>Ga0160449_1001231_pt1 | contig 12851 bp, 10 predicted proteins | sample HID1975I_E1MG_FD_108216 | JGI IMG/M metagenome (GOLD analysis project Ga0160449, IMG submission 108216) | Enriched soil microbial communities from UW Madison campus, WI, USA - HID1975I_E1 MG | ecosystem: Environmental > Terrestrial > Soil > Unclassified | place: USA: Madison, Wisconsin...
GGGCGAAAGTCTTGTTTTAGAAAATAAACCTGAGAATACTAAAAAACTTTTTATAGAAAGTTACGGCTGTGCGATGAATTTTTCGGACAGTGAAGTCGTAGCTTCCATTTTGTCTGACGGAGGGTATAACACAACTTCTGTTTTAGAAGAAGCTGATTTGGTTTTGGTTAACACCTGTTCTATTCGAGATAAGGCTGAGCAGACTATTCGTAAGCGTTTAGAGAAATATAATGCTGTAAAACGCACGAATCCGAAAATGAAAGTGGGCGTTTTGGGCTGTATGGCCGAGCGTTTAAAAAGTCAGTTTCTGGAAGAAGAAAAAATAGTTGATCTTGTTGTTGGCCCTGATGCTTATAAAGATCTTCCAAATTTATTGGCTGAAGTTGAAGAAGGACGTGACGCTATTAATGTAATTTTATCAAAAGAAGAAACTTACGGAGATATTTCGCCTGTTCGTTTAATGAGTAACGGAATCACAGCTTTGGTTTCGATCACTCGCGGATGCGATAATATGTGTACGTTCTGCGTTGTACCTTTTACGCGCGGTCGCGAACGCAGCCGTGAACCGCAAAGTATTATGTCTGAAATTCAGGATTTATGGAATAAAGGTTTTAAAGAAATTACGCTTTTAGGCCAAAATGTGGACAGTTATCTTTGGTACGGAGGAGGTTTGAAAAAAGATTTCGTGAATGCATCTGAAATGCAGAAAGCTACTGCAGTCGATTTTGACCAATTATTAGAAATGGTTGCTGTTGGTTTTCCTAAAATGCGTATTAGATTTTCGACATCTAATCCTCAGGATATGCACGAAAGTATTTTGCATGTTATTGCTAAATATCCAAATATCTGTAAACACATTCACTTACCAGTTCAATCTGGAAGTAACAGAATTCTGAAAGAAATGAATCGTCTGCATACGCGCGAAGAATATATGGCTTTGATTGACAAAATTAGAGCGATTGTTCCAGATGCATCAATTTCACAGGATATGATTGCCGGTTTCCCAACCGAAACAGAAGAGGATCACCAAGACACTATGAGTTTAATGGAATATGTAAAATATAATTTTGGTTATATGTATTCATATTCTGAACGCCCAGGAACTTTGGCCGGAAGAAAAATGAAAGATGATGTTGAAGAAGAAACAAAAGCCAGAAGGTTACAGGAAATTGTTGATTTACAGCAAAAACACGCTTGGTTTAGAAGTGAGGAATTTGTGGGTAAAACGGTTGAAGTTTTAGTAGAAAAAGTTTCTAAAAAATCTAAAGATGAATTCTCTGGAAGAAATTCTCAAAGTATAACGGTAGTTTTCCCAAAAGAAAATTACAAAATTGGAGATTTCGTAAACGTAAAAATCACAAGCTGTACTTCTGGAACTTTAAAAGGTGAAGCTGTCGGATTAAGTGAGATGAATTAAAAAAATTAGTTTCAGGTTTCAAGTTTCAGGTTCTTTGCGTAACTTGAAACTTGAAACAAAATACAAGCCAGCTCAATAAAACTTGAAACAAAAAATACATGGAAACAGTTCAAGCAATAAAACAACGATTTGAAATTATTGGTAATGACCCAAAATTAAATCGCGCCATCGAAAAAGCCATTCAGGTTGCTCCTACTGATATTTCGGTAATGGTGACTGGGGAAAGTGGTGTTGGTAAAGAAAATATTCCAAGGATTATTCATTCACTTTCACATAGAAAGCACGGAAAATATATTGCGGTAAACTGTGGAGCTATTCCAGAAGGAACAATTGACAGTGAGCTTTTCGGGCACGAGAAAGGAGCTTTTACAGGTGCTACAAGCACACGTGAAGGTTATTTTGAAGTAGCCGATGGTGGAACCATATTTCTAGATGAAGTAGGTGAATTACCACTGACAACGCAAGTAAGACTACTGCGTGTTTTGGAAAATGGCGAATTCATAAAAGTGGGTTCATCTCAGGTTCAAAAAACAAATGTTCGTATTGTTGCAGCAACCAATGTGAATTTATTCAATGCTATTGAAAAAGGTAAATTCCGTGAAGATTTATACTATCGTTTGAGTACAGTCGAAATCACCTTACCGCCTTTGCGTGAAAGAAACGACGATATTCATTTGTTATTCAGAAAGTTTGTGGCCGATTTTGCTCACAAGTACAAAATGCCGCCTTTAAAATTAGACGATGATGCTGTTCAATTATTACAAAAATTCAGATGGAGCGGTAACATTCGTCAGCTTCGAAATGTCGCTGAACAGATTTCTGTTTTAGAAACTAATCGTGACATTACACTGGCAACTTTAAAATCGTATCTGCCCGCAGAAGGAAGCAATTTACCTTCTGTTATTAATGACAGTAAAAAAGAAAGCGACTTTAGTACCGAGCGAGACATTTTATACAAAGTCCTTTTTGATATGAAAAGCGATTTAAACGACTTGAAAAAACTGACTTTAGAATTAATGAAAAATGGTACTTCTAAAGTACAAGACATTAATCCGAATTTAATTCAGAAAATATACGGGAACCAGCAAAACGACAGCGAAATTGATTTTGAAGAAGAACCAAGAACAGCTGTTATGACTACTCCTGCAGTTAGAGAAGAAAATTATCAGATTCCAGATGATAACTATTTGTTTGCCGAGACGATTGAAGAAGAAGAGATTTTGCGTTTGGAACAAAAGGAAATCGAAATGATCAAAAAATCATTAGAAAAAAACAAAGGGAAACGTAAAGCAGCGGCAGATGAATTAGGAATTTCTGAAAGGACATTGTACCGCAAAATCAAACAATTTGATCTTTAATTTCTGCAAAGAAGTTAAGACTTGAAATTGTTTAAACGAAATGAATATCTTTGACCGAGCGTCAGCTGGATGGCGAAGAAATACTTACAGATTAAAATGAAACACTTAAAATATCTTTTACTATTATTAGTTGCAACAACTTTTAGCGGTTGCTCTGTTTACAACTTTACAGGAGCTGGACCAATCGATGCCAAAACCTTTCAGGTAAATTTCTTTCAAAATAATGCAGATTTGGTTGAACCTGGAATCGACAGGACTTTTACATTGACTTTACAAGATTTAATTATGAATCAGACCAACTTAAACTTGGTTAGTAATGGCGGTGATTTGAAGTACGAGGGAGAAATTACAGATTACCGAATAACTCCAATGACAGCAACTGCAGATCAGCAGGCTGCACAAAACCGTTTATCGATTCGTGTACAAGTAAGATTTTCTAATAAAAAGAAAGAGACAGATGATTTTGAGAAATCTTTTGAATTCTATTATGATTTCCCAGGAAGAGATCTTCCAACTGGATCTGTTTTAAATGAAGCAATCAGAGTTATTTTTGAAAGAATTACGCAGGATATCTTTAATGAGTCATTAGCTAAATGGTAATTCTTTATTTGTTGAAATCATTTAATTGATTTTAAAACCAATAAACAGTTAAACTAAAAAACGATTAAACAAACAAAAAATGAACGTTACTGATTATACCTACTTAATGAACAAACCGGAAGCTATTACAGAAAAGCAGGCGGACGCATTAGGAAGTGTTTTGAATGAATTTCCGTATTTTCAAAGTGCCCGTGCATTGCGATTAAAAGGACTTTACAATCAAAACAGCTTTAAGTATAATTATGCATTAAAGGTTACGGCCGCTCATACTTCCGATCGTTCTGTTTTGTTTGATTTTATTACTTCTGAAGCTTTTACTTCTATTCAAAATGATTTCTACGAACAAAAACTTAGAGACCTTCTTGAAATTACTGTTTTTGACAGTGAGATAATTTCGCCAGAGCAAATTCAGAAAGCACTTGAGGTAAAAACAGATACTCTAGAACAATCTATTTTAGATTCTATCAAAGAATCAGAAACACCTTCGATAGATCAATTTGTAAAAGTTAAAGAGCCTGTAAAAATACAGGAACCAATAAAATCTGAAGAACCAATAAATATTCCGGAAATAGATCCGTCAATTTTTACGGCAATTAAAGAAGCCCAAACGGTAACTTTTGAAAAGCCAATAGAAATTGAAACACCAAAAGCTCTTCCAGAAATAGATCCTTCTATTTTTACTGCAATCAAAGAAGCGCAGTCAATTACTTATGAAAAACCAGTAATTGAAGAAAACAATAAGATTGATACAGTTGAGGATTCAACTTTAGATACTATAGAAGAAACTAAAACTCCGTCTATAACAGAACCAGGAAATGTTGAAGTTCCTAAATTTGACCGTGTTGAAGATTCTATTTTAAGTTCAATAAGAGGAGCCGAAACTCCTTCTGCACCTGAACCCGTAAAAGTTGAAGAGCCTAAAATTGATCCCGCAATTGAGCGCTCGATTTTAAATTCAATTAAAGGAGCGGAAACTGCAACTTCTCAAGAACCTAAAATTGAAGAAGCAAAAATTGAGGCTATTAATGAAGAGCCGGTTTTAAATCCAATTGAAGAAGAGGAAGATGATAGCGTCATCGAAGAAATGATAATTCCTGAATTTAAAATTAATTCAGTTGAACGATCAATTCTCTCTTCTATTAAGGAAGCAGAAACTGTAATTCCTAAAGAACCTAAAGAAGAAATTCTGAAAGAAACTAAAGAGGAAATTGCAGAAAAAGTTCAAGAAGAAATTTCAGTAGAGAATGAAGAAGAGGTTGAAGAAGAGAAAACCGAAGCTTTAATAAATGCAGAAGAACATTTAGAAATTGGGAAGCCTTTAGATTTTTCGCTTAACGAAAAACATTCCTTCCAAGAGTGGCTTCAATTATCTAGAACAGAACCAATTGATCGTTCAGACGAAGTTTCGGCAGATGAAGAAATTAAAAACGCAACTGTTGAAACCAAAAAAGAAGAGCCGTTAATTAATGAAGAGAGACTAAAAAAGGCTGAAATTATCGATAAATTTATCGAAACCAATCCGAAAATCTCTCCAATTAAACCTGGAAACAGCGCACCTGTAGTACAAATTGAAAGCAAGAACGAAGACAATTCGTATTTGATGACTGAGACTCTGGCTAGGGTTTATCTGGAACAAAAGAAATATACAAAAGCAATTCAAGCTTATGAAATATTAATTTTGAAATATCCAGAAAAAATTACTTTCTTTGCAGACCGCATATCGGATATAAAGATTTTACAACAAAATAACAATAACAATAATTAAGTAATGAGCACATTTTCAATTTTTTTAGTTTTAATCACAATAGTTTGTTTTCTATTGATCGTAGTTATTATGGTACAAAACCCTAAAGGAGGCGGATTGTCTTCTACTATCAGCGGAACGCAGATGTTAGGTGGAGTACAAAAAACAACTGACTTTTTAGATAAAAGTACTTGGACTTTAGCTACTGTTTTAATTGTGTTAATTTTACTTTCTAGCTTAAGCTTCTCTGGATCTTTAAGCGATACTGATTCTAAAATCATTGATAAAACTGAAGCTCCTGTAAATACACCAGCTGCACCAGCGCAAGGAACTACTCCTGCTCCAGCAGCACCAGCAGCTAAATAATTTCAGCTCGATATAAAATCTAATGCCAGCCTGTCAAAGCTGGCATTTTTTTTAAGAAATAATGTCAGTTTTACCAGCATGGCATAATTTCTGAAAGTTCATAGAACATAAAAATGTATAACTAAATAATAATATAAAAATCATGGCTTTAAACATTAAACCGCTTTCAGACCGCGTACTTATTGAGCCTGTTGCAGCCGAAACTAAAACTGCCTCAGGTATTTTTATTCCAGATACTGCCAAAGAGAAACCACAAAAAGGAACTGTGGTTGCAGTAGGAAACGGATCTAAAGATCATACAATGACCGTAAAAGTTGGTGATACTGTTCTTTATGGCAAATATGCCGGAACTGAATTAAAATTAGAAGGCACTGATTATCTAATCATGCGCGAGGATGATATTTTAGCGATAATTTAAATCGCTATAGGCTATAAGCCGTAAGCTGTAGGCTTTTTTAAAGCTTAAAGCCTACCGCCTAAAGCTTAAAGCTTCAAAAAAAATGAGAGATTTTAAGAAATATGATATTTGGCAGCTAAGTCATTCTTTAACTTTAGAAATCTATAAAATTACTTCTCTTTTTCCAAAAGAAGAATTATACGGATTAACAAGTCAAATAAGAAGAGCTTCTTCATCAATTCCAACTAATATTAGTGAAGGATGCGGAAGAAATAGCGACAAAGAATTCAATCAATTTCTTAACATCGCTCTAGGTTCTGCCAATGAAACAGAATATCTTGTGATTTTAGCTAAAGATTTGCAATATCTTAATAATGAAATTGCTCAAGATCAAATAGAAAAAATCAATAGCATTAAAAGCAAAATTTACAAATTAAAACAAATATTAGTTAAGCAGTAGGCTTTAAGCCGTAAGCTATAAGCTTCTAAACAAAGCGTAAAGCCTACTACCTAAAGCTTAAGGCAAATAAAAAACAAATACTAATCAGCAGTAGAGAAAAGCCTAAAGCTTAAAGCCTACTGCCTAAAGCAAATAAAAAAAAATGGCAAAAGATATAAAATTTGATATTGAAGCACGTGACGGATTAAAACGTGGTGTTGATGCATTAGCAAATGCTGTAAAAGTAACACTTGGACCAAAAGGTCGTAACGTAATTATTGGAAAATCATTTGGTGGACCAACAGTTACTAAAGATGGTGTTTCTGTTGCAAAAGAAATCGAATTAAAAGACCCATTAGAAAACATGGGCGCTCAAATGGTTAAAGAAGTGGCTTCTAAAACCAATGATTTAGCAGGAGACGGAACTACAACTGCTACAGTTTTAGCTCAGGCTATCGTAAAAGAAGGTCTTAAAAACGTTGCTGCAGGTGCAAATCCAATGGACTTGAAACGTGGTATCGACAAAGCTGTTGAAACTATTGTTGCCGACTTAGCAAAACAAGCTAAAGTTGTTGGAAGCGATTCTGATAAAATCAAACAAATTGCTTCTATCTCTGCTAATAATGACGAAGTTATTGGTGAGTTAATCGCTACTGCTTTTGCAAAAGTTGGAAAAGAAGGTGTGATCACTGTTGAAGAAGCTAAAGGAACTGATACTTTCGTTGACGTTGTTGAAGGAATGCAGTTTGACAGAGGATACCTTTCTCCTTACTTCGTAACAAATCCAGAGAAAATGGAAGTTGAATTAGATTCTCCTTACATTTTATTATACGATAAAAAAGTATCTTCTTTAAAAGAATTACTTCCAGTTTTAGAGCCAGTTGCTCAATCGGGAAAACCATTATTGATTATTGCTGAAGATGTTGACGGAGAAGCTCTTTCTACATTAGTGGTAAACAAATTAAGAGGTGCTCTTAAAATTGCTGCTGTAAAAGCGCCAGGTTTTGGAGACAGAAGAAAAGCAATGTTAGAAGATATCGCAATCTTAACTGGTGGAACTGTAATTTCTGAAGAAAGAGGTTATACTCTTGAAAATACAACTATCGAAATGTTAGGAAACGCAAAAAGAGTTTCTATCGATAAAGACAATACAACTATCGTAAGCGGTGCTGGTGAAGCTGATATCATCAAAAACAGAGTAAACCAAATTAAAGGTCAGATGGAAACCACAACATCTGATTATGATAAAGAAAAATTGCAAGAGCGTTTAGCTAAATTAGCTGGTGGTGTTGCTGTTCTTTACGTTGGTGCTGCTTCTGAAGTAGAAATGAAAGAGAAAAAAGACAGAGTTGATGACGCTTTACACGCAACTCGTGCTGCTGTAGAAGAAGGAATTGTTGCTGGTGGAGGTGTTGCTTTATTAAGAGCAAAACTTGCTTTAGCTGACTTAAAAGCTGATAACGCTGATGAGGCTACAGGAATCCAAATTGTTTCTCGTGCTGTTGAATCTCCATTAAGAACTATAGTTGAAAATGCTGGTCTTGAAGGCTCTGTAGTTGTGGCTAAAGTTTCTGAAGGTTCAGGTGACTTTGGATACAATGCAAAAACTGATGAATATGTAGATATGCTTACTGCTGGAATTATCGATCCTAAAAAAGTAACTCGTGTAGCTCTTGAAAATGCTGCATCTGTTTCTGGAATGATCCTTACTACAGAATGTGCATTAATTGATATTAAAGAAGAAAATGCCGGAGGCGGAATGCCAATGGGAGGCGGAATGCCAGGAATGATGTAATCGTTCTTTTCTTAAAACTTAAAACGCCGGATATTAATCTGGCGTTTTTTTTTGTTTTTATTTTCAACGAATTACACGAATAATTTTTTCTAAATCTTGCTAATTTTTTTTAGCCACAGTTTAAAGGATTAAAAAAGATTATAATCTGTGAAAATCATTTTAATCTGTGGCAACTTTCTTCTAAACAAAGCATTTTTGAAAATTCGTGGCAAACATTTCCGTTAGTTTAACATTCTCTTTTTCATTAAAAAACATGTTATTTCTACCTTTGCAGTTCTATTTAAAATTGCAAAATGAGAAAATTTACAACTCACCTTTTATCTTTCACATTCTTACTTCTTACTACTTTTTCACATTCCCAAACCAATAAAGACGCTTACGTTGTTTTAGTTTCTATGGATGGTTTTCGCTGGGATTATGGTAAGCAATTTAATCTTTCGAATCTTAAACAAATTTCAAAAGAAGGCGTTCATGCAAAATCTATGAAACCTTCTTATCCAACCAAAACCTTCCCTAATCATTATACTATAGTGACAGGACTTTATCCAGATCATCATGGGATCATTAATAATGTTTTTTATGATGCATCTTTAAACGAATCATTTTCTTTATCAAGCAATGCAAAAAATGATTCCCGATTTTATGGCGGCAATCCGATTTGGAATTTGGCTGAACAGCAAGGCGTAAAAACGGCTTCTTTTTTCTGGCCGGGCTCTGATATAGATAATAGAAATCCGAGTTATTTTAAAAATTATAATGGTAAAATTCCGTACGGAGCCAGAATTGATACGGTTATGAAATGGCTGCAGCTTCCAGAAAAACAAAGACCTCATCTTGTAACTTTATATTTTGACGAACCTGATCATAGCGGACATAATTTTGGTCCAAATTCGCCTGAAACCAAAAAAGCAGTTATTAAAATGGACTCTATTATGGGGGAATTATCTCGAAAATTGGATCAACTGCCAATTGGAAAACAAATCAATTTAATTATTGTTTCAGACCACGGAATGGCCAATATCAGCAATGATAAAAAAGTGGCTGTTTTGGATTATTTAAAACCAGAATGGCTTGGCTACAAAGATGTTATTAACCCAATTATGAGTTTACAGGCAAAAGCTGGATTTCAGGATTCGATTTATAATGCTTTAAAGAAAGTTCCACATATTAAATTCTGGAAATCAAGCGAAGTTCCAAAGAGACTGCATTACGGCACTAATGCGCGTGTACATGATTTTGTTATTGAAGCCGAAAAAGGATATAGTTTAGTCAGTAAAACAACCACGCATATAAAAGGCGGTACGCACGGTTACGACAATAACGAGAAAGATATGCACGCCATTTTTTATGCAAAAGGGCCAGCTTTTAAAGTAGATAAAACATTCAAAACTTTCCCAAATGTTTCTGTTTACCCGCTAATTGCCCATATTCTAGGTTTACAAATTGGTGAAATTGATGGAAAATTGAGTGATGTAAAATCGATGCTTCGTTAATTAGAAAATGTGGCAATTAGAAAATTTGATAATTAGAAAATGAATTTAATGTCACCCTGAGCGAAGTCGAAGGGGGGCCAATTGGCACACGGACTTCTCCCGAAGCTTCGGGACGCTTTAGGTGACAGCTTATAAACACAACAAACCCGGCAGGTTTTTTAAAACCTGTCGGGTTTGTTATATTCAAAAAAGACACAAGTCAGCCTAAACAGTAATAATCATTTCTAATTATCTAAATTGACAAATTCTCTAATTAAAAATTAGTCCCAACTGAAACATCTTTCCATTTACCCAATTCACTTTGAACACTTTCGATTTTCTGATTTGCCATATTATAAGCATCTTCTCCTAAGAATAAATGCAGCGGCGGGTTTTCATCTTGACTCACTTTAATTAAGGCACTCGCTAATTTTTCTGGATCTCCCGGCTGATTTTCGTTGATGCTGTCTTTGTGTGCATTTTCAGATTGTCTAACTTCTTTATAAGCCGCAATCGGATTTTCTGGCAGTAACAGAGAACTATCTTTTAAGAAATCTGTTCTAAAATAACCTGGATAAACAATTGTCGCATGAACTCCGAATTCTTTTACCTCAGCGGACAGCGATTCTGTTAAACCTGCAACGGCAAATTTTGTAGAACAGTAAATTCCCCAGCCTGGGAAATTTCCAACATACCCTCCAACAGAAGAAATATTAAAAATGTGTCCTGATTTATTGGCACGAAGAATCGGCATTGTATTTCTAATTACATTCAATAATCCGAAAACATTTGCCTCGAAATTTTTTCTAGATTCTGCATCTGTCAATTCCTCCAAAGCTCCTAATAAACCATAACCCGCATTATTCACTAAAACATCAATTGTTTTAAAATGACTTACAGTTTTTTCAATGGCATTTTTAACGCTATTTTCATCTACCAAATCCATTTCTAAAGGAAGAAAATTTTCTGATGATTTTCCTAAAACTTTTATTAAAGCTTCTTCACTTCTCGAAGTTGCAGCAACTTTAAAACCTTCTGCTAATAATTTTTTAGCTAATTCTAATCCAAGTCCTTTTGAAGCACCTGTGATAAACCAAACTTTGTTATTTCCCATGATTTTAATTTTTTACGTTTTAATTACAGGACAAAGTTATGAGCGAAGTGCTTCTCAAATATTGAAAGAATCAAACGAGAAGTTACAAAAATCAAACAATTTCTACCAGTCGATAGTTTTTTGGTGAAACCTGAACATTTTTCTTGAAGAAATTGATAAAATGAGATGATTCATCGAATCCCAGACACCATGCAATTTCATTAATATTCCAGTTGGTTTGTTTCAGTAAAATCATTGCTTCCTGAACAATTCTTTCTGAAATAATTTGAGAAGTTGTTTTTCCAGTTGTTTCTTTTAAAGATTTATTCAAATGATTAATATGCACATTTAACTGATTCGCAAATTCAGAAGGCGAACGGAAGTTAATTTGCTGCGTAATAGATTCAATTGGAAACTGACGTTCTAATAATTCTAAAAACAAAGACGAAATTCGGATAGTGGCATTCGATTTACTATATAATGAAGTAGTTACAGTCTGTGTTTTAAGTGCCAAGTGAATAATCTCAAAAACTAGATTTCGAAGAATATCATATTTAAAAGCATAATCAGAATTAATTTCGTCGAACATTCTTAAATAAATGGCTTTAAGAGATTCTGCTAATTCTGTTGAAATTGGAACCACGGGATTTCCGCCAGGCTGAAATAATGGATACTCTTTTAAATTGCCAAATTGACTAAAAAAAGCATCTGTAAAAATGCAGAAAAATCCGGTTTGATTCTCATCTATATGTTCCCAGCTGTATGGAATCTGCGGATTTGCAAAAAATAAAGCCTGATCTTCAATGACTGCTGTTTTATCTGCATAATGCACTTTGTTTCTCCCAATAATCAAACTTATTTTATAAAAGTCTTTTCGGGTATAAGGCAAAGGATTACAAGTACTTCCAACATAATCATCCAACTTAAAAACATTAAAATGTCCGATTTCTTTTTTAAGATTTTCGGGCATTCCTTTTATTTTAATTGTATAAAAATCTTCTAGTGTTTCTGTCAGTTTCATTTTGTAAAGTTACAAAAATCAAATTATTCTAATTAGAAAATTTGTTAATTAGAAAATTAGATAATGGATGGAGGTTACCCTGAGCAAAGTCGAAGGGCGTTCGAATTAGCACTTGGGCTTCGACTTCGCTCAGCCTGACAAAAACATACAGACAAAAAAACCGACAGGTTTTAAAACCTATCGGGTTTGTTGTTTATTTGCATTGTGTAGATGCACTACAGTACGTCTGTACAGATACGCGTTTCGATCATCGTTTATCTAATTATCAAATTGATACATTATCTAAATTAACTAACCACTTTATAAGTCGGATCTTCAATCACATTCACTTTAATAACGGCATCCGCATTTTTAAGTAATTGCCTGCAGTCCGGACTCAAATGTTCCAATTCAATTACTTTATCTAATTGATTGTATTTTTTAGTCAGATTGTTTAAAGCTTCAATTGCCGACATGTCTGAAACGCGGCTTTCTTTAAAATCAATTATAACGTGGTTAGGGTCGTTTTTTACATCAAACTTTTCAATAAAAGCAGTTATGGAACCAAAGAATAATGGACCGTAGATTTCATAATGTTTTATTCCGTTTTCATCAATATAATGTCTGGCGCGAATTCTTTTAGCACTTTCCCACGCAAAAACCAACGCCGAAATAATCACACCTATTAAAACTGCTAAGGCTAAATTGTGCAATACAATCGTAATTACGGCTACCAAAATTCCAACAAAAATATCGTGTCTCGGCATTTTGTTTATAATCCTGAAACTTGCCCATTCAAAAGTGGTAATAGCAACCATCATCATCACGCCGACTAAAGCTGCCATTGGTAATTTCCCAATTACAGGCGCTCCAAAAAGTATAATTATTAAAATCGTTAAAGCTGCAATAATTCCCGAAAGTCGTGCTCTAGAACCAGCCCCAAGATTTACCAAAGTCTGAGCGATCATCGGGCAGCCACCCATTCCGTAGAAAAAGCCGTTTAAAATGTTTGAACTTCCCTGCGCTATACATTCGCGATTACTGTTTCCGCGCGTTCCGGTAATTTCGTCGACTAAATTCAGCGTAAGCAAACCTTCAGTCAAACCAACTGCAGCTACAATTACAGAATACGGAAATATTATTTTTAAAGTCTCAAAAGAAATAGGAATA
>Ga0160449_1001235_pt1 | contig 12848 bp, 13 predicted proteins | sample HID1975I_E1MG_FD_108216 | JGI IMG/M metagenome (GOLD analysis project Ga0160449, IMG submission 108216) | Enriched soil microbial communities from UW Madison campus, WI, USA - HID1975I_E1 MG | ecosystem: Environmental > Terrestrial > Soil > Unclassified | place: USA: Madison, Wisconsin...
ATTATGGTACGCGTGGGCTGGTCTAAAGATTTTGCCGAAGCGCTCAAGCAGCCGGTTGATGCGCAGGCTGGCGCGCATGCGCTGCCTGACAACTGGTGGGTTTACCCGCAGGCTTTAGGTAAAAAAGACAGTGATATAGAAGTGACTAAACGCCAGTGGGGCGCATTTTACGGCACCGACCTCGAGCTTCAACTGCGCCGCCGTGGTATCGACACCATCGTGCTATGTGGGATTTCGACTAACATCGGTGTGGAGTCCACCGCGCGTAACGCGTGGGAACTGGGCTTTAACCTGGTCATTGCCGAAGATGCGTGCAGTGCCGCAAGTAGCGAACAACACCAGGGCAGCATGATGAATATCTTCCCGCGTATTGGTCGCGTTCGTAGCACCGAAGAGGTCATTGCAGCCCTGTGATCTACGTTGGCCTTCCACAATGGTCGCATCCGCATTGGGTGCGCCTTGGCATAACTTCTCTTGAAGATTACGCTCGCCATTTTAATTGTGTGGAAGGCAACACCACGCTTTATGCACTACCTAAAGCGGAGATTGTGTCGCGCTGGCGCGAGATGACCTCCGATGATTTCCGCTTCTGCTTTAAATTTCCGGCGACGATTTCCCACAATGCAGCCTTACGCCAGTGTGGAGATTTAACGGCGGAATTTCTCGACCGCATGTCGCCCCTGGCAAATCGCATCGGGCAATATTGGCTACAGCTTCCCGCTGCATTTGGCCCTTCTGACTTACCCGCGTTGTGGAATTTCCTCGATTCGTTGCCAAAAGATTTCACCTATGGCGTTGAAGTTCGCCACCCTTCTTTCTTCGATAAAAGTGCTGATGAGCAAGCACTTAATCGTGGCCTGCATGAACGTGGTGTAAACCGAGTCATTCTTGATAGTCGCCCGGTTCACAGTGCAAAACCTCACAATGAAGCCATTCGCGAAGCGCAACGCAAAAAGCCTAAAGTTCCGGTTCACGCACTCGTGACGGCCAAAAATCCCATGGTGCGATTCATCGGCAGCGACGATATGGAGCAGAATCTGACGTTCTTTAACGCCTGGATTAAAACCTTGCCAAAGTGGGAACAGACCACCACGCCATACCTCTTTTTACACACGCCAGATATCGGGCTGGTGCAGGACCTGGTTCATACATTATGGCCAGGGCTGCAACTCGCCTTCTCTGAACTGGGTAACGAACCGGCAATTCCAAAACAAAACTCCCTATTTTAGGGGTAGCGACAGCATATGGTTCGCGCTGCTATCATAGGCGTGCTGGAACTATCTCTATAGGATGTGAGTATGGTAAGCGCGCTCTATGCCGTTTTGGGTGCTTTGTTGCTGATTAAGTTCTCGTTTGATGTTGTTCGTATGCGTTTGCAGTACCGCGTCTCATATGGCGATGGCGGTTTTAGCGAACTTCAGAGTGCGATTCGAATTCATGGTAATGCCGTGGAATATATCCCGGTGGCATTGCTACTTTTATTGCTGATGGAAATGAACGGTGCCGAAACCTGGATGGTGCATATTTGCGGGCTTATGCTGATTGCCGGGCGCCTGATGCATGCTTATGGTTTTCATCATCGTTTAATAGCCTGGCGTCGTTCTGGCATGAGTGCCACCTGGTGTTCTTTGCTGCTGATGGTGCTGGCTAACCTGTGGTATATGCCATGGGAGTTGGTTTTCTCGCTGCATTAACGCAAAATATGCCCCTTTCGAAATTTCGAATTTCCGGATTTAACATTATGTCTGACCGCGATACGCTGTTTTCCGCCCCCATCGCCAAATTAGGTGACTGGACTTTTGATGAACGTGTAGCAGAAGTTTTCCCCGATATGATTCAACGTTCGGTGCCCGGCTATTCCAACATTATTTCGATGATTGGCATGCTGGCGGAGCGCTTTGTGGCACCGGGTAGCCAGGTCTATGATCTCGGCTGTTCCCTTGGCGCGGCAACCTTGTCGGTGCGTCGCAACATTCATCATGACAACTGCAAAATTATCGCGGTAGACAACTCACCGGCTATGGTTGAACGCTGCCGTCGTCATCTCGACGCGTTTAAAGCGCAAACGCCGGTGGACGTTATCGAAGGTGATATCCGCGATATCGTTATCGAAAATGCGTCAATGGTAGTGCTGAACTTCACCCTGCAATTCCTTGAACCAGACGACCGTAAACTGCTACTGGAAAAAATCTATCAAGGCCTGAATCCGGGTGGCGCGCTGGTGCTGTCTGAGAAATTCAGCTTTGAAGATGGTGAAGTCGGTGATCTGCTGTTCAATATGCACCACGATTTTAAACGCGCGAACGGTTATAGCGAGCTGGAAATCAGCCAAAAACGCAGCATGCTGGAAAACGTCATGCTCACCGACTCCGTCGAAACTCATAAACAACGCCTCAAACAAGCCGGATTTGACCACGCAGAATTATGGTTCCAGTGCTTTAACTTTGGCTCTTTGGTTGCACTGAAATCAGGAACATCTGCATGATCGACTTTGGTAATTTTTATCAGCTTATCGCTAAAAGCCCGCTGGCTCCTTGGCTGGAAACGCTTCCTGCGCAAATTGCCACCTGGCAGCGCGAGAATCTGCACGGCCAGTTTAAACATTGGTACAACACCGTTGAATACCTGCCTGAACTAACGCCGTATCGTCTGGATTTATTGCACAGCGTGACGGCGGAATCAGAAGCCCCACTGAGCGAAGGTCAACGCCAGGGCATTGAAAAGCTGCTGCGCAACCTGATGCCGTGGCGTAAAGGGCCGTATTCGCTCTACGGTGTGGATATCGACACGGAATGGCGTTCTGACCTGAAATGGGACCGCGTTCTGCCGCACATTTCCCCGCTCGCCGGGCGTACCATTCTGGATGTTGGCTGCGGTAGCGGTTATCACCTTTGGCGCATGATTGGTGCGGGTGCGCATCTGGCGGTGGGTATCGACCCGATGCAGTTGTTTGTTTGCCAGTTTGAAGCCGTGCGTAAATTGCTGGGTAATGACCAACGTGCGCATGTTTTGCCGCTGGGTATTGAGCAACTTCCTGAGCTGAATATCTTTGATACGGTGTTCTCGATGGGCGTGCTCTACCACCGCCGTTCTCCGCTTGATCATCTTTATCAGTTGAAAAACCAACTGGTGAAAGATGGCGAACTGGTACTGGAAACGTTGGTTGTCGAAGGCGACGAAAATACTGTGCTGGTGCCGGGTGACCGTTATGCGCAAATGCGTAATGTGTATTACATTCCGTCGGCGTTGGCGTTGAAAAACTGGCTGGAAAAGTGCGGCTTCGTTGATGTGAGAATTGTGGATCATTGCTATACCACAAGCGAAGAGCAGCGCCGCACAAGCTGGTTGACGACAGAATCATTGGCCGATTTCCTCGACCCGAATGATCCACGCAAAACCGTCGAAGGCTACCCTGCCCCGCTACGTGCTGTGTTGGTAGCACGTAAGCCGTAAGAGTCAGAAAGGCCACATTTTGTGGCCTTAATTATTTTGAGGCGAACCCGAGTGCACGAATCACTTCGCTCATCGCTGCACTTGTCAGCGGCGAACGTTGAATTTTGCTATTGGCAGACATTGCTCTGACCACACCTGCAATCACAACGTGTTTCGGTTCCTGGCCTAAGTCACGCATTTCAAGCACAACCTTTCCAACAACCCTACACATTTCATCATAGAGTTCTTTGTCTTTGGTACTCATGTTGCCCTCCGTCGTTTAGAGGGAGCCTAACACGTTTAATTCATTAACTAACATGTTAAGTTTTTAATAAATATCGCCATAAAAAAAGCCCCGATAAAACATCGGGGCCTGGTACGAGCAGCATCACATGGGCGACATGATGCGCGGGCAAAAATCTAAGTGTCGGGTTGCTCAGTGGCTGGCAACTAACACCGTTTTCATTGCTGCTACTACATCGCCATCAACGCAGTAACGGTTAAACTCATCGGCTTCGGCATCCGCACTCATTGACACGCCAGCCTTGCGGTATCGCATCGGTGAAGGCACTGACTGCCCTGCGGAGCTGTGCATCTCGTCAATACCCGCTTCGACGAACTTTTTCAAGTTGCTCAGCCTGACTCCTGCACCCGCCATAATGATTGGAGCACGGGAATGTTGTTTTAGTTCCCTAAGTAATGAAAGTCCTGTCTCTGCATTCTGTTGTTGCCCCGAAGTCAGGATACGCGCCACGCCTAAATCGGTTAATTGCTCCAGCGCCTGATGCGGGTTGTGACACATATCGAACGCCCGATGGAACGTTACCGCCATTCCCTGCGCCTGCTCCATCACCCGTTTCATACGCGGCATATCGATATGACCTTCGCCATCTAACATGCCGATGACCAGACCCGGATATCCGAGTTCACGCACGAAAGCGATATCTTCCAGCATGGTGTCGAATTCAGCATCGGTGTAACAAAAATCACCGCCGCGCGGGCGAATAATCGGATGCACAGGAATCGAAACCCGCTCTTTAACTTTACGCAGTACGCCCGCTGAAGGGGTTAATCCGCCCTCTTTCGGCGCTGCACATAATTCGATTCTATCCGCTCCGGCTTGTTGCGCAGTAACTGCACAGTCTATTCCATAACAACATATCTCAAGCAAAGGCATTGATTACTCCTTAAAAATCTTTAGCCTGGCGGTTGTGCCAACGGTCCAGAATGATAATCTCAAACGACAGTCACAAAAAAGGTAATCAATGATGGCATTCAATTTTGATGATGGCATCGACCGCCGTCACAGCGACAGTTCGAAGTGGAATAAATTTGGTAATGATGTTTTGCCAATGTGGGTCGCCGATATGGATTTTCGCTCCCCGCCCTGTATTCTCGATGCCCTTCATCAGCGTGTCGAACACGGCGTTTTTGGCTACGGTGCCCGGCCCCAGGAGTTAGTCGATGTTGTCGTTGAGCGAATGGCCAGCCGTTACCAGTGGCAAATCAAACCTGAATGGATTGTCTTTTTACCCGGTGTAGTCGCCGGGTTGAATTTAAGCGTTCGCGCATTTACCGCAGCCGATGAAACCACGATTGCTCCCAGCCCTATTTATCCCCCTTTCCGAAAATCATCCGCTTTTGCCCAACGCCCGCAACTCAATGCCCCTCTGCGCCTTGAGAAAAGCCGCTGGGTAATGGATTTAAACGCCCTTGAATCCCGGTGCACCGGCAAAGAAAAATTACTGATGCTCTGCAATCCGCAAAATCCTGGCGGCACGATTTACTCCCGGGAAGAATTAGAGCAACAGTTGGCTTTCGCGCAACGCCATGACCTGATTGTTTGTTCAGATGAGATCCACTGCGATTTACTGCTCGAACCGGGTGCGAAGCATATTCCCTTCGCCACTCTCAGCGCCGATGCCGAGCAACGATCCGTCACCCTGCTTTCACCGTCTAAAACGTTCAACATCGCCGGGCTTGGCGCCTCACTGGCGATTATTCCCGATCAGGAATTGCGCAAACGTTTTAACACAGTGCGTGATGGAATTGTGCCGAGCGTCGATGTGCTCGCCCTGACGGCGGCCACCGCGGCCTGGCGTGACGGCGAGCCGTGGCTGCAAGAGTTACTGCCGTATTTGCGCCGCAATCGCGACCGTCTGGTCAGCGCGGTGAACGAGATGCCTGGCCTGACGACGGTTTCGCCGCAAGCCACGTATCTGGGCTGGGTCGATGCCACCGCTTTGCCCGTAGAAAACCCGACTCTGTTCTTCCAGAAAGCGGGCCTGGGCTTCTCGCCAGGGGCAGATTTTGGCGAGAAAAAATTCGTGCGGATTAACTTTGGCTGCACATCCGCAACGCTTGAAGAAGCGATTAAACGGATGAACAGCGCTGTAAAATCAATCGGCTAACTCGCTGGCGACAATCTCTTCAATACTCCAGGGATGGAATTTGATCGTTACTTTGCCGTCGGTGACGGCGAGCGTTGGATTTGGCAGGCGCTCACGTTCGCCTTTTGGCGAACTGGTTTTCACTGAAATTCCCGTCTGGCGCAATCCCGCGTCAGACATTAAGTCCAGAGCCCGCGCGTTCAGCGTTTCAGTCTCACCAGGCAAGACAATTTCTACATGCTCCCAGCCTTCGTGCGGGTAACGTTTTTCACCCGGCCACGGCAGTTCCACCACGCTAAATTCCCAGTGCGCAACGCAGACCGGTTCGTCGAGTTTGAACAGGCAGATGGGGCGATCGTTAATAATATTTTCTGAAAGCAACGTACCGCACTTTTCTAAACCCGCACGCCAGCGTTCAGCCGTCGTATTCTGGTGGCAGCGCAGGGAAATATGATCGGCGTCGAGCGGGGCAACCTCGAGATCCAGACGTGCAGCCAGTTGGGTTAACGCTTGTATAAAACGCGGGAGATCCTCTGAAATATCACTCAGTTCTGCAATTGTCTGCCAGTTGGCCATCACCTTATCCTCGAAATCACGAATGCGCGTAATCTACCTTTTTCGGCCAGCATCACCAACACCCATGGAGCCGCGAACGCTCTGAATGGTTAATCACTATACCGTTAAGGTTAGTACAGGGCCGCTCGACCACGGCTTTTGCTGACTCCGGAGATTAAAAACAGTTATACTTACGCCCTAATTTTATCCCCAACGATACGGCTGCTGTATCAGTCACAGCAGTCTTAAGCAAAATGTAAGGTATCCCGGTGAATATTCAGGCACTTCTCTCAGATAAAGTCAGTCAGGCACTGATTGCCGCAGGTGCTCCTGCGGATTGCGAACCACAGGTTCGTCAGTCAGCAAAAGTTCAGTTCGGCGACTATCAGGCCAATGGCGTGATGTCAGTTGCGAAATCACTGGGCAAGCCACCACGACAAGTCGCCGAGTTGGTGATTGCTAATCTGGATTTGACCGGAATTGCCAGCAAAGTCGAAATCGCCGGTCCTGGTTTTATCAACATTTTCCTCGACGCGGCGTTTCTGGCGAAGAGTGTCGATGAAGCTGTCGCCTCCGATCGCGTCGGTGTCACCGTTTCCGAACCGAAAACAGTGGTAGTGGATTACTCCGCGCCAAACGTTGCGAAAGAAATGCACGTCGGGCATGTGCGCTCCACCATCATTGGTGATGCCGCTGTTCGCACCCTCGAATTCCTGGGCCATAAAGTTATCCGCGCCAACCACGTCGGCGACTGGGGCACGCAGTTCGGGATGCTGATTGCGTATCTCGAAAAACAGCAGCAGGAAAACGCAGGCGAAATGGCGCTGGCTGACCTCGAAGAGTTCTACCGCGCGGCGAAGAAACATTATGACGAAGATGCAGAATTTGCCGAGCGTGCTCGCGCATACGTGGTGAAACTGCAAGGCGGCGACGAATACTGCCGCAACATGTGGCGCAAACTGGTCGATGTGACCATGACGCAAAACCAAATCACTTATAAGCGTCTGAACGTCACATTAACACGTGACGACGTGATGGGTGAAAGCCTCTATAACCCAATGCTTCCGGGTATTGTGGCTGACCTGAAAGCAAAAGGTCTGGCGGTTGAAAGCGAAGGCGCTACGGTAGTATTCCTCGACGAATACAAGAATAAAGACGGTGAGCCGATGGGCGTTATCATCCAGAAAAAGGATGGCGGCTACCTGTACACCACCACCGATATCGCTTGTGCGAAATATCGCTTTGAAACCCTGCATGCTGACCGCGTGCTGTACTTCATCGACTCCCGCCAGCACCAGCATCTGATGCAAGCCTGGACTATCGTGCGTAAAGCCGGTTATGTGCCAGATTCTGTGCCATTAGAGCACCACATGTTCGGCATGATGTTGGGCAAAGACGGTAAGCCATTCAAAACCCGTTCTGGCGGAACCGTAAAACTGACTGACCTGCTGGATGAAGCCCTTGAACGCGCTCGTCGTCTGGTTACAGAGAAGAACCCAGACATGCCTGCTGATGAGTTAGAAGCGCTGGCAAACGCCGTCGGTATTGGCGCGGTGAAATACGCGGACCTGTCCAAGAACCGTACCACTGACTACATCTTCGACTGGGACAACATGCTGGCCTTCGAAGGCAACACGGCACCGTATATGCAATATGCTTATACCCGTGTGCTGTCAGTGTTCCGTAAAGCCAATATTGATGAAGCCGAGTTGCTGAAAGCGCCTGTGGTGATTACCGAAGATCGCGAAGCGCAGCTCGCGGCTCGCCTGCTGCAATTTGAAGAAACGCTGAACGTAGTTGCGCGTGACGGTACGCCACATGTGATGTGTACTTATCTGTACGACGTAGCGGGTCTGTTCTCAGGCTTCTACGAGCATTGCCCGATTCTGGCCGCTGACAGCACTGAAGCGCGTAACAGCCGCCTGAAACTGGCTCTGTTAACGGCGAAAACGCTGAAACTGGGTCTGGATACGCTGGGGATTGAAACCGTAGAACGTATGTAATTTTTGGCTTTCATGAACAAAAGGCTCGCCGTAAATGGCGAGCCTTTTTTAATTTGTTTAACGTACGATGCCCCGTGCCGACCGCGCAAAAAAGCGGTCAAAAAAGCCAATCACCGGAAAATCGCTTTCCATCACTTTTAAAGACCTTTTCACTTCATCGATCGACAGCGCCTGATGGTAAAAACGCTCATAAAGCGTATGAACCAAATCCTGCTGTTCCTGATTGAGTGCCAGAAACGCCCGGGATTCCACGTTCACACCCAGCGGCTGCGCGTGGTTCCCACCCGCCATCACAAACGGTGGCACATCCTGAACGACTCCGGATTGGTCGAGGATCTTCACCCCATTCCCCAGCATGCAAAACTGATGAATCGCGCACATATAACCAATTTGCGCATCATCATCCAGCTCCACGTGCCCGGCCAGGCCGCTGTTATCGCCAATCTGCGTGTGATCTCCCACGACGCAATCGTGTCCAATATGCACGCCATTACTAATCCGGTTGTCGTTACCCATCAGAGTCACGCCGGAACCCTGAATCGTGCCGCGATGAACCGTAGCGTGGTGGCCGAAATGGTTGCGATCGCCAATGACTAATGTCGTCGGTTCACCGGCATATTTAAGATCCTGATTCACTTCACCAATAGATGAATACGAACCAAAATTATTGTCACAACCCAGGGTTGTCAGGCCGGTGATCACTGAGTGAGAGCCAATAATCGTCCCCTCGCCTATCACGACACCTGCGGAAATAACACAAAATGGGCCAATGGTGACATTGGCACCAATAACGGCTCCCGCTTCCACCAAACTATTGGCGGCAATACGAGCAAAAGGAGAAATGGACAAAAGGTGATCCTGGTGGGGGACAAGCAACAGCGCGGAGCATAATGAATTGTGCCGCTGAATACTCCTTATTTAATTTCTTATTTTTGGGGAACCATTCAGAAAAAAGAGGCCTGTCTGATTAGACAGGCCTTTTGTGATGAAAATGTGCTTAGAGATAAATACGTAAATACTCACCCAGGCACAGAATTGCCATCGCCTGACCGTACGGCATCGACGTCAGCGGGATCTGGCGATAGAAGTCGAGATTACTGCCCATTCCAGTCCCAAACGAAACTTGCAGCAGCTCGCCCTCAGGCGAAATATTTTTCACTATCCCTTTCATCGCCTTCTCAGCCACTTCAGCGTATTGCTTGCCGATATAGCGTTTACGAATGCCTTTCAGTATCCCGTAAGCAAAACCGGCGGTGGCCGACGCTTCGAGATAAGAATGGGGATCGTCCAGCAAAGTGTGCCACAAACCGCTGTCATCCTGACATTTCGCCAGCGCAGCGACCTGGCTTTCCAGCACCTGGACCAGGTAACGGCGCACCGCATTGTTTTCGGGTAAATCCACCAGCTCAAGGAAATCAGGAATAACGATCGTCAACCAGCTGTTACCACGCGCCCAACGCGCCTGCGCAAAGTTATGATTGCCTTCATAATTCCAGCCGTGGAACCACAGCCCGGTTTCTCTGTCCATCAGGTTTTGTACATGCAGCAGGAACTGATAAGTTGCTTCCTCTACATATTCCGGGCGATTCAATAGTTTGCCGATTTTCGCCAGCGGCAACACCGTCATCATCAACGTGTCATCCCACATTTGCTGATGATTTTCTTCGGCAAGCGTCACATGCTGCATGCCACCGTGTTCGGTGCGTGGCATTTCGTACATCGCCCACTCCGCCCAGCTTTCAAGCCAAGGCAAATACGATGGGTCGCGCGTTTCCTCAAAACGATAAGCCAGCGTCAGGAACGGTGCCATGGTATTCACGTTTTTGGTGGTTGCCCCTTCGGCAAAACGATCGGCAAACCAGCTATCAATAATCTCACACATTTTCTTATCGCCGGTCTGGCGATAATACTGATACATACCGTACAAACCGACGCCGTGCGTCCACTCCCAGCCCGCCCAACCTTTGGTATCAATGACTCGCCCGTCATCCAGTCGCAGCAAAAATTGGCCCGTTTCATCCTTAATATTAATCAGGTTGTCCGTCACCTTGTGGATCAGGGATTTCAGTTCATCCCGGGCAATAAAATGCTCCGGCTGGCACAGTAAAGGGCTGTGTTTGACGGGATAAATAATCATTAGCTTAACCTCTGTGATGTATTCGAATTCATTGCAGCAGCCTCTTTTAACGACGGGGCGACTGGCTTATTACGATTGAGATAACCAATATTGTTGTTGCCCCACAGTGTGTCGTACGGCATACCCGCGAGCATTTCGACCGTCGCGCGAGCTTCAGGCGTGGTCGCTTCAGGAACAGGACGCCCTGCCTCGCGCATCTTCGCGGTCTCTTCACGCAAGACACTGTGCGTTTGCAAATTGAGTTTAAAGCGCAGGGAAACCAGGAAACCGCAGGCCAGCACCGCAACCGTACCGAAACTTAAAATCATCAAAATGGTGTGGCTGACCGCTGGCGGTTGCGTGGTCTGGCCGGAAACGAAACCAGAAAGCTGCATCACGATACCGACTAGCATCACCGCTCCCGCCTGCGACGCTTTACGTGTCAGCGTCATGATCCCGGCAAAGATACCTTCGCGGCGCTGCCCGGTAATCACTTCATCTACGTCAGCAATATAGGTGTAGGTATTCCACGGCACATAGTTGATGCCCCCACGACCCAGACCCGCGATAGCTGAAACCAGCATCAGCAGCGAGAACACATCGCTTAAGCCCGCGTAATAAAGCACCGCGTAGGAGACCGAACTGAGACCAAACAGTACAACGACCATACGATAAGATGGTGCCGGGCCGTATTTAATACACAGTGGAATCATGCCGATCACCGCAATAAATTGCAGAATCGCCATGGTGCCAAGCAGGCTCGATGCCATGCTCGCGCTTTGCATCAGAACAAACACCACATAATAGGTAAACACGGCGTTGAACACGTCCTGCGCAATATAGCCCCCCAGATACATACCCAGATGCTGGCGGAAAATCTTCACGCGGAGTGTTGAAGTCAGCTCAACGTTCAGGCGTTTCATGCTCTGAGCGAAGGTCAGCGTTTTCTTCTCTTCTTCTGCACGCAATGCCGCTTCAGTCCATTCGGAACGCGGACGCTCCCAGGTAAAGAACCAGACAAAGGTCAGCACGATGGCGCATAACGTGGCGAACACCAGGCTTGAATAGAAGAAAGAAACCGCGTTGTCTTTACCGAAGTGATTTAACAAAATGCCCGGCAGGAATGCGGCGAGAATCGCCGAGAGTTGCGCCATAGAAATACGCGCACCCGAGAACTTGGTTTTCTGTTTGAAGTCATCGGTCATTTCTGGAACCAGCGTTTCGTATGGCACCAGAATCATGGTGTAAACCACGTCAAAGATCAGGTACGTCACCAGGTAGTACCAGTAACTCATCTCTCCAACCCACATAAAGCTGTAGCTGAAGACCAACGGAATACCGAGCAGAATAAAGAACTTACGGCGGCCAAAGCGCTTGCCAAGCCAGGTTGAACCGAAGTTATCAGTGAGGAAGCCCATCAACGGGCTAACGACAGCATCCAGCACCCTTGCCATGGCAAAAATGAAGGTCGCTTCAATCGGTGTGAGTCCACAGAAGGTGGTATAAAAATAGAGTAGCCAGGCGGCAGTTAATGCCGTGGTTCCCGCTCCGAGGAAATCCCCTGAGCCATAGGCAAGATAATTTGCCAGTCCAATCTTACGTGTTTTCATTGCCGTCAAACCCCGTTGCTTTTGTTATTGGAGACTGCACGTCCCGTGCGTATCGGGCCTGCGAGGAACCTTACAACGTTAAGGTAGAAGGACGGGGCTGATGTTACCTTTCCATTTTTGCCACGGACGGGCGAATGTTGGCAAAATTACAAAGAGTCCCGGTACGGGTGTCACTGATTTATAAAACAAGGGTTTGTTTTTATCAAAAGCAGGGATTGAAAATGAGATCTGGAAGGAAAAAAGCCGCATCAGTCATGCGGCTGTTAGGGCTATTTGTAATTAACAATGACCTGATTGCTTTGCACTTTCAGCGCCGGGAACAGCGCTCCGCCACCGGGGACTTGCCAGACAAACCGCAGCGGCTCGTTTGCCGCAACGTTCGTTAGCCCACGCGTCGTCCCGCTCTGCCCTTCTATCTCGACACAACGTGTTGACGAGCAAAGCCTGACATTCAGACCCGCAGGCGTCGGCCCAATCAGTTCATAGCGCCACGCGACCATCGTCATCACGCCTGTGACGGGCTGAGACGGTGCCAGAGCGCGTGACGAAGCTGCCACCCCGCGATGACTGAGCGTCGCGCCCACACCGCTCGCCTGCCACGCTCCTTCGCCACTGGCGTGCGCCATAAAAGGCAATAACATCAGCATCAACAGTCGGTTCATCATTTTGCTCCGATGGTCGCAGTCATACGGATATTGCGGTTTTCAGAGAGTTCGAGACTTGAAAGCACCATTAACTGCGG
>Ga0160449_1001236_pt1 | contig 12845 bp, 15 predicted proteins | sample HID1975I_E1MG_FD_108216 | JGI IMG/M metagenome (GOLD analysis project Ga0160449, IMG submission 108216) | Enriched soil microbial communities from UW Madison campus, WI, USA - HID1975I_E1 MG | ecosystem: Environmental > Terrestrial > Soil > Unclassified | place: USA: Madison, Wisconsin...
TCTAAGAATCTAAGAATCTAAGAATCTAAGAATCTAAGAATCTAAGAATCTAAGAATCTAAGAATCTAAGAATCTAAGAATCTAAGAATCTAAGAATCTAAGAATCTAAGAATCTAAGAATCTGAAATCTCCAATCTAAAATCTAAAATCTAAAATTATAAATGGGTGCTTTTGTAATCAGTAGGCGTTTTAACGATGAATATAAATTTACTTTTACTTCGCGAAAAGGGAAAGTTATTTTTACGAGCCTGAGTTATGAATTGAGGTTTGAGTGTGAAGAAGATATTGAGAAATTTAAAGCGAATATTGAACTTGCGAAATTTTTAAAATTTAAAGGCTCTGGCGGAAAGTATTTTTTTAAATTGATGCTGGGTGATGCTCAATTTGCAACAAGTCGAAAATACAGTACAGAATTGCTTTTGCAAAAAGGAATTAAGGAAATTGTAACTTATGCTTCAAGGTCGGAAATTTTAGATTTCTCTTCAAATGAATTAATTTTTGATGATGAAGAGACTGAGGAAGAATTGGAAGAAGTAATAGAATAAAAAAAAGCGTTCACGATAGTGAGCGCTTTTTTTATGAAGCTAATCAATTCTATGAAAATTGATCATAAAAAAAAACCATCTAAAAAGATGGTTTTAAAATCGTTAGAAACTAGGTTCTAATTATTTTTTTACTTCTTCTACTTTAGCAGCAGCTGAATCAACTTTAGCAGCAGCAGAATCAACAGTTGCAGCAGCTGAATCAACAACAGCAGCAGCTGAATCAACAGTAACAGCAGTAGAATCTACAGCGGCTTCTGAAGCAGCAGCATCAGCTTTTTTACAAGATACAACAGTTAAAACAGCAACAACAGCTAAACTTAAAAATACTTTTTTCATCTTACTTTATTATAAAAGGTTAATTATTAATTCGTGGCAAAGATATAAATTTTTTAATATGTAAAATATTTTTTCACTTTTTTTTTAAAATATTTTCCTTACTCACGATTATCTTAGTTATCAAATAATATGCCAAATTAACAAAAATAATTTATATTATTGTATGTTTTGTCTAATTTATTTTTTGTTGAAAATTCTATCGCTCTTTTGGCTCTTTTAATTGCGTTTGTTATGGTTTATTTCGTTTTTTAAGGATTATTCTGTTTGGTGAATTATACTTAAAATATGTTTTTATGGGTTTAATTATCATAAAAAAGATATGATCGCGACCAATTTTGGAATAAAAACAATTACGAAATGGTTTTTATAATAGTTTCTGTGGCTCCTTTATTATCTTGAATAAACGATTTGCAAATGTTGCTCTTTTTTGTAAATAATTCATTATCAGATAGTAATTGATCAAAAGTCTTTTTTAATTCAGCAGTATTAGAAATTACCATGCATCCTTGCAATTCTAAAAGCGAAACGGCTTCTGCAAAATTAGAATAGTTAGGGCCTATAACAATAGGAATTCCAAATGTTGCTGGTTCTAAAATATTATGAATTCCAGGATTGCCAAATCCGCCGCCCACATAAGCAATTGTGCCATAGCTGTATATTTTAGTTAAAAGTCCAATGGTGTCGATTATAAACACATTGTATTTTGATAAATCCTTATTTTCTTTTTCAGAAAATAAAATCGTTGATTTTGTAATTTGCGATTTAAGCTCAGCGATTTGGTCTGCTTTTATATTATGCGGAGCAATGATGAATTTTACATTTTCTGGTGCTTGATTGATGTATTCGGCAATTAAAACTTCATCTTTTGGCCAGGAACTTCCAAAAACAATAACCGGCTCATTGTTTTTGAAATTTTCAATATAATCAAGTTTATTGTCTCTTTCTAAAATTGCAGCTACACGGTCAAAACGGGTGTCTCCAGAAACAATCACATTAGTAAATCCGATCGATTCTATTTTGTGTTTGGAACTTTCATTCTGAACAAAAAAGAATGTAAATGCTTTTAATGCTTTTCTATAAAATTCGCCATACCATTTAAAAAACATTTGATTGTCTCTGAAAATTCCAGAAATCAAATAAGTCGGAGTTTTGCTTTTTTCTAATTCTTTTAAATAGTTGAGCCAAAACTCATATTTAATAAAGAACGCCAACTCGGGGTGAACTAATTTTAAAAACTTTTTAGCATTGTTTTTTGTGTCCAAAGGAAGGTAAATAGTGACATCAGCAACGTTATTATTTTTACGTACTTCATATCCTGAAGGTGAAAAAAAAGTAACAATAATTTTGTGTGAAGGATATTTTTCTTTGATTTTCTCTATTACAGGAAGTCCCTGTTCGTATTCGCCTAATGAAGCTGAATGAAACCAGATGGTCTTGTCATCTTCTTTGATTTTTTCTTCTAAAATAGAAAACACATTTTTCCGGCCTTCAACAAAAAGTTTAATTTTCGGACTAAAAAGTGCAACTATTTTAAGAAAAAACGCTGCTAAAGAAACGGCTAAATTATATAAAAAAAGCATGTAGTAATTTTTGCAGCTAAATTACATTTCTTTCGTTTATTTTCATTGGTTTGAAGGTATTAATAACTATTTTTGTTCCTTCTTTCTGGCATTCTGGTTTAATAGAAAGGCTTTTTAAATAAAATATCGAAAATGAAAAAAATACAAATGGTTGACTTAAAAAGTCAATACGAAAAAATAAAATCTACTGTAGATGCTTCAATTCAAGAGGTTTTAGATACAAATACTTATATTAATGGACCTTTGGTCCATCAGTTTCAAAAAAATCTTGAAGACTATTTAGGAGCTAAACATGTAATTCCATGTGCAAATGGAACAGATGCACTTCAAATAGCTATGATGGGGTTAGATTTAAAACCGGGAGATGAAGTTATTACAGCCGATTTTACTTTTGCCGCAACTGTTGAGGTTATTGCTTTACTGCAATTAACTCCTGTTTTAGTTGATGTTGATTTACATAATATGAACATCGATATCGAAGCAGTTAAAAAAGCGATTACTCCAAAAACTAAAGCAATTGTTCCAGTACATTTATTTGGACGCGCTGCCAACATGGATGCTATCATGGAAATTGCAGCCGAACATAATTTATATGTAATTGAAGATAATGCGCAGGCTATTGGTGCTGATTATGTTTCTAAATCTGGAACAAAATCAAAAGTAGGAACAATTGGTCATGTTGCTGCGACTTCATTCTTTCCTTCTAAAAACTTAGGTTGTTATGGAGATGGTGGAGCAATTTTTACCAACGATGATAAATTAGCGCACATCATTCGCGGAATTGTAAATCACGGAATGTACGAACGTTACCATCATGATGTTGTGGGTGTAAATTCACGTTTAGATAGTATTCAGGCTGGAGTTTTAAATGCAAAACTACCTTTGTTAGACGAATATAATCAAGCGCGTCGTTTAGCGGCTTCAAAATATAATGCAGCTTTCGCTGGAAATGCACATATCATTACGCCAGATTTTGATGCAGATGAAAATGATCATGTTTTTCATCAATATGTATTAAGAATTTTAGATGCAGATAGAAATGCTCTACTGCAGCATTTATTAGATAAAGGAATTCCATGTGCAATTTATTATCCAATTCCATTGCATTCGCAAAAAGCATACGTAGATCCTCGTTATAAAGAAGAGCAATTTCCAGTTACAAATCAATTAGTACAGGAAGTAATTGCTTTGCCAATGCATACAGAGCTTGATGACGAGCAGATTAAATTTATAACTGATTCAGTTTTAGAATTTTTGAATAAATAAATTATGAAGAAATTAATCCTTTTAATTTTGATCATTCTTGTTCAGTTTTCTGTTTTTGCTCAAAAAGCGAATACTAAAGAAGAAAATGCTGTTAGTAGTCAAGTTGAAATTTTGCGTCAGGCAATGATTGATGCTGATGGTGCAAAATTGAAAGCATTAACTTCGGACAAGTTAAATTATGTCCACTCAAATGGTAATTTTCAAAATCAAGCTGAATTTATTGAGGGAATAGTTAGTGGGAAATCTGATTTTGTATCTATCGATTTTCAGAATCAGACTATAACTGTTCAAGGTGATGTTGCTATAGTTCGACATGTCCTGGCAGCGCATACCAAAGATGATGGCATTGATAGAGATATTAAAATAGGAATAATGCTTGTTTGGCAAAAGCAAAAAAATAAATGGATCCTTTTTGCAAGGCAGGCTTACAAATTAACTACATAAAAACAACCACAAAATGAAAGTATTAGTAACAGGAGGATTAGGGTTTATTGGTTCTCACACGGTAGTCGAATTGCAAAATGAAGGCTTCGAAGTTGTGATAATTGATAATCTTTCGAATTCTTCAGAAGATGTTTTAAAAGGAATTACCGCGATCACAGGAAAAACGCCTTTATTCGAAAAAATTGATTTAAGAGAAAAAAGTGCCGTTCAGGATTTCTTTAAAAAACATAACGATGTTACTGGGGTTATTCATTTCGCTGCTTCAAAAGCAGTTGGAGAAAGTGTTGAGCAACCTTTGTTGTATTATGAAAACAACATAAGCAGTTTAGTATATCTTTTACAAGAATTACAGCAAAAACCAGAGGCGAGTTTTATATTTAGTTCATCATGTACGGTTTATGGTCAAGCCGAAAAAATGCCAATTACAGAAGATGCTCCTGTGCAGACAGCAATGTCTCCTTATGGAAACACGAAACAAATTGGAGAAGAGATTATAACAGATACTGCGAAAGTAACTAATATAAGCGCTATTTTATTGCGTTATTTTAACCCTGTTGGAGCACATTCTTCAACTGAAATTGGGGAATTGCCATTAGGAGTTCCTCAAAACCTAGTTCCTTTTATTACACAGACAGGAGTGGGATTGCGTCAAGAATTATCGGTTTTTGGAAATGATTATCCAACTCCAGATGGAACGGCTGTTCGTGATTACATTCACGTTGTCGACTTAGCAAAAGCACACGTTATTGCGTTAAAGCGTTTGTTGGATAAAAAGAATTTGGCGAAAGTTGAAACTTTTAATTTAGGAACAGGAAAAGGAAGTTCAGTTCTAGAAGTAATTCATAGTTTCGAGAAAGTAAGCGATAAAAAATTGCCATACGTAATTAAACCGCGCCGCGAAGGTGATATCACCGAAGCTTATGCAAACACAGATAAAGCAAACAATGTTTTGGGCTGGAAAGCAGAATTAAGCTTAGATGAAGCAATGGCCAGCGCTTGGAAATGGGAGCAAAAAGTTCGTTCTTAGTTTTTGGTCTCAGTCTCAGTTTTCAGTTTTCTGACTATATAAGTAAGAACGGAAATTCGACAAAGATATTCTGTAGAGACGCACTGCTGTGCGTCTAACAATAAGTGAAAAATCCCAAATAATCAATTTAGATTATTTGGGATTTTTATTTTGTTCCGATTTATTTTGTAAATTTGTAAGATTAAAAATGTAGGAATTATGGACTCGGAAAAAGAAAATAAAAAAAACAATAAGGTTGAAGAACCCAGAGTTGAATACGAAGTTCAGAAACCTAAGTTTAAAGGAATAGATCGAGAGACTTTTGATTTTGATGCCGAGTTTGCAAAAGGATTAACGCCAGAGGAATTTAAAGCTGAAATGTATAAGAGAATAAAAGCATATCCTTGGAAAAAATAATTTTTGAAAATTCTGTTCTTGAATATTTTGATAATTTATTTTTTGCGCTTTTTGAAGACGAATATTTTGGTTTTCCTGAGTCAGCTCAGAATTATATTGATAAAATAGTTGGTTTTGTTGTTTCAAGTATTTCAAGTTTTCCTCATAGGAAAATTCCAAAATCACTTCAGTATTTAGGTTTAAATTATATTTTTTATAAACCCAATGCCAGAACAACTTGGTACGTGTTTTTTGAAAAAAGAGATCAAAGTTATTTAATAACAGCAATTATAAATAATAATAGTTTAGAAGTTAGTGAGCTATAGAAAAAACAAAATCCTCATAAATTAATATTTATGAGGATTTTTTATAAGTATAGTTTCAAACTGAAAACTGCGACTGAAAACTGAACACTAAAAATTAAGCATTCGCAGTAACAGCTTCTTTATCAATTTTGTTAATCAAACCAGCCAACACTTTTCCTGGACCAACTTCAGTAAACAAAGTAGCGCCGTCAGCGATCATTTGTTGTACAGATTGCGTCCATTTTACAGGAGCAGTCAGTTGAATAATTAAGTTCTTTTTGATTTCATTTGCATCCGAAACAGCATTTGCAGTCACGTTTTGGTAAACTGGGCAAATAGGAGTAGAGAATGTAGTTGCTTCAATTGCAGCTGCTAATTCTTCTCTTGCTGGTTCCATCATTGGCGAGTGAAATGCTCCTCCAACAGGTAAAATTAAAGCACGTTTTGCTCCCGCAGCTTTCATGGCTTCACAAGCTTTTTCTACTGCTGAAGTTTCACCAGAAATTACCAATTGTCCTGGGCAGTTATAGTTTGCAGCAACAACAACTCCGTCGATAGAACCACAAACTTCTTCTACAACATTATCAGCTAAACCTAGAACTGCTGCCATTGTAGATGGAGTGATTTCGCAGGCTTTTTGCATTGCTAAAGCACGTTGAGAAACTAATTTAAGACCATCTTCAAAAGATAAAGTTCCGTTGGCAACCAAAGCTGAAAATTCTCCTAAAGAATGTCCTGCAACCATTTCTGGTTTAAAATCTTCGCCCAAAGTTTTAGCTAAAATCACAGAGTGTAAAAATACAGCTGGCTGTGTAACTTTAGTTTCTTTTAGTTCTTCGGCAGTACCTTCAAACATAATATCAGTAATTCTAAAACCTAAAATATCGTTAGCTTTTTCGAATAATTCTTTGGCTAAAGCCGAGTTTTCATATAAGTCTTTGCCCATTCCTGTAAACTGTGCGCCTTGACCTGGAAATACGTATGCTTTCATTTGTCTAATTTAATTTTTACTTTTTTTTTAAAATTGAAAATTAGTTTCAATTGGAAGGCAAAAATAGTATTTTTTTAGCTCGTATAATCTTTAAACATATAAATCCACGCTAATCTTGAAAATCGAAGGTTAAAAGAAGTAAGCAAAGTAATAACAATTGCAATAATCGGAATGATTCTTAAATCGAAATTTGTTTCAAAGAAAAACTGTGCAACACAATAGGTTGCAATACCCTGAGCGACTGTTAATCCGTAGTTTACATACATAGCGCCAAAGAAATACCCAGGTTCTTTTTGAAATTTATAATGGCAGTGACTACAGTATTCATTCATTTTTGGAAGTCCAAAAGTCAAAAAAATATTTTTGTCTGTAAACACTTTTCCTTTATGACAAACAGGACATTCGTTACTTAAAATATGAGTTAATGCATTTGACATGATCTTGTTGTTTTTTATTTATACAAAGGTAATGTAGAGCAGGATAAAAGTCTTTTTTATATCTTCGCTACTTATAGCACAATAAAGACATTTTGTATGAAAAAATATCCAATTTATAGTGTTCAGAATTTTAGTTGCAATGATATTCACCGCGATTTTTATGTGAATACTTTTAAAGAGCATTTAAAAAGTCACAGTTTTGTAGAAGAACCGCATCGTCACGATTCCTATTTAATGGTTTTTTTTACAAAAGGTTCAGGATTACACGAAGTTGATTTTGATCAATTTGAAATCAAAAGAGGAAGTCTATTTGTTCTCCAGCCAGGACAAATGCATCATTGGAGTTTGTCGGAAGATATTGAAGGCTTTGTGATTATCTTTTCGCAGGAACTTTATAATTTGTATTTCGGACAGAAAAATATCAACGATTACAATTTTTACCATTCGATTCATAATCGACCAGAAATGGTTTTTGAAGAAAAAGAAATCCTCAAAATCCAGCCTTATTTTGATCTGCTGATACAGGAAAATAATGAAAATAATAAATATCAGCTCGACAAAATGCTGAATTTATTGGATTGTATTCACATCGAAATTGCTCGTAAATACAGTGAAACGTACTCGCACCAAACACATTCGTACAATATCAAAATCAATAAATTTGAATCGCTTTTAGAAGAATATTTCAGAACGGAAAAACTGCCATCTTTTTATGCAGAAAAATTGAATATCACCCTGAAACATTTGAACAGAATCTGCAATGAAATCCTCCAAAAAACCGCCACAGAAGTGATTACAGACCGCATAATTCTCGAAATAAAAAGAATGCTGATCGATAAACAATTAGCCGTAAATGAAGTTGCGTTTAAAGTGGGTTACGAAGATTATTCGTATTTCTCCAGATTTTTCAAAAAACAAAGTGGAATGTCTCCAACTGAATTTAGAAATACTGCGAGGTAAGTTTTTGTTTGGCCACAGATTAAAAGATTCTCACAGATTAAAATCCAAATAATCCTTTAATCTGTGGCAAAAAAATAATTGGTCAAAATTTGTAGAATTCGTGGCAAAACAAAAATCCTGCACTTCCTAAAAAAGTGCAGGATTTTTAACCAACCAAATTAAAACCTATTATAAAGTATTAAGCTTGTTTTACAAATTGTAATTCAATGTTCAAACGAACTTCTTCACCTACTAAAACACCACCAGTTTCAAGAGCTGAGTTCCAGTTTAAACCCCAATCTTTACGATTAATTTTTCCTTCTATGCTTAAACCTACTTTTGTATTTCCCCAAGGATCAGTCAAGATTCCGCTGTATTCTACAGGAAAAGTTACGCTTTTAGAAATACCTTTAATGTTTAAATCTCCAGTGATTTCATAGCTTCCTTCATTAATTTTTTTGAAAGATGTTGCTTTGAAAGTTAATTTTGGGTGATTTTCAGCATCAAAGAAATCGCCGCTTCTTAAATGCCCGTCTCTGTCTGCGTTTGCAGTGTCGATTGAAGCAATATCAGCAGAAAATTCGATTGCTGCATTGTCAAAGTTGTCTCCGTCTGTAGTAATTGTAGCGTCGTATGTTCCAAATTTACCTGAAACATTTGTAAACATCATGTGTTTAACTTTAAAACCAATTTCTGAGTGAGTTGGGTCAATTGACCATTTTGTAGTTGCCATAATTTTTATTTTTAAATAATTAATTTCATTTTGATAGGACAAAGTTACGGTGAGAGTATTCTTTGAGCACTTAACCTAGATTAAGAAATAAAAAATGAGGTAATTTCTTTTACGAAAATCTAGATTGAGATACTTGTTTTTCTCGCAGATTTGCAGATTAGAAAATAAAATCTGCGCGAGACTTTTTCTTTATTTATTGAAATTACAAAAAAAGAAACGATAACAATCTGATTTATAGATTTATTATCGTTTCCAAGTACAGGTATTAATTGTTTTTTGTCTGAATTAATAGTTCATCGGAATATCCATCAATAAAAATTCAGCATCTGTATTGGCTTGAATTTTTAAAATGTCAGTTCCCGAAATTCCAACCGCATCACGACTGTTTAATTCCTGACCGTTGATGGTTACGCTTCCTTTTAAAACAAAAGCATAAACGCCATTTCCTTCTTTTTTAATTGTATATTCTGTAGATACACCTGAGTCAAAATTACCCATATTGAACCAAGCGTCCTGATGAATCCAAACTCCTTCGTCATCTGCATTTGGTGATAAAATCTGAGAAAGTTTATTATGTCTGTCCGCAACATCCAAAGTAATTTGCTGATAACGAGGCGCAACGTTTCTTTTATTAGGAAACAACCAGATTTGCAATAATTTAGTCTGCTGATCTGCATTTGGGTTAAACTCACTGTGCTGCACTCCAGTTCCGGCACTCATCACCTGAATATCACCATTTTTGATGATTTCAGTATTTCCCATACTGTCTTTGTGTGCCAAATCTCCTTCTAACGGAATCGTAATGATTTCCATATTATCGTGAGGATGAGTTCCAAAACCCATTCCGCCTGCAATTGTATCATCGTTCAAAACACGAAGTGCTCCAAACTGAATTCTATCCGGATTGTACCAGCTTGCAAAACTAAAGCTATGATAAGCATTAAGCCATCCGTGATTTGCGTTTCCTCTTGTTTCTGCTTTATGTAATATTATATTTTCCATGACCTATGTGTTTTGTTATTTTTATAGTACAAAGATACCGCCAAGGCTAATGAAAAGCACTTAATCTAGATTAAGAAAGGTTTTTTTGAAGGTTCTGAGGTTCTTAGATTTTAGGTGCAAAGGCTCAAAGTTGCAGAGGTTCAAAGGTTTTAAGGTAGAGGCGCACAGTAGTGCGTCTAACACACAGTTTGTCATCTCGACGAAGGAGAGATCACACAAGTGGCTCGACAAAGATTGACGATTATGCAGATGGAGTTTATAGTGTGATCCTTCCTCAGGATGACAAAATTGAGTAGGAATTATTTCTTAGTATAAACTAACTAAATATTTTAGTTTGATTCAAGAATAGCAACAATACTACTAAAGTTTTTCTTTTTAGCAATAGAGAGTGCTGTTTCTCCTTTTTTTGCTATTGTGTCTTTGTCTGCGCCATTTGCTAGCAGGTATTTTACAATTTCTTCATGGCCATAATAAGCGGCACACATAAGTTCAGTGAAACCATCTTTTGCAGCAATATTCATTTCTGCTCCTGCTAAAACAAGAATTTGAACATATTCCATAATCCCAGTTATAATAGCTGACATTAATACTGTAACTCCTTTGTGGTTTTTATTATTTACATTAGCTCCAAACTTCAAAAGAGTTTTTATTGCTTCGATTTGTCCTTCACGTGTAACTGCCCAATGTAAAGTGGTCATTTTATATTTATCTTGTATGTCTGGATTTGCTCCGCGCTCCAGAAGTGTTTCTAGTACTTGTATGTTTGATTTTGCACTAAAAAGTGCAGTGTCTTTGTATCCACGTTCACTTTTGAAATTAATGTCGATATTTGTGTCAAGAATTATATTTAGTATTTCCAAATTATTCTGTACTACAGCATAACTTAATACACGGTCACCTACCATATCTGTAATTGAAATGTCAGCACCTGCCTTAAGTAATTCTTTAACTATTTTTATATCGTTATCCTTGACTGCCCACATTAGCGGAGTTCTTCCGTAACTGTCTTGCCCATTTAAACCTTTTTCTAATGACTTTAATAATTCAGAAGTACTATAATTCATTTTTTATGTAGCTTTATTCTTTCTTTTTTAGCAAAACTACGAAAAAATATTAAAAAAGAATTAGAGATAATCCATGTGGAATTTCTTTTATGATCTCTCCTTCGTCGAGATGACAAGATTGAGAATTAAATTTTTTTTGATAGATATTTAAAGATACAGTAACCACACAGTTTGTCATTCCGAGGAACGAGGAATCTCCACGAGTAACTCCACATAGTATATCTTCAATCTTTGTCGAGCTTCTTGTGGAGATTCCTCGTTCCTCGGAATGACAAATAATACGGGCTAAAAAAGACAGAGGATAAATTATTTTATCCTAATCAATTTCCCTTTCCCAACCACTTCATCCAGATAATTCGCTGCAGAACTTTTCTTATCATGCATGAAAAATTCAATAGTATCTTTTTTAATTTGATCTTTTGGGATACTTATAATTAAATCAGTATTTATGAAATTGTCTAACAATATTACATTGCCATAAGAAATTTTCCCTTTTGGCATAAACTTATTATCAAAGACAAAAACACTATCCTTAAAAGTAATTTTGTCTTTTTGGATATAGACATTGTCGTTTTCAATTAAATAATTATAATGTCCGGTAAGTTTTTCTGTTTCCTGATTGAAGCTAATAAAAAACAGCGTTATTATTAAAGCAAAATATTTCATAACGTTCTAACTATATTGATTAATAAACTGCTGTACAACAAAATCTGTGTTGTCATGGCGTTTTTTCATTTCCAGGGCAATCGGCGGTGCGGCTCTTTCGAGACAGTTTTTTACATCACAAGTTTCACACGTAACGCCGACAATTCGCTTAATAAGTGGCTTTCCTTCAATGAATTTAAATTTCTTTTTCATTGTTGGATTAATTAAAATTCCAACTGAAATACTTCTAATATTATTTTCTACAAAAGGGTCTTTTGTTGCCGATGAAAAAACTAAATATTCATTCCCGCTATGCACATAACTCGAAATTTGAGCATCAAAAAAATGCGGTTTATTTTGTCTGATCGCTTCATTTATAGTTTTTACCGAAACCCATCTTCTGCAATAATGCTCGTTGGTTTCGTTTGCGTGCGGTTCTTGCTGATTTGTAATGTGTAATTTTTTTTTAATTTGATAAACATCCGATCCAATTGGGTGCGACATTCTTAAAAAGAATAAATTTTTCAACTGAAAATCTTTCGGTAATAAATTCGTTAAGCGCTGATAAAATGATTCTGGCGAAACTTCGAAACTTTCAATTAAAGAAACAAATTCTTCTGGATTTGGCTTTTCATTATTTAGGAAATTATTGATTTTGTCTACAACCAATTTTCTCGGCAATAACAAAGCGCCCGCAAAATAAGAAGCGTAAAAATTATTCAAAACCTGATCGAAATTTTCAAACTTAATCCAGCTGAATGTCAGTAGACGATCTGAAATTTTCAAATAATTATAAGCAATTTCTTTAGCTAAAATAAAAGCTTTCTGCGGAGCATCAAGTTCTGTTGAAAGCAATAAAGTTCTGCTCTTCGGAACATAAATCGAACGCAAATCTCCCAAAGCTTCCTGATCGGTAAAAGCAATTTCTTTTATAGTGTATTCGTATTCTTCTTTTAAAATCGCTTCTAATTCTTCAATAGTAATTTTTGAATCGAGATTGATCTGAAACGACTTAGAAAACGCAATTACTCTCTCTTCTAAATCTTCAAAATAATTACTATGCGCTTCCTGATACGATCGTAAAGCGGCTAAAAAGAAACTTTCACGGCTTAAATTATAATGCTGTGCAATTTCTATAATGGTACTAATAAACGCA
>Ga0160449_1001239_pt1 | contig 12818 bp, 8 predicted proteins | sample HID1975I_E1MG_FD_108216 | JGI IMG/M metagenome (GOLD analysis project Ga0160449, IMG submission 108216) | Enriched soil microbial communities from UW Madison campus, WI, USA - HID1975I_E1 MG | ecosystem: Environmental > Terrestrial > Soil > Unclassified | place: USA: Madison, Wisconsin...
CCAGAAATTAAAAAAGTATTACCCGGCAAGCCGGTAGAAGTTATTGATTCGGCAATGTACGGCAAAATTGATGGGTTAGGCGTGCTGAAAGCAGCCGTCGCATCGATCAAGAAAGCAGCAAGCAACTAACTTTTTATTTTGTTTTATTTTTCCGTCAAAGAACGACCTTACACAACCTGGCCGCAAGACTCTTGCGGCAATAAAGGAAATTACAAATGAGTAAAGTCATTGATTCACTTGAAAAGATATTGCTTCCTTTCGCAGTGAAAATTGGGAAGCAACCGCACGTCAACGCAATTAAAAATGGTTTCATCAAATTAATGCCATTGACACTTGCCGGTGCCATGTTCGTATTAATTAATAACGTGTTTCTGAGTTTTGGCGCAGGTTCATTTTTCTATTCTTTAGGTATTCGTTTAGACCCCTCGACCATTGAAACCCTTAATGGGTTAAAAGCCATTGGCGGCAACGTATATAACGGTACGTTAGGTATTATGTCGCTAATGGCTCCTTTTTTCATTGGTATGGCACTTGCTGAAGAACGTAAAGTTGACCCACTAGCAGCCGGTTTATTATCCGTTGCTGCATTTATGACTGTTACTCCATATAGTGTTGGCGAAGCTTACGCTGTCGGCGCTAACTGGTTAGGTGGTCAGAATATTATTTCCGGTATTGTTATTGGTCTGGTCGTCGCGGAATTATTTACTTTTGTTATCCGCCGCAATTGGGTTATTACTTTACCAGATAGCGTACCGACTTCGGTTTCGCGTTCCTTCTCTGCATTAATTCCAGGTTTTATTATCCTGTCTATTTTTGGGATTATTTCCTGGCTGCTGGCAAACCACGGTAGCAACTTCCACCAGATCATTATGGACTCCATCTCTACGCCGCTGGCGTCGATGGGTGCGGTAGTGGGTTGGGCGTACGTTATCTTCAACTCCCTGCTGTGGTTCTTCGGTGTGCATGGTTCGCTGGCGCTGACCGCGCTGGACAACGGCATCATGACTCCGTGGGCGCTGGAAAACATTGCAATCTACAACCAGTACGGCTCTGTACAAGCGGCACTTGACGCGGGTAAACAGTTCCACTTCTGGGCGAAACCAATGCTCGACTCCTACATCCTGTTGGGTGGTTCTGGTGCGACGCTTGGCTTGATTATCGCAATCTTCATGGTTTCACGTCGTGCAGATCACCGTCAGGTGGCGAAACTGGCACTGCCTTCAGGCATCTTCCAGATTAACGAACCTATCCTGTTCGGTCTGCCAATCATCATGAACCCGGTTATGTTTATCCCGTTCGTACTGGTTCAGCCGATTCTGGCAGCCATCACGCTTGCGGCTTACTCTCTGGGGATTATTCCTCCGGTCACAAACCTGGCTCCGTGGACTATGCCGACCGGCCTGGGCGCCTTCTTTAACAGTAACGGCAGTATCGCAGCTCTGTTAGTTGCGCTGTTCAACCTGGGTGTCGCGACATGTGTCTACATCCCGTTCGTTATCCTGTCTAACAAAGCGCAGGCTGTCATCGAAGAAGAAGAAAGCGAAGAAGATATTGCTAACGCACTGAAATTCTGATCTTAATTTTTGGTTGGGGATGGCCCCCCTGTCCCCAACCACTTTAAATTTACCGGGAGAGAATTTGATGTTTGATTTAGAAAACGTAGTCGATAACGAAGTCGATACTAACGATCTTGAAGAAGTGGTTATGGGTTTAATCATCAATTCAGGTCAGGCTCGCAGCCTTGCATACGGCGCACTGAAAATCGCTAAAACTGGCGATTTTGAAAAAGCCTGGCAGTTGATGGCCCAGTCGCGCGAAGCACTGAATGAAGCACACCTGGTGCAAACCAAACTGATTGAAGGTGACCAGGGCGAAGGCAAAACCAAAGTCAGCCTGGTGCTGGTCCATGCGCAAGACCATCTGATGACTTCTATGCTGGCGCGCGAGCTGGTGACAGAACTTATTGAGCTTCACGAAAAAATAAAATAAGTTGGAGTCCCTATGCAGCCACCGGTAATCAGTATGGAAATCAATACCGCTCGCGAGAGTCAACTTTTTGATGGTCAACATTTCCACATGTTCATCCACAACAAAGTCGAAAGTGTCTCCGGGCTGCATCAGCATGATTATTACGAATTCACGGTGGTGCTGACAGGACGTTATTACCAGGAAATCAACGGTAAGCGTGTGCTGCTGGAAAGAGGGAGTTTTGTTTTCATCCCGCTCGGTTCTTACCATCAAAGTTTTTATGATTTTGGTGCGACCAGAATCCTGAATGTCGGTATCAGCAAGGCTTTCTTTGAACAGCATTATTTACCGTTATTTCCCGCTTGTTTTATTGCTTCACAGGTTTATCAGATTAAGAACGAATTTCTGACATATATCGAATCTGTGACGGCGTCATTAAATTTCCGTCAGGGTGAATTTAGTGAATTTCTTGAAATGGTGACGTTTTATATTGTGAATCGTCTGCGCCATCATAAAGAATCAGAATCAGGCGGAGATATTCCGGTCTGGCTAAAAAACACCGTTGAGCAGATGCATGGCAAGTCGATGTTTGGTGATAAAGCCTTAGTGAATATGGTGGAGCTATCCGGTAAGTCGCAAGAGTATTTAACGCGCGCCACGCAACGCCATTACAGCAAAACACCGATGCAAATTATCAATGAGATAAGAATTGATTTTGCCAAGAAACAACTGGAGATCACGAACTATTCTGTTACCGATATTGCTTTCGAGTCTGGTTACAGCAGTGCCAGTATGTTTATTAAAAACTTTAAGAAGTTAACTTCTTTTACGCCGCAGCATTATCGGAAGCAGTTATACAGCATTAAGTGAGTTATTAAATATTCTGTAAATGTATTAGTGAGGGTTAAATATAATCCTCAATAATACATCTATATCGCTGTCTTAATTTAAAGTGCAATAAACTTGTACCGGAGTCCTCATGAGTAAAAAATTGAAAGTCGTCACAATCGGTGGTGGTAGCAGCTATACACCTGAATTACTCGAAGGTTTTATTAAACGTTACGAAGAGTTGCCGATCACTGAATTATGGCTGGTTGATGTTGAAGCTGGAAAAGAGAAGCAAGATATTATCTTTGATCTTTGCTTACGCATGATTGAACGCGCGGCTGTGCCGATTGCGCTGTATAAAACCCTCGATCGTCGCGAAGCACTGGTTGATGCCGATTTCGTTACCACGCAATTGCGTGTCGGGCAGTTGAAAGCTCGTGAACTCGATGAACGTATCCCGTTAAGCTACGGCTATTTGGGCCAGGAAACTAACGGTGCTGGCGGCTTATTCAAAGGCCTGCGTACTATTCCGGTAATTTTCGACATCATTAATGATGTGAAAGAAATCTGCCCAGACGCGTGGGTCATCAACTTCACCAACCCGGCCGGTATGGTCACCGAGGCGGTTTATCGCCACACAGATTTTAAGAAGTTCATTGGCGTTTGTAACATCCCTGTGGGCATGAAAATGTTCATTAAAGATGTGCTGAAACTAGCCCCGACTGATGAACTGAATATTGACCTGTTCGGCCTGAACCACATGGTGTTCATCAAAGATGTCATCGTTAACGGAACCTCTCGTTTCGACGAGCTACTTGATGGCGTTGCATCCGGCACGCTGACTGCGGGTTCGGTCAAAAACATCTTTGACTTGCCGTTCAGTGAAGGCTTGATCCGTTCCCTGCGTTTGCTGCCGTGCTCTTATTTGCTCTACTACTTCAAGCAAAAAGAGATGCTGGCTATCGAAATGGGCGAGTTCTATAAAGGTGGCGCGCGTGCCACGGTTGTTCAGAAAGTTGAGAAACAATTGTTCGAGCTTTACAAAGATCCGGCTTTGAACGTGAAACCAAAAGAGCTGGAACTGCGTGGCGGTGCTTACTACTCTGACGCAGCTTGCGAAGTCATCAGCGATATCTACAACGACAAGCAAAGCGAGCATTACGTTAACGTGCCGCATCATGGTCATGTAGATAATATTCCGGCAGACTGGGCGGTTGAAATGACCTGTACAATCGGTCGCGATGGTGCAACGCCAACTCCGCGCATTACCCATTTTGACGAAAAAGTGCTGGGCCTGATTTACACCATCAAAGGCTTTGAAGTTGCGGCAAGTGAAGCGGCTCTGAGCGGTAACTTTAACGATGTTCTGCTGGCGCTCAACTTAAGCCCGCTGATTCATTCTGATAAAGACGCAGAAAAAATTGCCCGTGACTTGCTGCTGGCACACGAAGCGAATCTGCCAAACTTCGCACAGGCGATTGCTGCACTTAAATAACCGGAAGCCTTCCCTGCAAAGGGAAGGCACCTCGCGAGGCGACAATGGACAAGCTATTAATTGTTAACGCGGATGATTTTGGGCTATGTAAGGCACAGAATTACGGGATTATTGACGCATTTACCCACGGGGTTGTGACTTCGACCACCGCTATGGTTAACGCCTCAGGTATTGAACATGCGGTGGCGCTGAGTGCGAAACATCCAGGTTTGGCGATTGGCATGCACTTTGTGTTGACGCTGGGCCGGCCTTTATCTGCTATGCCAGGCCTGGTGGATGATAAGGGTGAACTGGGCAAATGGATTTGGCAGCGCGCCGAAGAAGGCTCCCTGGTGCTGGCAGAAATTGAGCATGAGCTGGAATGCCAGTTTGCGAGATTTATCGAGTTGTTTGGCCGTATGCCAACCCATCTCGACAGCCATCACCACGTGCATATGATCCCGCAGATTTACCCTATCGTTGAAGCGTTTGCCAAAGAGAAGGGCGTGGCAATTCGTTTCGACTACGATGCCGCGTTACCAACTGAGCTTGAATGTGTGGGTGTGAAGACAGCCGAAGGTTTCGATAGCGGCTTTTATGGCGATGCCATTTCCGAAACGCTTTTCCTCGAAACCCTGGAAAGGTCAACAGCGCGCGGCGAGCAGTCACTCGAGATTATGTGTCACCCTTCATTTATTGATAACACGATACTCGCCAGCAAGTACTGTTACCCGCGTCTGGCGGAACTGGATGTGCTGACCTCGCCTTCGCTTAAATACGCGATTGCAGAGCGTGGATATCGCCTGGGAACGTTCAAAGATTTGTAATATTTGGATGGTGGATGACGCCTGCGGCTTATCCACCACGCAACACTCCCTGAAACGGGTAGGTCGGATAAGCGCAGCGTCATCCGACACTTATCACAGACTCACGCAGATTTCGTGAGCATCGCAATAAGGCTATCGACAACGTCCGGAGCCTGCTCGTAAAGATTGAGATTTTCTGGCTGCATCAGCCAGTTTTTGACTATCCCACTCAGGTAACCGTGAATAATGGTTATCGCCAATTCGACATTGGTGTTAACAGGAATTTGCCCTTTTGAAATACAATTGCGCAATAATTTTTTCATTCTTTCCCGATTAAACCAGTAACGCTCTCTTATTTCCCTCTCAGAATACATTTCCCCATTGAATTCGCACGTATGGTAAAGAATTTGTAGAAGTTCATGTTGGCGGCGATCTGTCGAAATGAATTTTAATGTCTCGATTATGATTTCACGTAATAGTTTTAAATCATTATCTGGGTTCTGGATTTTGAGTTTTCGCCTTATTTCCAATGCGATACACGACTGAATATTCCAGATTTCATTAAACAGTGAAACCTTGCTGTCAAAGTGCCAGTAAATCGCGCCGCGGGTCATCCCCGCTGCATCAGCGATGTCTGCAAGGGTCGTTGTGGAGACGCCATTTTTAGCAAATAGTGTGATTGCGACATCAAGAAGATGCTGACGCGTTTTTAACGCATCGGCTTTTGTTTTTCGGGCCATAGGTAATTAACTCTTTATGGATATTAGTTACAAGAATTAACAGGTTTAAATATTATTTTTCTATTCTTGGTTCGATTGATAAAACTAAGAATTATTGTGTTCTTTAAAGTTTTTGATGTCCAGCCCTGGAATATAACTTTATACATACACGCATGAATCATTAATCCATAAAGCCTCTGTTAAGCTCGCCTGTTATATATCCGAAAACAGAGTTCGAGCTCTAACAGGGAAATCTTCACATGGCGAAGTTTTTTATCGAGCGCCCCATATTTGCCTGGGTGCTGGCCATCATTTTGATGTTGGCGGGGGTTCTGTCCATCATCAATTTGCCTGTGGCGCAGTACCCAACAATAGCCCCGCCAGCGGTAGCTATTAACGCAACTTATCCCGGTGCGGATGCCAGTACCGTCCAGGATACGGTGACGCAGGTTATCGAGCAAAATATGAATGGCCTCGATAACTTGATGTACATGTCCTCTACAAGCGATGCCTCAGGTAGTGTGACGGTCACGCTGACCTTTAAATCTGGCACCGATCCGGATATCGCTCAGGTTCAGGTGCAAAATAAACTTCAACTCGCGATGCCTTTATTGCCTCAGGAAGTTCAGCAGCAGGGGATCAGTGTTAAGAAATCCTCCAGCAGTTTCCTGATGGTTGCCGGGTTTATCTCGCAAGATGGCAGCATGAGTCAGGAGGATATTGCCGACTATATTTCCTCAAATATTAAAGATCCTATCAGCCGCACGGCTGGCGTCGGTGACGTGCAGCTTTTTGGTGCGCAGTATTCAATGCGTATCTGGCTTGATCCTAACCAGCTGAATAAATATCAGCTCACAACGCTTGATGTCATTAACCAGATTAAAACTCAAAACGCGCAGGTTGCCGCCGGGCAACTTGGCGGTACTCCGGCCATACCAGGCCAGCAACTTAATGCATCTATTATTGCGCAGACGCGCTTGCGTGACCCCGAGCAATTTGGTCACATCCAGCTAAAAGTGAAACCAGACGGTGCGAAAGTCGAATTGCGCGATGTCGGGCGCATTGAGTTGGGTGGTGAAAACTACAACGTTATTGCGCGCTACAACGGCAAACCCGCTGCTGGCCTGGGGATTAAATTAGCCACCGGTGCGAATGCGCTGGATACCGCCAAAGCGGTGCAGGCGCAGATGGCCAAACTCAAACCCTATTTCCCACACGGATTGACCGTGGTTTATACCTACGACACCACGCCGTTTGTCAAAATCTCTATTCGCGAAGTCTTCAAAACATTGCTTGAGGCCATCGTGCTGGTTTTCCTGGTGATGTATCTGTTTTTACAGAACTTCCGCGCTACGTTAATTCCTACGATTGCCGTACCGGTAGTGTTACTGGGCACTTTCTCGATCCTCGCCGCCTTCGGCTATTCCATCAACACGCTCACGATGTTCGGCATGGTGCTGGCGATAGGCTTACTGGTGGACGATGCCATTGTGGTGGTGGAAAACGTTGAGCGCGTGATGGTGGAAGAGGGGCTGCCGCCGAAAGAAGCCACGCAAAAATCAATGGGGCAAATTCAGGGGGCATTAGTCGGAATTGCGATGGTGCTGTCGGCGGTGTTTATTCCGATGGCATTTTTTGGCGGTTCTACTGGCGTAATCTACCGCCAGTTCTCAATAACTATCGTTTCTGCGATGGCGCTGTCGGTGCTGGTTGCACTGATTCTGACGCCTGCACTTTGCGCGACCTTGCTCAAACCGGTGGCTAAAGGTAGCCATGGGAAAACTACCGGGCTGTTCGGCTGGTTTAACGCACGTTTCGAGCAAAGCACTCAGCATTACACTGACAGCGTGAAGCAAATTCTGCGTCGCACTGGCCGTTATATGGTGCTTTACGTGCTGATTGTGGGCGGAATGGTAGCCCTGTTCCTTCATTTACCCACCTCATTTTTACCGGAAGAAGATCAGGGCGTGTTCCTGACGATGGTCACGCTGCCTGCGGGAGCGACTCAGGCCAGAACTGAAAAAATCATGGACCAGATTACCGATTACTATCTGACCCATGAGTCGGCAAACGTCGAGTCCGTGTTTACCGTTAACGGCTTTAGCTTTAGTGGAAAGGGTCAGAATAACGGCCTGGCGTTTGTGCGACTGAAAGACTGGGACAAGCGTCCGGGGAAAGAAAATGAAGTGACCGCGATTGTAGGGCGTGCCACCCGCGCGTTTAGCAAAATTCATGATGGCATGGTCTTCGCGTTCAACCTGCCTGCCATTACCGAGCTGGGCACGGCAACGGGCTTTGATTTTGAGTTAATCGACCAGGCGAGCCTTGGGCACAATGCCCTGACAAAGGCGAGAAATCAGTTACTGGGGATGATTTCAAAACGCCCGGATATGCTGGTGCGGGTGCGTCCGAACGGTCTCGAAGACACACCGCAATTCAAGCTGGAAGTTGATCAGGAAAAAGCGCAGTCACTGGGCGTGAGCATTTCTGATATTAACCAGACTATTGCTACCGGCCTGGGTAGCACCTACGTCAACGACTTCATTGACCACGGACGAGTGAAAAAAGTCTATCTGCAGGGCCGGGCGTCCAGCCGCATGTTGCCGCAGGATATTAACAGTTGGTATGTGCGCGGGAGTAGCGGGCAAATGGTGCCGTTTTCAGCCTTTGCCAGCGCGCGTTGGATTTATGGTTCACCGCGCCTGGAGCGTTACAATGGCCTGCCGTCTATGGAAATCCTCGGTGAAGCGACGCCGGGTAAAAGTACCGGTGAAGCCATGTTGCTAATGGAAGATCTGGCGACGAAATTGCCGAGCGGAATTGGCTTCGACTGGACAGGCATGTCATATCAGGAGCGTTTATCCGGCAACCAGGCCCCAGCCCTTTACGCCATCTCTTTGCTGGTCGTTTTCTTATGTCTGGCGGCCCTTTATGAAAGCTGGTCCATTCCTTTCTCGGTCATGTTGGTGGTGCCGCTTGGCGTCATCGGAGCGCTGCTTGCCGCCACATTGCGCGGATTAAATAACGACGTTTATTTCCAGGTTGGACTCCTGACCACCATTGGCCTGTCGGCCAAAAATGCCATTTTGATTGTCGAGTTCGCCAAAGACCTGATGGACAAAGAAGGCAAAGGGTTAATCGAGGCAACGCTCGACGCGGTGCGCATGCGTTTGCGCCCAATTCTGATGACTTCCCTGGCCTTCATTCTTGGCGTAATGCCGTTAGTCATCAGCAGCGGAGCGGGGAGTGGCGCGCAAAATGCCGTGGGTACGGGCGTGATGGGCGGGATGGTTTCCGCCACGCTACTGGCGGTCTTTTTTGTTCCGGTGTTCTTTGTGGTCATCAGCCGCCGTTTTGGAAAGTCGAAATAACAGGAATTCGCCGCCGGTGGAATGCGTCTGACGGCGACAAATCTTTACTTTAAGAATCAAGCTTTAAGGAATAGTAATGAAGAAATATGGTGAGTTCATCCTGCTGCCTTCCGTGCTGTTGTTAGCGGCGGGTGTATTAACGGGTTGTAATGATAAAGGCGACGAAAAGGCAGCAATGCCTGCGCCTCAGGTCAATGTGTATACCGTTACAGCCGCGCCGTTAGCGGTGACGACTGAACTTCCAGGACGCACCGATGCCTTCCGTGTGGCAGAAGTTCGCCCGCAAGTCAGCGGTATTATTCTGAAGCGCAATTTTGTTGAAGGCAGCGATATTCAAGCGGGAAGTTCGCTCTATCAAATTGACCCTGCACCTTATCAGGCCGCATGGAACAGTGCGCAAGGCGCACTGGCTAAAGCTAAAGCGGCTGCGAATATCGCGCACTTAACGGTGAAACGTTACGTACCGCTGCTCGGGACAAATTACATCAGCAAACAAGAATACGACCAGGCCGTTGCGGATGCCCAGCAGGCTGATGCAGAAGTCACCGCGGCAAAAGCTGAAGTGGAAAATGCGCGAATTAATTTGGCCTACACCAAAGTCAGCTCGCCAATCGACGGGCGTATCGGTAAATCGAATGTCACCGAAGGGGCGTTAGTGACTAACGGCCAGACTTCATCAATGGCAACGGTGCAACAGCTCGACCCGATTTACGTCGATGTCACCCAATCCAGCAATGATTTTATGCAACTCAAACAGTCGGTTGAGCAGGGAAGTCTGAAAAAGGCGAATGGCAAAACCGCAGTGCAACTGATGATGGAAGATGGCAAGCCTTACGCATTAAACGGTGAGCTGGAGTTCTCTGATGTGACGGTCGATCAGACAACCGGTTCTATCACTTTGCGTGCCGTGTTCCCCAACCCGCAGCACCAGTTGCTGCCGGGGATGTATGTGCGCGCGAAAATTGACGAAGGCATTCAACCTGAAGCGATTTTAGTGCCGCAGCAAGGTGTGACGCGTAATCCACGTGGAGATGCAACGGTGATGGTGGTTGACCAAAACAACAAAGCCGAAGTCCGTGAAGTGACTGCACCGCAGGCGATTGGCGATAAATGGCTGGTGACTAAAGGCGTTAAACCGGGTGACAAAGTGATTGTCAGCGGGCTTCAACGCGTTCGTCCTGGGGTTGCTGTACAGATAGTGCCGGATAGCGCTGCCGCTCAAACCCGCTAAGGTATCCTGGATAATGGCTAAGTTCTTTATTGAAAGACCTATCTTTGCCTGGGTGTTGGCGATCATCCTGATGATTGCCGGTGCGCTGGCAATCCTGCAACTTCCTGTCGCACAGTATCCGACTATTGCACCGCCTGCTGTCGCAGTGACGGCAACGTATCCTGGTGCTGATGCGCAGACGGTTCAGGACACCGTGACACAGGTTATCGAACAGAACATGAACGGCATCGATAACCTGATGTATATGTCTTCCACCAGCGATTCCGCCGGCGGCGTGACCATCACTTTGACCTTTAAATCAGGCACCAGCCCGGATATTGCTCAGGTTCAGGTGCAGAACAAACTGCAACTGGCGATGCCGCTATTACCGCAAGAGGTGCAGCAGCAGGGGATTAGCGTTGAAAAGTCCTCCAGTAGTTTCTTACTGGTTGCCGGATTTATCTCCGATAACCCGGCGCTGACGCAGGATGATATTTCCGATTATGTGGCATCAAATATTAAAGATTCCATTAGCCGTACCAACGGCGTGGGGGATGTTCAACTGTTCGGTGCGCAGTACGCGATGCGTATCTGGCTGAATGCGGATGCGTTGAACAAGTATCAACTTAATCCGGGCGATGTCATTACGCAGCTAAAAATGCAGAACGACCAGGTCGCTGCTGGCCAACTCGGCGGTACGCCAGCGGTTAAAAACCAGCAGCTTAACGCTTCGATCATTGCCCAGACGCGTTTACGCGACCCCGCAGAATTTGGCAAAGTGACGCTGAAAGTGAACCCAGATGGCTCCGTGGTGCATTTAAGCGACGTGGCGCGTATTGAGTTAGGGGGGGAAAACTACAATACGGTTGCGAAAATTAATGGTCAGGCCGCAGCAGGTCTGGGGATTAAGCTTGCCACTGGCGCAAACGCGCTGGATACCGCAGCAGGTATCAAGGCAAAACTGGCCTCGTTGCAACCTTATTTCCCGCAGGGAATGAAGGTGGTTTATCCGTACGACACCACGCCGTTTGTCAAAATATCGATTCATGAAGTGGTGAAAACGCTGTTTGAGGCCATCATCCTGGTGTTCCTGGTGATGTACCTGTTCTTGCAGAATTTCCGTGCGACGCTGATCCCAACCATTGCGGTGCCGGTGGTTTTGCTTGGAACCTTTGCCGTACTTTCTGCGTTTGGCTATTCGATCAACACATTAACCATGTTCGGCATGGTGCTGGCGATAGGCCTGCTGGTTGATGACGCGATTGTGGTGGTGGAAAACGTTGAACGCGTGATGGCCGAAGATCATCTCTCGCCAAAAGAAGCCACCAAAAAATCGATGGGCCAAATTCAGGGTGCCTTAGTAGGTATCGCCATGGTGCTCTCGGCGGTATTTATACCGATGGCCTTCTTTGGCGGCTCGACAGGGGCCATATACCGCCAATTCTCGATAACCATCGTTTCGGCGATGGCGCTCTCGGTGTTGGTGGCGTTGATCCTGACTCCCGCGCTGTGCGCGACGTTGCTAAAACCTGTCGATCCGCAGGCCCATGAAAAAACCGGTTTCTTTGGCTGGTTTAACAAAAAATTCAACCAAAGCGCGCATCACTATACAGATAGTGTCAGCAATATTTTGCGTAGTACCGGGCGTTACTTGCTGCTGTATCTGATCATTGTGGTCGGAATGGCGGTGCTATTTTTGCGTTTACCGACCTCATTCCTGCCCGAAGAAGATCAGGGTGTGTTTATGACTATGGTGCAACTGCCTGCGGGTGCGACGCAGGAACGGACGCAAAAAGTGCTCGACGAGATATCGCATTACTATCTCAACACCGAAAAAGCGAATGTCGAATCGGTATTTACGGTCAACGGCTTTAGTTATAGCGGGCAGGGGCAAAACTCCGGGATTGCCTTTATTAGCTTGAAACCGTGGGAAGAGCGCGCAGGCAAGGAGAATGGCGTCGGTGCCATTGTTGAGCGGGCAACTAAAGCTTTCGGTAAAATTCGCGATGGGCTGATATTCCCGTTTAACTTACCGGCGATTATCGAGTTAGGGACGGCTACTGGCTTCGACTTTGAATTAATCGACCAGGCAAACCTGGGGCATCAACAATTGACCCTCGCACGTAATCAACTGATGGGAATGGTGGCAAAACACCCTGATATGTTGACGCGTGTGCGCCCGAATGGTCTGGAAGACACGCCGCAGTACAAGCTCGAAATCGACCAGGAAAAAGCGCAATCCCTTGGCATTAGCCTTGCGGATATCAACCAGACGATTGCCAGTGCATTGGGCGGCACTTACGTGAACGACTTTATCGATCACGGTCGTGTGAAGAAGGTGTATGTCCAGGCGGATGCGCGTTTCCGCATGTTACCGCAGGATATTGATAATCTGTTTGTTCGCGGTAGCAATGGGCAAATGGCACCGCTTTCAGCATTTTC
>Ga0160449_1001240_pt1 | contig 12801 bp, 17 predicted proteins | sample HID1975I_E1MG_FD_108216 | JGI IMG/M metagenome (GOLD analysis project Ga0160449, IMG submission 108216) | Enriched soil microbial communities from UW Madison campus, WI, USA - HID1975I_E1 MG | ecosystem: Environmental > Terrestrial > Soil > Unclassified | place: USA: Madison, Wisconsin...
CTGCAGCAAATAATCAACCGGCAGCAGGCCTTTGGCATTACGTGTATTAATAGTTGCTTCTGATTGAAGCAGCAGGTCAATCACTGCATCCTGCCCGTGATAGAGTGCTATCATAAGCCCGGTTTCGGTGGTATCGGGGGCGGCAAAGTTGGGTCCGTATTTATTTATTACCCGTTTTACCTCTTCTTTGCGGCCAAGGCGGCAGTTCTTTGCATATTCTTTACCATCGTTGCGCAGTTCTTTCATGTACTGCATTGCCCGTTGAAACTGCAGTTTGGCTAACTGGTCTATCCAATCTGTTTTGTGGTGTGTAAGGGCATATTGAAACAGTTGCTTTCTCTGGTGTTTTACTTCATGCTCTTTTTTTGCAGGGTCGAGTGCAAGCAATTTTATCTGCTCTAATTGTTCGGGACTAATGTATTCGTAGCCTAAGTATTTCGCCCTGATTTGTTCTGCCTGCTCGTGCTTGCCTTGTTCTTCCAAACGTTTGGCTTCTTCGAGCCATTCGTGTTTGTCTGATTTTTGCTCGGCAACCTGAAGCGGTTTTGTAATCTCTTTTAGCGATAACAATTCCAACGCAGGATGATTTACCTGCTTCTCGAACAAATAGATATTTTTTACCGACCGGGTTATGGCTACATAAAATGAGTTGATGTAAAACTTGTAGATCTCGGCATCTTTATCGCTTTTATCAGCAGGTCTTGCATACTGCAAAGTTTCGTCCTTTAAATCTGCGGCGTTTACACCATTAATGATTTCTTTAAACTCAGCAGGATTTGCAGAGATAAAATTCATTAAAATTACGTTTTCATATTCCAGGCCCTTGGCTTCCTGAACCGAGAAAATAAGGGGCGTTTTAAAATATCTGCGGGCTTCTTCTTTTAAATGATTATCGGCAACTATTACAGCATAATGAGTGGAATTTTGCGTTTTGCGGTTCAGCTCGGCTTTCACTTTATCATCGTCCTGCATCAGCAGCACTTCGCCATTCTGCGCAGAAATGGTATTGATGAGATAATTGCTTTCTTTATCAATGGAGCCAAAGCGAAGATTTTTTATTTTAAGCAACGTGTTAGACAACTGCACTACCTGCGGCGAATTGCGGTAGTTTGTCTGCAGTATCCGTACCTGCTTGTTATCGGTGCCGTGCTGGTATAGGTAAGTCTTAATTTTTGACCACGAAAAAAAGTTAGGGTGCACGATCTGGTTACTGTCGCCCGTAAGAATAAAATGAGAATTTTTGTTAAGCGACTGCATGATGCACTTCAACTGAATGCCGGTAATATCTTGCACCTCATCAATCATAATATAGTCGTATCGCGGCTTTACCAACTGCAGGTACTCAAACGAAAGCATATTACTGTCGTAATAATTATTTTCTTTCATCCATTGCAGGTATTTGGTAAACAGACTATAAACCTGCTCCCGTTTGTCTGCAGTAAAAATGGATTGCTTAATGCCCAGCGACAAATATTCTTCTTTGCTCAAAAAAGCAGTATGCAGCGGTGAGCCCGTTAGTACACCTTTAAACTCTTCGTACACACGGTAAGGTTCATTTATTTTTGATTGTTGTGCATGACGGTTAAACCACTGCTCAAAAGCCCTGAAGTTTATTTCTTTGCCTTCGGGTATTTGCCACGACTCCAAATATTGCTGAAACGACAGGAAGTCCACTTCACTGTCTTCATTTTCATAATTGTTGGAGAAATAAATTTTACGTGCATTTTCAACGAGGTAGTTGCTTAGCGAAATATAGGCAACATTGCCTTTCAGTTGCTTCAGCTTTTCAAGCACCAAAACTGTTTTTCCGCTGCCTGCAGAGCCAATAATAATTAGTGGCGGATGCACCGGGAAAATAGCCTGCTGCGTATCATCAAACGAAATGAATTTATTAAGTACATGGATGTTCTGCCCAGAGTCATTTATGTAGTTTAACTGTTTTATATCGCCTTGCTGCACTTCTTCAATACGGGTCAACGGCGTTAAATCTTCTTCGTTTGGCTGTTGGGCTCCACGCAAAAATCTTGATTTGGCATAATCATGATTCTGTATCACCTCCAGCAGCAACAGGTACTTTTTCTGGTTATAAGAAACGAACGCAAATAATAAACGGTCTTTAATATTCAGCCTTGCCCTATAATAGCCTGCATTGGCCATTTTGCGCACATCAGCGCTTTTAAAATCACCTTTGCTTAGCTGCTGCAAAACCTTGTCAAAATTTTTCTGTACACTTTTACTGTCGAGCTGGTTGTAAAATAAAATAGGAAGCATAAATAAATTACCGGTGAAGTAGCAAATATAAGATTGCACTCTTAATTCAAATTTTCCTTTTTAAAACCAGCAATAGATTTTAATATAAACTCTTTGATCACACCGCTTTTGTGCCGTGGAATTTTGATCGTTAGCCTTTTTATGTTGTTTGGCAAATATTCTACCTCTGCCTGCATGATCTCTGTTTTTATATCAAATAGTTCTGTCAACTCTTGTTCAAGTTCGGGCCAAACCTGCAGCTTCAATACTCCATATTCTGTTTCCATAGTATTAGCTTTACTATAGAAAAAACAAAGACAATACCAAACTATTTCATCGAATTAGATGGGAATGCTAAATTTATTGTACTGCTGCAGCAACAAAATATTGAGATGAACTATCTTCTTCCTGTGAAGATTTTTTTCATTTGAGCAGTTATTATGTAGCCGGCTGAATAGCTATCTTCAATATCGTTGTGTCACTCCCTTGTACTGATATATTTTCATGGCATCTTTTCCCGTGTTTTATTGCCTCTTCATCTGCTTTAAAGCAATTTTTTCGGACTTTTTTAAAGTAGAATTATGTTCATCTCAGCTATGCTTTTTGCAGCGATCCAGCCGCTTGTCCAGGCGTTCTGAAAGTTGAACCCACCGGTGATACCGTCGATGTCGAGTATTTCACCGGCAAAGAATAAGCGGGGAACCACTTTACTTTGCATATTATTGGCATCCACTTCTCCCAGGCGAATTCCGCCACAGGTAACAAACTCTTCTTTGAAAGTTGTTTTACCTTTTACTTCAAACTCCTGGGCTGCCAGGTTTTTAATCAGCTTATTTTGTTCCTTTCCGGGCAGGTCTGCCCAGCGGATCTCTTCGTTTATTCCACTCTGGTGCAGTAAATACACCCAGAGCCGGGCGGGCAAATTAAAAGGGTTACGATTCGCCATTTTCTGAGCCGAATGATTATTGCGGATCACCTGCCATTTTTCGCGTAAGCTTTGTTCGTTGTATTTGCTTAGCCAGTTGACGAGGATAGTAAAATGATAACCTTTATCCGCTAATTCCCTGGCTCCCCATGCAGAAAGCTTAAGAATGGCAGGGCCGCTCATTCCCCAGTGTGTGATCAATAACGGGCCTTCGTCAGACAGTTTACTTCCAACAATCTTCACATTTGCCTTTTCTACCGAAACGCCCATTAATTGTGTTATTGGGTTGCCGGGCATATTAAACGTAAAAAGCGAGGGAACCGGCTCTTCAATCGTATGTCCGAGATCGGTAAGCCATGAGAACATAGAACTTTTAGGGTAACCTCCACAAGCAACACAAACAAAGTTTGCAAAAAGATTTCGGGAACCTGATAATTCCAGCATAAATCCTGCTTCTTCGTTCTTTATACTTTTGACCTCGGAATTCATCAATACTTCTACTCCGTATTTATTGGCCTCTTTCAAGAGGCAATCAATAATGGCCTGCGAACTGTCGGTGATGGAAAACATTCGTCCGTCTGCCTCGGTCTTCAGTTTTACGCCTCTTTGTTCGAACCACTGAATGCAATGATTGGTATTGAATTGATGAAACGCTTTCTTGAGAAAGTTGGTTCCACGGGGATACTTTTTAACGAGGGCAGCTATTTCGAAACAGGCGTGGGTAACATTGCATCTGCCGCCACCGCTGACTCTTACTTTTGAGAGGAGCTTCGAAGATTTTTCGACGATAGTTACTTTAAGAGAAGGATCGCTACCGGCGGCATTTACTGCACAGAAAAAGCCCGCGGCTCCGCCACCAATCACTACTAATTGCCGGGACCCGGCTTTTGTACCGGTGTAAAGTACTTTTTTTTCTATTTCCATTTTTCTTTGGAGCCAGTTTGAGAAAAGTTGCTATGAAAAGATACGGTACAAGGGAGTGACACAACGATGTTGAAGAGAGCTATTCAGCCGGCTACATCATAACTGTTCCAAATGAAAAAACCTTCGCAGGAAGGCTTTTGTATAGTTGCAGTTAATAATAATTTGAACTGAGATTCGGGTTGGCTTTTTCGGCCTCTTCAATCTCTTTGAACGACGAAAGAACATCGGCTTTTCCCTTTCTGATGCACACATTGTGTTCGTAATGGGCTGACGCCTTCTGGTCTTTTGTGCGAACCGTCCATCCATCGTCATCATAAAAAACCTCTTTAACGCCGAGGTTTATCATCGGTTCTATCGCCAGCACCATTCCCTCTTTTAGTTTAGGTCCGTTACCTCTTTTACCAAAATTTGGCACCTGCGGATCTTCGTGCAGACTTCTCCCCAAGCCGTGACCCACCAGTTCGCGAACAACACCATAACCATGTACCCTCTCGGTATATTCCTGGATAGCGTAAGCGATATCGCCGATCCGGTTGCCCTGGTGCGCTTTCTCAATTCCTTTGTATAAAGATTCTTTGGTAACTTTCATCAGCTTCAACACATCTTCACCGGGATTTCCAACTGCAAAAGTGTAGGCGCTGTCGCCATGAAAACCGTTTTTAAAAACACCCAGGTCAACAGAAACAACGTCGCCTTCCTTTATAACATCGTTTGTAGGAAAACCGTGAACCACCGCGTCATTTACCGAAATGCAGGCGGTGTACGGATATCCGCGATAATTTAGAAAATTAGGAACTGCCTTGTTATCGCGTATAAATTGCTCGGCTACATTATTAGCCTGCATGGTAGTAACGCCAGGTCTCAAAAATTTAGCGACCTCGGCTATTACTTTTCCTACAAGTAAACAGCTTTCACGCATTAGCGCTATTTCTGCATGAGTTTTGTAAAAAAACATATTTCTTATTCTCGACATGTCAAAAATAAACCTGCCAGGATAATCCTGACAGGTTTATAAATTTATTATTTAAATAATTTTAAACAGATGCAGGAGTCATTTGCCGTCCCTGTATTCGTCCGCTATCCATCAAACCATCGTACTGTCTCATCATCAGGTGCGTTTCAATTTGTTGGAGCGTATCCAGAATAACCGCCACCATGATCAATAATGATGTTCCTCCGAAAAATGAAGCGAAAGTAGAAGTAACGCCTAACCGCTGGGCGAAACCAGGTAAAATACCTACAAATGCCAGGAAAATTGCACCGGGCAAAGTCACTTTGTCCATAATAGCCCCAATGTAATCTGCTGTCGGCTGTCCTGGCTTAACACCGGGAATAAAACCATTATTACGCTTTAGATCGTCTCCCATTTGTTTTGGATTGAAGATCAATGCAGTATATAAGAAAGTGAAAGCGATTGTCATTATACCGTAGACCAGCATATACCACGCATTACTCGGATCTCCGAAGATCTTCGCGATACCCTTGCCACTTTCGGTAAAAGAGAATAAAGTTGGTAAAAACATGATGGCCTGGGCAAATATAATTGGCATTACACCAGCCATATTGACTTTCATCGGTAAAAATTGTCTTGCTCCACCAAATTGCCGGTTGCCCACAATTTGTTTAGCGTAGTTAACAGGAATCTTGCGAACACCCTCCACAAGAACAATTATACCCATTATAATGGCAACAAAGATCGCTACCTCAATCAAAAAGATCAATAATCCTCCACCGCCTCTTGCCTGTTTAGCGCCAAACTCCTGAATGAGTGCTTGTGGAAAACGGGAAAGGATACCAATCATGATGATAATAGAAGTGCCATTACCTAAACCCTTATCCTGGATCTTCTCACCTAACCACATCACAAAAGAAGTACCTGCAGTTAAAATAACAATAGTAGAAAATGCAAAATAGGCTTTGTATGCCGGTATGATTGCTTCAGCATAGCCGGGGCTATTCAGGTAAGCAACATAAGCACTTGCCTGGAAAGCAGTAACAATAACTGTCAGGTAACGTGTCCATTGATTGATCTTCTTTCGGCCGCTATCGCCTTCTTTCTGAATCTTCTGCAACTGGGGAACTAAAACGGTCATTAATTGCATGAAGATGGAAGCAGAGATATAAGGCATGATACCTAAAGCCAGAATAGATGCTTGTGAAAAGGCCCCGCCGGCAAACGTATCAAACAATCCCAGTAAGCCATTTTTTGAGGAACTTTCCTGGGCAGTAGCCAAAATATTCGGATCTATACCAGGAAGTACCACATGCGTTCCAAAACGATAAGTTAACAACAGAGCAAGTGTAACTAATATCTTATTCCGCAGCTCCTCTATCGACCAGATATTCTTAAAAGTTTTAATAAATTTTTTCACTTGTTAATTGAGTTGTAGGTGTTAATCTCTCTAAAGCCAAAAAGACGCATCAACAGATGCGTCAGGCAAATATCGCAAAAATTACTTAACAATTTCAACACTACCTCCTGCAGCTTCAACTGCAGCCCTGGCTTTTTCACTGATAGCGTTCACCTTGAAAGTAGCGGCAGACTTTAGTTCACCGTTTCCTAATATTTTTATCAGATCTGTTTGACCAATGATGCCGTTGATATAGAGATTTTCTAAACTGATCTCGGTAAAACCATACTTTTCAATAATAGGATCGATCTGTCCCAGGTTCAACACTTTATACTCTATACGACCAGGATTTTTAAAGCCGCGTTTTGGAATACGACGTTGAATAGGCATCTGTCCACCTTCGTGTGCCATTTTACTTTTGTAACCGGCACGGCTCTGACCACCTTTATTACCTTTTGTAGAAGTTCCACCCTTACCAGAAGCTTCACCACGTCCAATACGCTTTTCTTTGTGAGTTGCTCCTTTGGCCGGCCTTAATTCATGTAATTTCATCTTATATAATTTTTACTTACGGGGTTAATTCCCCTCGCTTTTTTAAATGTGTATTCTAAAGATTAAGAGTATCAGAGATCAAACAGAAGTACTACTATTTAACATCGTTGCGTCGCATTCCGTTCATCTTTCTATCTCTCTTGAGCAAGTGAGAAACATCTGCATAATCCGTAACACGCTGCTCCGGATAAAGCTTATGCAGTTGGCGCAGCCACTTCTGCCTGAGCCGGCTGAAGTTCTTCCACCTTCAACAAATGTCCTGCTCTTCTAACCATTCCTAATATCTGCGGTGTAGCTTCAACTTCCACGCTTGCATTCATTTTTTTCAAACCTAAGGCAGCTACTGTTCTTTTAGCTGTTTCAGGTCTGTCTATAACACTCTTTATCAGTGTAACTTTTATTCTTTTCATGATAAGGTCTTTAGGTCATCAAGTCGTTCGGTCATCAAATCATTAGGTTTTTTCTATTGACTATTGACTATGGGACTATTGACTGTTTACGCACTAAATACTTTCTTCAAACTAATGTTCCTTGTTTTCGCAATAGTGATTGGTTCTCTTAATAAAGCCAACGCTTTAAAAGTTGCCTTTACCACGTTGTGCGGATTAGCAGAACCAAGACTTTTAGCCAATACGTCTGTTAAACCGACGCTTTCAAGTACTGCACGCATGCTACCACCGGCAAGTACACCTGTACCGTGAGCTGCGGGTTTAATTAAAACTTTAGCAGCACCCTCTTTTGCCAACTGGTCGTGGGGAATGGTTCCGTGTAAAATCGGAACTTTAATTAAATTCTTCTTTGCATCTTCGATGCCTTTGGTAATAGCTTCCTGCACTTCTTTGGCCTTGCCTAAACCATGACCAACTACTCCGCCACCGTTTCCTACTACTACTAAAGCAGAAAAACTAAAAGTACGACCGCCTTTGGTTGTTTTCACCACACGATTGATCGCTACTACTTTTTCTTTTAGCTCGAGGTCAGCACCCTTTACTTTATTTAAAATTGCTTTTGACATTGTATAAAATCAAAATTTAAAATTCGTTGTTTAAAATTGAAGACCACCTTCCCTTGCACCCTCAGCTACCGCTTTTACACGACCGTGGTAAAGATTACCTCCGCGGTCAAACACGCATGCAGTAACACCTAATTCAACCGCTTTACGTGCAATAGCAGCTCCAACCATTTTGCTCTTTTCTACTTTAGGAGCCGTTTGTGCAGCAATGTCTTTTTGTCGTGAAGAAGCAGAAGCAATAGTAGTTCCTGTTGTATCATCAATCAATTGAACATAGATCTCTGCATTACTTCTAAATACAGAAAGGCGTGGTTTAGCAGTCGTTCCAGCCACCTTCTTACGAATACGGTAGCGGATCTTTTGCCTTTTAATTAATTTGTCCATTGTTATTTTATTTATTCCCGATACTGCCGGGAAACTGAATTTTGAAAATTTGAAAATTCGAAAATTTGAAAATGGAAATCGCAATTTTCATACTGAGCCATTTTGCAATTTTCAAATTGATTATTTACCAGCGGCTTTACCAGCTTTTCTACGAATAAATTCATCAGAATATCTGACACCTTTTCCTTTGTATGGTTCAGGTTTACGAAGTCCGCGGATTTTAGCTGCAACAGCTCCAAGTAATTGATTGTCGCTTCCTTCTAAAGTAATTTTCGGATTTTGACCTTTCAAAGTCTCTGTCGCCACTTTAATTTCTGAAGGAATGTCGAAAATGATATTGTGAGAATAACCTAACGCCAGGTCTAAAGTATTACCGGTATTAGTAGCCTTATATCCTACACCTACTAATTCCAATTGCTTTTTAAATCCTTCAGTTACGCCTTTTACCATATTTGACACCAACGATCTGTATAAACCGTGCATGGCACGATGACGGATCTGGTCCGTTGGCCTGGTAATTAATATTTCGTTGTCCTTTACCTCAACTTTTATATCCCTGTCAATCTGCTGAGTAAGTGTTCCTTTTGGACCTTTTACAGTAACCAGGTTATCAGCACCTATTGTAACTGTTACCCCTTGTGCCAGTGTTACCGGTTGTTTACCTATACGAGACATTTTATAATGTTTTATTGTTATATTATTTTATTGTTGACGGTCAGCCTAGTATAGATTCAGCTTAATATATCAACAAATATTCTTTCTTCTTCTTTCCTCCCTTTAGGGATTGGGGACTAATAAATGTAGCACAACACTTCGCCACCTACATTCTGCACCTTTGCTTCTTTATCTGTCATCACCCCTTTTGAGGTAGATATGATAGCGATACCTAAACCATTCTTTACCCTTGTAAAATCAGCGGGTTTAGAATACTGACGTAAACCAGGACGGCTTACTCTTTCCAGGCTACGGATAGCTGGAACTTTTGTGTTGGCATCATACTTCAACGCTATTTTAATAACGCCTTGTTTATTGTCATCCTCAAATTTATATTTAAGAATATATCCTTTTTCGTAGAGGATCTCGGTAATGCGCTTTTTCAAATTGCTGGCCGGAATCTCTACAATTCTGTGGTTAGCCATTTGTGCATTTCGAACCCTTGTTAAAAAATCTGCTATAGGATCAGTTACCATTGTCTAATTAAATTGAATGTTATAAAAATCGAACACAATGCGATATCCCCGATATCTCTCTTGTTGACTACCATCAACTCTATTTTACCAGCTTGCTTTAGTCACTCCCGGAATCTTTCCGTTGAGTGCCATATCACGAAACACGTTTCTTGATAGCCCAAAGTAACCTACGTAACCTCTTGGACGGCCTGTTAACTGGCAGCGGTTTTTCAAACGTACAGGAGAAGCATTTTTTGGTAACAAGTCTAATGCTGCATAATCACCGGCTTCTTTTAAAGCGGCTCTCTTTTCAGCAAATTTAGCAACCATCTTTTCTCTTTTCCTTTGTCTGGCTTTTACAGATTCTTTTGCCATAATCTATTATTGATTGTCTTTTTTAATGTTTTTAAAAGGCATTCCCAACTCTTTCAACAGTTCGTAAGCCTCTTCGTTGGTGTTGGCAGTAGTTACGAAGGTTATATCCATACCTGTAATCCTGTTCACCTTGTCAATATCAATTTCAGGAAAAATGATCTGTTCGGTTACACCAAGGGTATAATTTCCACGACCATCGAAAGCCTTGTCATTTATACCTTTAAAGTCGCGAACACGAGGCAAAGAAACTGAGATCAACCTGTCAAGAAATTCATACATCTTAACTCCACGCAAAGTCACCCTTGCACCGATCGGCATATTCTTTCTCAACTTAAAGTTGGAAATATCTTTCTTAGACGTTGTTGAAACCGCTTTTTGACCTGAAATTGTTGTTAGTTCATCAACAGCAACATCTACAAGCTTTTTGTCAGTAACCGCCCCGTTAACGCCGCGGTTAAGGCAGATCTTCTCAATCTTTGGAGCCTGCATGACAGACTTGTATGCGAACTTTTTCATTAAAGCAGGTACAACTTCATTTTTGTACTTATCTGCTAATCTCGGTTTGTATGTAGTGGTAGCCATTATTTAATTACCTCCCCTGATTTTTTTGCAATACGAACTAATTTACCATCACGACGTTCACGTTTTGCTTTAGTAGCAGAACCTGTTTTAGCATCCCACAACATAACGTTGCTTATATTTATAGATGCTTCCCTTTTTACTAAACCGCCCTTAGTGTTTTGAGCACTGGGTTTGGTGTGTTTAGTAATGATGTTCACTCCTTCAACAAGTACACGACCTTTTTCTAAAATAACTTCCAGCACCTGACGGGGCTTCTTTAGGTCTTTATCATCACCGGCAATTACTACAACGGTATCGCCCTTTTTGATGCTGTATTTAGGTTTAAATCTGTTGCTCATGATATTTACCCTCCAAAGTCCGCCAAAGTAAGACGGAAGAGAATTTTGTTTTTTATGTAACGAACTTTACTTTTCTATTTTGCTTTTGTTGTGTCACTCACTTGTACTGTAACACTTTATTGAGATTCGCGTTTTATCCTAATCGAGAGTCGTAAATCGCTAGTTTTACTCACGTTCACAACTTGCGATTTCCGTCTTGCGACTTGCGATCTTAAACACTTCCGATTCTTAAAGAACCTCCGGAGCCAGAGATATGATCTTCATATATCCTTTATCTCTTAATTCCCTGGCAACTGGTCCAAAAATACGTGTACCTCTTGGCTCATCAGAGTTGTTTAACAATACAACTGCATTGTCATCAAACCGTATGTAAGAACCATCTTTACGACGCAATTTATTCTTGGTGCGAACGATCACAGCTTTTGATACTGTTCCTTTCTTTACACCTGCTGCAGGCATCGCATCTTTTACCGTAACCACGATCTTGTCACCAATTCTTGCGTAGTCCTGACCAGAATTTCCTAATACTCGTATGCATAAAACTTCTTTAGCACCACTGTTATCAGCTACATTCAATCTGCTTTCTTGCTGAATCATATTTTTTGCTTTAAGTTATTACCTATATAGTAATAGAAATAACAAATTTGATTTTAATATTTACAGAGGCTTTTAGCAAGTAGCTAAAAGCTTGCGGCTTAGCCTACTTAACTTTTTCCAGTACTTCAACCAATCTCCAACGCTTAGTTTTGCTCAGCGGGCGGGTTTCCATAATCTTTACTACGTCTCCGATGCTGCACTCGTTTTTCTCATCGTGCGCATGAAACTTAGTAGTTTTCTTTACGAACTTACCGTAAATAGGGTGCTTTACTTTTCTCTCAACAGCTACAGTAACGGTTTTATCCATCTTGTTGCTGCGAACCACCCCGATCCTGATTTTACGCAAATTTCTTTCCAACATTATTATGTTTATTTATGGTTAGACTGCTAACGCTCTGTTCTTTAATTCTGTTTTCAAACGGGCAAGATCTCTTCTTAACGCCCTGATACTCATAGGGTTTTCCAAAGGGGAAATTGCATGTGCAAATTCAAGTTTCTTTAACCGAAGTTCATCCTCCTGGATTCTTGCTTTAAGGTCACTCTCGTTCAGATCCTTAAGCCCTTTATTAAAATCAAATTTCTTATTAGCCATTACTGTATAATTTATTAATGTGATACTGTGCTGATGTGCTAATGGTTAAATTATCTGGTTTCTAACTTTTTAATTAGCAGATTGGCACATTAGCTAATTAGCACATTTTTTTAAGCTTGCAACTCTCTGCGAATAACAAACTTGGTTTGAATCGGCAGTTTTTGTGCCGCAAGAGCAAAGGCTGCTTTTGCTACTTCTTCCGACACTCCGTCAGCCTCAAATATGATGCGGCCCGGTTGTACAACGGCAGCCCAATATTCAGGGTTACCTTTACCTTTACCCATTCTCACTTCAGCAGGTTTGTGTGTAATAACCTTATCAGGAAATATGCGTATCCAAACATTACCTTCACGTTTCATTGAACGGGTCATTGTTTGCCGTGCAGATTCGATCTGACGATTGGTCAACCACACAGAATCTAATGCTTTCAAACCATACGAACCAAATGCAAGGGTAGCACCACGTTTTGTGTCCCCTTTCATGCGGCCTTTCTGCATCTTTCTGTGCTTCGTTCTTTTTGGCTGTAACATCTTTTTATAGTTTCTATTTTCAAGTTCCAGGCTCTACCTGCAAACTGATTGTTTCAATAAATTAATTTTTCTACTTCTTCCGATGTGGTTAGCTCTATCTTCTGCCACCACCACCGCCGCCACGATTATCTCGTCCACCACCACCGCGGTTGTCTCTTCTATCGCCACCTCTGAATCCACCTCTGTCATCTCCCCTGTTATCTCTTCTATCGCCACCCGC
>Ga0160449_1001241_pt1 | contig 12799 bp, 13 predicted proteins | sample HID1975I_E1MG_FD_108216 | JGI IMG/M metagenome (GOLD analysis project Ga0160449, IMG submission 108216) | Enriched soil microbial communities from UW Madison campus, WI, USA - HID1975I_E1 MG | ecosystem: Environmental > Terrestrial > Soil > Unclassified | place: USA: Madison, Wisconsin...
GAGAAGACAGTAAAATTCTACGTTATTATGTTGTCGGAAATGAACCGCTTGTAATGGATTTTTACATCAACAAATCGTCTATTTTTGATATGGATTTAATAGAAAGTTCATTTGATTTAATGAGCAATCCATTGTTTAATATTAAACCTAGGGAAAACTGGATGATGCCGACTCCTTTTGTTTTAAATGATGCCGTTTTAATACAGCAGAAAATAAAAAGATACGTAGCACCAATAAAACCTATTGAACCTGTTATTGTTAAAGACAGTTTAGCTATTCCAAAAGACAGCATAAAACCAGTCGCAGTACCACAATAAAATTTAAGGCAGATTTAAAATCTGCCTTTTTTTTATCAATTTTTTAATCTTTCTAATCTTTATTAGGCAAAGATCTTCAGATGGTACTAAAAAATCTTTTTTTAATCCTTCAATCTGTTACAAAAACCTCTGTACCTTTGAACCTTTGAACCTTTGAACCTCGAAAAAATGACAAAAATTAGTATTCTAGGCTGCGGATGGCTAGGATTTCCCTTAGCAAAAAAGTTAATTGAAAATGGAAATTCAGTCAAAGGCTCAACAACTTCTGATAATAAGCTTACAATTTTGGAAAATGCTGGAATCAATCCGTTTTTGGTTATTATCGAAGCCGATGAAGTTTCTGAAAACATTGATACTTTTTTAGCGGAAAGCAAAATCTTAATTATTGATATTCCGCCCAAATTGAGAGGAAATCAAGATTTCTCGACTACGCTCAAAATGACATTCGTGAGAAAAATACAAAATCTAATTCCGTTTATAGAAAAATCGAGCGTTTCAAAAGTACTTTTTGTGAGTTCAACTTCTGTCTACGGAGATGACAACGAATTGATTACGGAAAAAACCATAGCAAATCCCGACACAGAAAGCGGTAAACAATTGCTTTTAGCAGAAAAAATTCTTCAAAACAATCCAAACTTTGAAACTACAATTTTACGTTTCGGCGGATTAATTGGTGAAGACCGTCATCCAGTTAAGTTTTTAGCAGGAAAAGAAAATCTTGAAAATCCAGATGCGCCTGTAAATTTAATCCATCAAAATGATTGTATTTCAATCATAGAAGAAATCATAAAACAGTCTAAGTGGAATGAAGTTTTTAATGCCGCTGCACCTTTCCATCCAACAAGAGAGGAATATTATACACAAGAAGCAAAAGAACGAAACTTAGTTTTGCCGAAATTCAGCTCCGAAAAGTCAAAAATTAAAAAAGTTATTTCGAGTGAAAAAATAGAAACTATTTTAAACTATAAGTTTGATTTAAAAGAATATTAAAACTTGAATGTCAGGCTGAGAGAAGTTGAAGCCATCTTCAGAAGCCTTCGACTTCGCTCGGGATGACAATCGTGTAAATACAGCTTAAAGTGTTATAAATAAATCATATTGAGGATATTGAAAATTCATTTTCAAAATATTTTTACATAAAAGTTAAAACAAAATATTATGTCGATGGAACACAAAGCATTTTTATTTGATACTTCTGATTTCATTAAAGAACTTTCAGAAGTTATTCTTACTGCAGGAAATACAGACAATGAAGACTTATTAATTTCTTTTATAAATGAAAATTTAGAGGACTTAAAATCACCATATTCAGGAGAAGAACTTACAGATGAATGGCAACAAGAATTAGAAACTAAAGATATTCAAGAACTTGCAGATTTTGCAATGACAAAATATTATAATCCAGATGAAGAGTTAGGCTTATCTTATAATTGGGATTCATTATTAGAATCATTTGATAGATTAGATTTAAAATTTAACTCTAATTATTATATACTGGGAGAACCATTAAAATCTCATAGTTTTATTCTAGATCCTGGGAGAATGGGACTTGGATTTGTTAATTCTAATTATATTTCTTCTATACATAAGGAACTTTTAAATTTAAAAGAAAACTTTACAGCTATCTGTCAAGAAAATAATCTTGATTCTGAACTCATTATATCTTTTGATGAATTACTTGAAATTTATAAAAAAGCAGATGAAGCAGGCTCTGGATTATTACTTACTTTTTAACAGTTAATTACTTAATTCTTTACATAACTTATAAATGATTAGTAAAAAACTTTGCTCTCAATAGCTATCGGGATTGTGAAACCTTTCTATCTTTGTACTTAACCCTAATATTATGGAAACAGTCTACATCAATTCCCCTTTAGGAATCACCAAAATTATTGGAGATGAAAATGGTATTGCTGTAATTTCAGTTTCTGATGTAGGCTCAAATGAAGTTTCAAAAGAAATTCCAGAAGTTTTACAAAAGGCCGTTTCTCAGTTGAATGAATATTTCGAAGGCAAAAGAACGGAATTTGATCTTAAACTAAATCCAAAAGGAACCGAGTTTCAGCAAAAAGTTTGGAAAGCTTTATTAGAAATTCCATTTGGGAAAACAGTAAGTTATATGGATCAAACCAAAAAATTGGGTGATATAAAAGCGATTCGCGCTGTAGCTTCGGCAAATGGTAAAAATCCATTATGGATTGTTGTTCCCTGTCACCGCGTTATTGGAACAAATGGATCGCTAACAGGATACGCCGGCGGATTATCCCGCAAGAAATGGCTTTTGGAACACGAAAATCCATCTACACAACAAAGTTTATTCTAACTTTCATATCGTAAGAATTTTGTGCAACTTTGTACAAGTTTCAATACTAAAATCTAAAAGTCTAACCCTCTAAATATCTAAGAAGTCTAAAAATGATTGAAAAAATAAACCTTAACAACATTTTATTTCTTGATATAGAAACCGTTCCAGAAGAAGAAAATTTCAATTCGCTTGACGCAGAAATGCAGTCATTATGGGATTTGAAAACGCAATATCAGCGAAAAGACGATTTCTCTGCAGAAGAATTTTACGAACGTGCTGGAATTTGGGCCGAATTTGGAAAAATCATTTGTATCTCGGTTGGCTTTTTTACCATTAAAGGTGATATTCGAAATTTTAGGGTAACGTCTTTCTTTGGTGAAGAAAAGAAGATTTTGAAAGATTTTTCGAATCTGATTAATAATCATTTCAATCAGCCGCAGCATCTTTTGTGCGGTCATAATTCAAAAGAATTTGATATTCCGTTTATTGCAAGAAGAATGATTATTAACCAAATGCCAATTCCGGATAAACTGAATTTATTTGGAAAAAAACCTTGGGAAATTCCACATTTAGATACTTTAGAATTATGGAAGTTTGGCGATTATAAACATTTTACTTCCTTAAAGCTATTAACCAAGATTCTCGGTGTTCCATCGCCAAAAGGCGATATTGATGGAAGTCAGGTTGCTCATGTCTATTATGTCGAAAAAGATATTGATCGAATTGTAACTTATTGCGAAAAAGATACAATTGCTGTAGCACAGATTTTCCTTCGTTTGCGACGCGAAGATCTATTGATTGATGATGAGATTATTCATGTCTAACTTTTTTAGGTACAAAGGTTCAAAGTCACATAGATGCAAAGGTTTGAAAATTATAACTTAATTTTTTGAAATGATTTATTCTGAGATTTCACATCATCGTCTTGTTTCACAGAAACTGTATAAAACAAGTAATCTTTCGCCACAAGAAATTGTACAACATTTAGGTGCTATGCAGGCTCAGGATTATGCCATGGCAAAATGGGCTGTTGGTTCTCGATGCAATGCAACTGAAAAAGAAATCGAAGAAGCTGTAAATTCTGCAAAAATCATTAGAACACATATTCTTCGTCCGACCTGGCATTTTGTTTCTGCTGAGGATATTTATTGGATGTTAGAACTTTCGGCTCCTCAGGTAAAACGTTTTACTGCCGCGGCGGCTAAAAAATATGGTTTCGATGCTAAAAAACTAGATCAGATTAACAATTCTATCGAGAAGTTATTGGCTGGAAAGAATCAGTTAACTCGAGACGAAATTATGCAGGAACTTGATATCAAAAGAAGTTCGAAAGAAGATTTCCTAAGCGCGGCCATTATGATGAATGCAGAACTTGACGGTTTAGTCTGTAATGGAGAAATGAAGGGTAAACAAATTACATATGCTTTGCTTGAAGAAAGAGTTCGAAAACCTAAAACCAAATTGACAAAAGAAGAAGGTTTGGCAAAATTAGCTCAGCGTTATTTTGAAAGTCACGGTCCAGCAACAGTATTAGATTTTTCCTGGTGGTCGGGCTTTCCGCCTACAATTTGCAACAAAGCAATAAATGCAATTGAGTTGCAATTAAACTCAATAACTATTGATAACCAGGCCTTTTGGTTCAAAAAAGATCATTCAAATCTGGATGCCTTTCGCGAAAGCGTGCATTTTCTCCCAGCATTTGATGAGATTCTTATTTCATACAAAACCCGTGAAGCTTCTATCCTGCAAGAACATCAAAGTTTAGCTTTTACTAATAATGGCATTTTTAAACCTATTATTCTTGAGAACGGAAAAGTAATTGGAACTTGGAAACGAACTATTAAAAAAGATTACGCCAAAATAGAAACACAGTTTTTTAATGAAACGGAGAGTTCGAAAAAAGCCATTCTATTTGAAGGAATTAAAGCTTTTGAAAATTATCTGGAAACAAAAGTTGTTATTGAATAAGTTTTTATTTCGCTCCGCTGGAGCTTTTTATTTTTTTCATCCTTTTTCTATAAATATTTCGCCTCGATGAGGCTTCTCTAAGCTCTATTAAGAACATCTTAATCAACATCAATTTACTATAATACGATAAACGTACCAAATCTTTAGCCCTATCGGAGCGACATCTAAATAAAATATTTATGCATTTTATCGCTAAATAATTACATTTACAAAAAAATGTAATTATGGTATTAAGTAGATTTTGGTTAACGATTTTTATTTCTTCGATAGTTTTTATTGTAGTCGGTTTGTTTACTGCCAATACTTATACTATTGATTCTGTTTTAAATGGAAAGAAAGATGATCCTGTTTTAGTATCTGAAAAATACGTTGAAGAACTTCCTGCTTTTATTAAAGACAGTATAAAAAAAGCGCCAGATCAAACCATGATTATCAATCTTGATACGCTCAATACCGACACAACTTACGTTTATAAAAACAAAACCGTAAAAATTTTTAGCGGACTTCAGAAATCAGATGGTTTACTGCCAACTTGTAAAAGCACTTTGGTCGATTTAATCTTACCGCTTATTGCTTACTTGGCTTTTTTCTGCGGATTAATGGAACTTTTGATTATTTCTGGAGCTTCTGGAAAATTAGCGAAAGCTTTGAGTCCAGTATTTGTTAAAGTATTCCCGACAATTCCTAAAAATCACCCATCGATTTCCTATATGACCTTAAACTTTGCTGCTAATTTCTTAGGATTAGATTCGGCTGCAACTCCATTTGGACTTAAAGCCATGGAAAGTTTACAGGAAATAAACCCCGACAAAGATAGAGCCAGTGATGCACAAATCATGTTCATGTGCCTTCATGCTTCTGGTTTAACTTTAATTGCTACTTCGATTATTGGCTATCGCGCGGCTGCAAATGCAACGAATCCAGCCGATGTAATGCTTCCTTGTATCATTACTTCATTCATTGGTACCATTGCCGCTTTCTTAATTGTCGGAATCAAACAAAAAATCAATTTTAGAAGTGCTTCACTTGTTATTGGTTTAATGGTTTTAATTGCGGCAATTGTTGGTTTATTGATGTATGTGAATCATTTGGATTTAATCGGAAAAAATTACTTTACTTCTAACCTTTCTGGATTAATATTATTGGCCATTATTGCTTTTACACTGATTTTTTCATTCTTAAATGAGCAAAAATTTAAAGATGCCAATACTACTGTTTTTGACACTTTTGTAGTTGGTGCAAATAATGGAGTTAAAACTGGAGTAACGATTTTCCCTTATGTACTAGGAATGTTAGTCGCAATTTCCTTATTCAGAAACAGTGGTTTATTTGAAATTATTAGTGACGGAATCGGATTTGTCTTTTCGAATTTAGGTGTAAGCAAAGAAATTACAAATGCGCTTCCTGTGGCAATGCTTCGTCCGTTTAGTTCAGCTGGATCAAGAGGATTTTTGATTGATTCTATGAATACTTTTGGAGCAGATTCGTTGACAGCAAGATTAAGCAGTATTTTTCAGTGTAGTGCCGAAAGTACATTCTATGTTATTGCAGTTTATTTCGGATCTGTTAACATCAAAAACACACGCTATGCATTAGGAACAATGCTTTTAGTTGATTTGATTTGTGTAATTACTGCGATTTTTGTTGCGACTTGGTTCTTTTAATTCATTTTAATCAAAAAAAAATATGAATTTATTTAAGAAGCTTTTTAATAAAGAACAGAAGGTTGAAAGTATAAAAGAATCTGAAGAACAAATTCATTTTACTGAAGACCAAACGGCTGTTGAAGAGCCTAAAGCTGAAGAAAATAAATTTGAACCCAATAAGATTGACTGGCTTATAAACGATTCTATTTTGACTTTTATGCCACGCGAGTTGTATATGCATTATTCGGATGCTGCTACTGCGAAAGATCTTCAAAATCCTTCTTGGCAAAATCAAGGAATATATTTCTGGAAAGAGAATGAAGCTTTTGAAAACAAATCTCTTCCCGAGTTTTTTGAAAATATGGATCAAAAATTATTCGTTATCAATGAAGCTCCAGATTATATCGATCTTGTTTCAGGAAAAGCGATGCCTTGGTTTGGAATGCCTGGCGGAGGTGAAAAATTCTTTTTTAGATATGATGAAAGCACTCCGGTAACCTTAGAAGAAGTTCATAAACTCAATATCATCAAATATGTCAAAGTTGTAGAATTGAATTATGATAATCTCAGCGTTTTAAATGACCGCGATAATTACTGCTTTTTAATCGATCCTAAAGAAGTAAAGTACGAAGATCAGCTTTTCTATCTCAACGGAGAAAAAATATCATTAGCCGAACTATATCAAAAAAAGAAACTTTTAGTTTTATCAGTAGAATAATAATATTAATCTATCCCCATGAAAATACCACTTCTTCTTTTTTCAGTCCTTTTAATTGGATGTCAAAAAACAAAATCTACAGAAACAGAAACAGTTGCAGAATTACCTGCAGCTCAAGAAATTTCAGTTGAAACTGATGATTCGGCAAATGATAAAGTTATCAAAACAGATACTATTGCGATTTACGTAAACGAAGAACAATCTTCTAAAGACTACATTTTAGCCAATCTTGTAGAGCAGCAAGCAGATCAAGACAGCATTGTTACGGTAAAATATCGATTAGATTTTTATCAAAATAAAAATAAAACTGCCTCATCTAAAATCACAATCAAAGGTTTTGAAAAAGGTTCTGAATGGGTTGCTTCTTACGGATTAACTTCGGAAACTTCAAAAAATTCACCATTTGTACAAATCTCAGTTGGTTATCCTGCTTGTGGTTATACACACGATAATTACTTATATTATTTAAAAAACAATACTTTGCAATTGGTTCATCAATGGAATACAATGACAGACAGCGGCTGGGGAAGCTGGGTAGAAATTGCGAACCCTTCTAAAAATTCTGATCCAAAATCTTTTTATTGCAAAACTGTTGCATTTGTCCCTGCCGATGAAGATGAAAACCTTGACATGGGAATCCTTACACACTCAGATTCAATCTCTTTTGAATTAAAAGGAAATCAATGGAGCAAGAGATTATTATCTGCAAAGGACAAAGCATACTTTGAAAAAAAGATGACTTTCGATCAATTTAACAGTCAATAATAAAACTGTTTGAGAACTCTTATTCAAATTCTTTCTTAGGTAAATAATTTCTAAATTTGTCAAAAAACAAAACAATGATTGATTTTATATACCAAGATCCTTATCCGATCTTAAAAGATGATACGCAGTACCGCAAAATCACCTCAGATTTTGTGAAAGTAGAACAATTTGGAGAGCGTGAAGTTTTAACTGTTGATCCAAAAGGTTTAGAATTATTGGCGGAAGAAGCTTTAACAGATGTTTCGTTTATGCTTAGAACGAGCCATTTGCAAAAACTAAGAAAAATTCTTGATGATCCAGAAGCTACAGATAATGACCGTTTTGTGGCATACAATTTACTTCAAAATGCATCTGTTGCTGCCGAAGGTCAGTTACCAAGCTGTCAAGACACTGGAACTGCAATTGTAATGGCCAAAAAAGGCGAAAGTATTTTTACTGGTGTTGATGATGCAGAATGGTTAAGCCGAGGAATTTTCAATACGTACCAAAAAAGAAATTTACGCTATTCGCAGATTGTCCCGATTTCGATGTTTGAAGAAAAGAATTCAGGTTCCAATCTTCCGGCTCAAATTGATATTTATGCTAAAAAAGGAACTTCTTACGAATTCTTGTTTATGGCAAAAGGAGGAGGATCTGCAAACAAAACTTATTTATACCAACAGACAAAATCTTTGTTGAATGAAAAATCGTTAGATGAATTCATTCGTACAAAAATCAAAGATTTAGGAACGTCTGCTTGTCCACCATACCACTTAGCTCTGGTTATTGGCGGAACTTCTGCAGAAGCTAACTTAAGTGCTGTTAAAAAAGCATCTGCAGGATATTATGACAACCTTCCAACTTCAGGAAATATGGCTGGTCAGGCTTTCCGTGATTTTGAGTGGGAAGAACGTGTTCAGAAAATCTGCCAGGAAAGTGCAATTGGTGCTCAATTTGGAGGAAAATATTTCACGCATGATGTTCGCGTAATTCGTTTGCCGCGTCACGCAGCTTCTTGCCCTGTTGGATTAGGAGTTTCTTGTTCTGCCGATAGAAATATTAAAGGGAAAATTACCAAAGACGGAATTTTTGTCGAGCAATTAGAAGTAAATCCGAAGCAATTCTTACCAGAAACAGCTCCGCATTTAGAAGCACCTGTAGAAATTGATTTAGATCAGCCAATGGCAGATATCTTGTCAAAATTGTCTCAATATCCAGTTAAAACACGTTTAAAATTAAACGGAACTGTTATTGTTGCCCGAGATATTGCTCACGCAAAAATCAAAGAATTGTTAGACGCTGGAAAACCAATGCCGGAGTATTTCAAAAATCACCCTGTTTATTATGCAGGTCCTGCAAAAACGCCAGACGGAATGGCTTCTGGAAGTTTCGGACCAACAACTGCCGGCCGTATGGACGTTTATGTTGATGAATTCCAAAAAAATGGAGGAAGCATGATTATGCTGGCTAAAGGAAACCGTACTAAACAAGTTACAGATGCCTGCAACAAATACGGCGGATTCTATTTAGGTTCTATTGGAGGTCCAGCTGCAATTTTGGCTCAAGATAACATCTTAAAAGTTGAAGTAGTTGATTTTGAAGAATTAGGAATGGAAGCTGTTCGTAAAATCACAGTTAAAGATTTCCCTGCATTCATTATTACCGATGATAAAGGAAATGACTTTTTTGCGAACTTATAACTTTTTGCCGCTAAGGCGCTAAGACACAAAGTTTCTAAATAAAAAAACCGCTAATAGCGGTTTTTTTATTACTTAATATATAATCTACAACTTAGTGTCTTAGCGCCTTAGTGGCAAATCAAGCACTTAAATCCTGTTTTTCAAAAGCAATAAAATGCGATACTTCTCCATTTAGATTGAAAACAGGAAAAGCATCTATTTTGCATTTATACGTTTTTCCATTTTTTCTATAGTTTTCGAGTGTTTTTACAAAAGGGATTTTCTTTTTTAAGGCATCCCTAATTTCTTTCAAATCTTTTTTAGAAGTGGCAGGACCTTGAAACATTTTTGGCGTTTTACCAAGAATTTCTGATTCTTTATAACCCGTCATCTTTTTGATACCGCTGGAGGCGAAAACTATTTTCAATTCTAAATCGGTAACTACGACTACTTCTTCTTTAATTCTTTCTTCGATGTTTAGCTTATTTTCGTCCCAAGTATATTGATTGGAAATTTTATTAACTTTTTCCAAATCTGCAGTTAATGCTTTTAGTTCATTTAGATATTCATAGTGAAAATCCCAAGCTAAGATTGGAACTGAATTTCGTTGTAAAAAATCATCAGAGCTTTTATCTTTCATACAAAATCATCTAGATCATAAAACAAATCTTTATCAAAGATAGATAAAAACTCGTTTGTGGTTTATTCTATTCTATTAATATACACTTAAAACCGTTATTAAAATGTAAATTTTAACTGTACGGCAACTGCTTTTTTAATTTCAGTGTTTAAATTGCTTAACGAAATCCCGAGCAGCCTAACCGAATCTTTCATTTTTTCCTGATACAATAATTCTTCTACGTTTTCCATAATCAAACTTTTATCAGAAATAAAATACGGCAGGGTTTTGCTTCTTGTCTGCTGCGAAAAATCACTGTATTTAATTTTAAGTGTTATCGTTTTACCAGAAATATCATGTCTTTTCAAGCGTTTTTCTAATGAAACTGCAATACGTTCCAGCTGTTCCATCATGAAAATTTCAGAAGAAAGATTTACATCAAAAGTATGTTCTGCCGCAACAGATTTGGTAATTCGGGATGATTTTACTTCGCTGTTATGAATACCGCGAACTACCTTATAATAAAATGTTCCAGATTTCCCGAAGTGTTTCTCCAGAAACTCTAACGATCTGCTTTTTAAATCTGTTCCCGTAAAAATTCCGAGCTGGTACATTTTTTCTGTAGTCACTTTTCCAACTCCATAAAACTTACGAATGGGCAGTTCTTCTAAAAAGGCTTCAACTTCATCTGGATTTACCGTCTTTTGTCCGTTTGGTTTATTGTAATCACTTGCAATTTTAGCCACAAATTTATTGACAGAAATACCCGCCGAAGCTGTTAAACCAACTTCATTAAAAATTCTAGCTCGAATTTCCTGCGCCAATAAACTTGCGCTGGGATTTCCTTTTTTGTTTTGGGTAACATCCAAATACGCTTCGTCAAGCGAAAGAGGTTCAACCAAATCGGTGTAATCGTGGAAAATTTTGTGAATTTTTGACGAAATCTCTTTGTAACGGTCAAATCGCGGACGCACAAAAATAATTTCTGGACAATATCGTTTAGCCAAAACGCCGCTTATGGCACTTCGCACACCAAATTTTCTCGCTTCATAACTGGCAGCCGAAACGACTCCCCTATTTTCTGATCCGCCAACCGCAACAGGTTTGCCGCGCAATTCTGGATTATCCATCTGCTCTACCGATGCATAAAATGCATCCATATCGATATGAATAATTTTGCGATATGTTGGTGTTTCAGACATGCTACAAATTTAAAAAGTAAAGCAATAAAAAAGTGCTTCAAATAGTTATAAATAATATCAATCTTTAAAGAATAGAGATTCGATGAGTTCAAACCAATTATTCTTTCTATTTTTGTTCTTCTACTCGAAAAATTAAATAATGCGAACATTTGTTATAGGTGACATTCACGGCGGATTACTTGCACTGGAACAAGTGATGAAAAGAGCCGAAGTTACTACAGAAGATACACTAATTTTTTTGGGCGATTATGTTGACGGCTGGAGTCAGTCTGTTGAAGTAATCGACTATTTGATTGATTTAAAAAGTAAGCAAAACTGCATCTGCATAAGAGGAAATCATGATCAGCTGGCATTGGACTGGCTAGAAAACAGACATGATGATTTTGATGAAGAAATGTGGTACAAACATGGCGGAAAAGCAACAGTTGAAGGCTATTCCAAAATTTCTTCGGATAAAAAGAGAGCACATATCGAGTTTTTAGAAAATCTTCAGGATTATTATCTTGACGATCAAAATCGTTTATTCGTCCACGCTGGATTTACCAATTTAAATGGTGTTAAATGGGAATATTTTTCTAAGCTTTTCTATTGGGACAGAACACTTTGGGAAACCGCTCTTTCATTGGACCCAAAATTAAAAGAAGACGATTTAAACTATCCGAAAAGATTTAGCGTTTATAAAGAAGTTTACATCGGACATACTCCTGTTACAAGAATAGGAAAAACAGTCCCTGTAAATAAAGCTTGTGTTTGGAATGTCGATACTGGGGCAGCCTTTCGAGGTCCGCTGACGATTTTGAATGTCGACACCAAAGAATACTGGCAAAGCGAACCATTGAACGAACTCTATTTTAACGAAAAAGGTAGGAATTAATTTATTTAAAATTTATTTTTGCCACTCAAAATAATTAATATTTAAAATTTTATGAAAAAGGTTATTACACTCTTGTTTTTAGTATCATTCGGATTTATTAATGCACAGCAAGCCTTCACTGGTAAAGGTGACACTAGAGTAAACGTTGGTGCTAATCTTCAAGATGGTGGTTCTGGAATTCAGGGATCTATAGATTTTGGTTTAGGAGAAAATTTCTCTTTTGGTTTTGTTGCAAACTACTTGTTAGGAGTTGATAATTTTAACGGTTTCTACCACGGAAGCACTACAGCTTATAATGATGAAAAACCAGATTTCGGTGATCGTTTTGATGCGAAAGCAAGAATTAATGCTAACTTATCTAGTGTAATTGGTGTTGAACAATTAGACATTTATCCTGGATTAAGTTTAGGTTTACATAATTTCGGAGCTCATGTTGGTGGTCGTTATTTCTTTACTGATGGATTTGGTGTTTTCACAGAAATCGGATTCCCAATTGCAAAATACGGCTCAAACAATGATCCTTTTTATCATTTAAATAATCAAGCGACTTTTAGTTTAGGAGCTTCTTTTAATTTGCAATAGCTTTTTCTAGGGGCAAAGGTTGAAAGGGACAAAGGTTCAGAGATTTACTGCATAAAAAAAACCGCTTGATAGCGGTTTTTTTGTTTTTTATAGTCTGAACTTTCTTTTTAAAATAACAATAAACTCATTCAATGTAATGCCGTTA
>Ga0160449_1001252_pt1 | contig 12739 bp, 20 predicted proteins | sample HID1975I_E1MG_FD_108216 | JGI IMG/M metagenome (GOLD analysis project Ga0160449, IMG submission 108216) | Enriched soil microbial communities from UW Madison campus, WI, USA - HID1975I_E1 MG | ecosystem: Environmental > Terrestrial > Soil > Unclassified | place: USA: Madison, Wisconsin...
CGGGTGAATCCGCTTTTCGGTTGGATGGTGGTGACGTTGCTCACGCGCCACCTCCGCACAGCGATGCCCGCAGATGCTCGACGCACTCACGGCGGAGTGCGGATTTCGAGGTGGCTGCGTACTGGAAGCGAATCATTCGCGCGGCATGAAGTGCGGCGGACTGGTGATAGGCTTTCTGGTGCGAAACGGCCAAGGGTGCGGTGTTGCTTGCATCCATTGCAGAGTGCATAATCAACCTCGATCTTTGTTGTAGAGAAGCCGCCCTGCCAGGCGGTTTTTTTTCGCCTGCGATTCGACTACTGGATGGATTCGCAGGTGTTTCGGCCATCTACTGGCGCAAGGTCAGGCAGATGACAATGTGCTCACGGTCACGCTGCTGCGTCTGCCTTCCCGGCCTTTAGCGCACCCTTCGTGATCCGCTCGATCTGGTACTGGCGCAGCTCAGGCACATCTGCCCACTGACGGACTGCCTCGTAGGTCACGCCAAGCGCCTTTGCGAGCGCCGTTACTGACCCGAAATGTTTGATTGCCTGGCTTTTGGTCATGGCGACCTCCTTTGCTCGTCTTGATATTCAAGCATGCTTGCATACTCAAAACAAGCATGCTTGACAAGCAACCTTGTAGATTGCGCACATGAAGACCACAGACCGAATCACTAAGCTCGTGCTGGCTCGTCGTCCTGAACTGGGCGTGCGCAACGTCAAACGAGATATCGCCAACACCTGCGGCATCAGCTACGAGGCTGTGCGCCAGTGGTTTGCTGGTGACACTGAGAACATCAAAAACGAGAACCTTGTGGCTCTCGCCGAGGGCTACGACACGTCTGTCGATTGGCTTCTGTCAGGAAAAGGCGAGCCTCCTCGCAAAAGCGAAGCCAAGGCAGTCGCAGCAAAGGACTCTGGGGGCAGCAATTCAGCAGCGGATGCCGTTAGAAAGATGCTTGAGAAGCACGGCAAGGGGTTGAGCGCTGAGGCGCGGCAAAGCATCGTTCGCGCGGTCGAAGAAGATCCTGCCGGAGACAAAGGCAGTGGCTTCATCATTGCTACAGCCCAGCCGGCCGATGGCGACATCTCAATTCCCCAGTACGACATCCGGGCAGCCATGGGCCATGGCCAGGTGCCAGCCGAGTACAGCGAAGTCATCCGGAATGTAGTCATCCGTGAAGAGGTACTGCGCGAAAAAGGCGTTACATACACCTCGGCAAAGGCCCTATCGGTGATTACAGGCTGGGGGCAGAGCATGGAGGGAACGATCAACGACAAAGACCCAGTTATCGTTGACCGCGGGGTGAACGATTACCAGGGAGAGGGAGTATATGTTGTAACTTGGCACGGAGATCTTTTGATCAAGCGCCTTCAGCGACGAGATGAAGAGCATGTCTGGTTGATCTCCGACAATCGGAACTACGACCGACAGGCTGCAAGGTTCGATGACGTGTCGATTCACGCAAAAGTGCTGTTAGTTTGGAATGCAAGAAAAGTTTGAAAAATAACTAGATCCACACAACATTTAGGACACACGGAAGTTTTGGGAGCGTCATGATCACCATACTCAGTAGCGACTCGTTTATAGGCCAGCTACCGGCACCAGAATCAACAGGGATAAGCCCAATATTCAGAGGTAAAATAAGTGTCGAAAGTGAGTCGCTAAGGTGCTACATAAAACCGCTTCCTGACTCTATAGCTTCCCCGACTGGTCAAAAAGTAGAAAACAGGGAAATATTAAGTGAAGCTCTCGGCTACACCTTAGCGAAAGGTGCCGGGCTTCGGACGCCTGACAATGCAGGCATCATTGTTTTGAAGGCTGAGCAAATCCCTAGCCGAGTTGTAGCCCATCTAAAATCCATAACTCCCGGCGGGGATGCTCAGGCCGATTATGCCTGCTGGTACAGCCAGGACATGATTCACCCAAGCCTTCTAAAGAATCATATTCCAGACGGCCACCCTTCCATTCGACAGGCCGCCATATCTCGCTTAGCACTTACCCTGTCGAAAAATGATCAAACACCAACGATCATCACATTTGATGAATGGACGGAAAATAGCGATCGCAATTTGGGGAATTTGCTCGGAAGTGCAGATGGCGAAATGACCTTGATCGACCATGGTCGCCTTCTTCGGTATCCCACTTGGTCGCCCAAAAACCTAGAAGCAAGTCCCTACGCGCTCAGGAACGTAATAAGCGACCTCTTAAATAACTTCATTCCGCACTGGAGTGAAAAAACACCAATCAAGTCCGCCAGACTTTTGGCATATAACAATTTATCCGTTTGCTGGAAGTCGGGCAGCAAATCTGCTGCTGAGAAATTATTAACCGAATTTCTGGATACGAATGATGTCGAATCGGTGCTAGAATTTCTTTCTAGCAGACTTGAGCAGTCAAATTACAATTCGGCAGTAGGGCTCCTTGTATGACAATCGCCGCACGCATCAGACAAAAAGCAAGCGCGCAATCGACCTCTGATGTTATCGAGGGTCAATGGAGGCCCATCAGCCTATGTATGGACGAGGACTCAGGCGAATTTTTCAATGTTGGAGTTATGTTCTGCCACAACGACAAAATCGAAGTCAGAATGCTCGACACGTTTGACAGAGTCAAATGCTTGTTCGATAGCAGAATTGATCCAAATGACTTGGCAAAGCATTTACAAGATATCGAATCAACACTACACAAGATCGGACCGTACGTTCCTGAGCATCTAGCCAAGACTATTCGTCTTGGTCCACAGCTGTATGCCTCCGGCAAGAACCCGACAGAACTTGTTGACGAATTTTTCGAAGACATTGTAACGCTTGGGCGCCCCCGACCCGGCGCTAAAGAATATGAATTCCGCTACCAATCCACACCAAAGCTCCGCGGAAACATATTTGATCTAATGAAGGAGCGCATGCACTTGCAGGCCTCTAGAATCATTCAAAAAGACAGGTACATCCTCCCTTTGCGAACTGGGCACAAGATAGAGATCGATGTCCCCTTGTTAAGTTCAAGCGCATCAGGGACAATCGTGTCCGCGTGGTATAAAAGCCCATTGGTAGTTGAAAACAACCTACTTCAAGCTTCGGCCGATCTCAATTTAATCCGCAGTAATACGGATAGAGGTGCAGCGGCAATTTCAGTCTTGGTGCCAGACAAGTATAGCGGCTTAACACAGAGCGAGTTCAAGAAACTGGAACTGGCTACGCACCGCCAGCTTGAGCGAATCCGCGCTACAGGCATCACTGTTCTAGAAGCAAGTAATACTGCAGACCTCGCTGACCAAACAGTCGACTGGTGGCGTGCTCGCTGCGCATAGTTAAAGTAACACGCTTGAAAGCCCGCATCTGCGGGCTTTTTTAATCCCGCTAGAAAGGCGCCTCCTCCTTATCGTGGCGCACTAGGCCCAGCTCCACCCCCCTCTCTATCACCCGATCGTCATCCGTCGGCGCATCCCATTGCAGGATCACCGATCCGTCGTCACAGAACGTCATCTCCAGGCCGTCTGTCTCTGACAGCAGCTCCATGATCGCGCCCCAATCCTGATCGCGGTCCGTGTCCAGTTGATGTATCAGAACCTTCCTGCCGAACTGCGCCAGCGGTGAGTTGATCATCGCTGAAACCCTCAGCCCTAAGCGCTCCAGTCCGGTGAGCTCGTCCCTGCGTGCGAAATTTTCCTGCGCTGACATCAGAAGCCTCCTACTAGCTGTATGCATATACAGTATTTCAAAAACACACAAGCGTGCTTGCATTCAAAGTGCAAGCATGCTTTTATTAATGCAAGTTCGCTTGCATTTGCATCGAGCCAGGCCGCTCCGGCAGCCATCGCTCTTTACACAACCAGACGTGACCACCTCGACGCACCCAGGCCATTACCTGGGTCGGGACAAGCTAAGTCGTCGACCATGCAGCCACTGGATAGCTGCCGGACTCCCCCATGGGAGGACGCCAAACCATGCAGCCAGCCGGGAAGAACACCGAACACGAAATGTGTGACCCGGCCAGGTGGGGATAGCCGAGGCAACAAGCATGGGGCGGAAAACAGATTTCACTGGCTGGCCTTGGCGACAGGGCCAGACGGGAAATCAACCGGAGACACCCTATGAACGACCTGCATCTAAGGGCTCTGCAGCACATCCAAAACACCGACGGCATGCTGGATGACTTCCTTGGAGAACATGATCCAGACGGAACAGAGATTTGGAGTCAGCTGTGCTCGCAGCGTCTGGTTTATCTAGACGTGGGGCAGATGGTCCGCCTCACCAGAAGGGGTGAAGAAACACTCTTGTACCCGCCAAGCGCCACGTCAGTTTGACGAAAACTGCCCGATCCACCTGGGTCCCCATCACCAGACTGCATCGGCCGTGACGTTCGGCCTCCCCTGGTCCGGGAGGTTCACGGCAGAGAGCGTCACGACCAATGCAGCCAACCGAGGACACTTCATGGAAACGATCACTTGCGGCTCATGGATTGGCCGGCTCGGTAAGGCGCTGGCTCCCCGCGAGCTTGAAGCATTGCTGTGGGTGGCCCAAGGCCTCACCACCAAAGAAATCGCCAGGGAAATGGCAGTCAGCCCCGGCACCGTGGCCAACCGCATCGAGGCCGCGCTGTTCAAGCTGGAAGCCGGCCGCCGCATCGAGGCGGTCACCAAGGCCATGCGCCAACAGATCATAAGCCCGCTCTGCATCGCCCTCGCCGGCCTTATCGCCATGCATGCGGTGATCGATGACAGCGACCCGATGCGCCGCGATCGCCGGGCGCCCGAGAGGCGCACCGCCCAAGTTCGAATCGTTCGCAAGGCCGAGGCCTTCGAGCTCCACGCCTGACCCACTGAGGACCACCTCATGCAAGCAGCCATCCAAAACAGCCAGGGCCAACTCGAAGCTCTGCGCCAGGAAGTGATCACGGCCACCGAGGCCTTCCGCAGCAAGTCACGCTTCTTCGTCACGCAGAGCGGCAATGGCTGGGCAGTCGTCTCGGCAAGCAACAACCGCGTGTACGGCCGCAACACCAGCTATCCGCAGGCTGTGCGCTATGCAGAGAGCCTGGAACGCGCAATCGACGCGAAGACCCTGCCTGTGGTGGCAGCGGTGAAGGTCCGCCAAGTCGGCGAAATTGCAACGCGCTGGTGCTCGTTACTGGCCCTGCTGTTCATCGTTGCTGCAGCAGTGGCCCAGTCATGAGCCGCGGTGTAAACAAGGTCATCCTGGTGGGCACCTGCGGCCAGGACCCTGACGTGCGCTACCTGCCCAACGGCAACGCGGTTACCAACCTCAGCTTGGCCACCAGCGAGCAGTGGACGGACAAGCAGTCGGGCCAGAAGGTCGAGCGCACCGAGTGGCACCGCGTTTCGCTATTCGGGAAGGTCGCCGAGATCGCCGGCAAGTACCTGCGCAAGGGCTCCCAGTGCTACATCGAGGGCAAGCTGCAGACCCGCGAGTGGGAGAAGGACGGCATCAAGCGCTATACCACGGAAATCATCGTCGACATCAACGGCACGATGCAGCTGCTGGGCAGCCGACCCCAGGGTCAGCAGCCTGGACAAGTTCCAGATCGGCAGCCACGGCAACAGCGCCCGGCGCGCCAGCCGCAGAACCAGCAGGCTGCGCCGCCTGACCATGACAGCTTCGACGACGACATACCGTTCGCCCCGCTCCGCCACCTGGCCGGTGGGTAGCCATGAAGCGCCAGCAGCAGGCTCATCCATCTGCCTACTACCTCGGCCGCGCCTACCGCGACAATAGCCAGTCACGAGACGCCCAGCCCTTCGGTTGGATGACGGTGAACTGCGGCTGGTGGCTTGCGGGCTGGCATGACCGAGACATGGAGCTATCCGCTTGAAACGCATCACCGCGCGCGTCCGGCACGGCCGGCGCCAGCAGCACATCAATCTGCCGCCCAGCAGCTTGGGAGGCTCAAACAAATGCAGTAGGCGGTCCCTTCACTCATCACCTTCATCGACTTCGTGCCTGGCTACGACAAGCTGTACGACGTCATCCATATTCATCTCCTCGAAATCGGCATATGCCAGAGAATTATAAAGCTGTTTTATGTTTTCGTTGTGCGCTATGACATTCAGATCAAGAGTCTTGAGTAGTGAGTATTTCTCGACATAGTAGCGCAGACCATGTCCTTGAGCAGACAAGCAGTTCATAAACAAACATGCAACTTCACTACTACTCAGCTGGGCTCGCAACATATTTGCATAATCACGTTGCTTGCGATAAAGCCTCAGAGTACGCCTCACATCCATACCCGCGGCCCTCTTACCTGGAACACTGAATGAAGCTTTACCCAGCCCGTCAATATACTTCATGATTTGGTATAAGTTTCGGAAGTAGTGGCCGACTGTTCCGACTCGTTCGTCTAGAAACTTCTGACTCAACTCTTTCATCGAGTCAATTTTCTTACCGTCGTCGATGTAGCCAAAGCCAAGCAGCCCCGTGGGAAAATATTTTCTCACCGCATATGAAAAGGCCGCATCACCCGTATGAATTGTCGCGCCGGCCGCCATGTTAACCGTAGATGCAAGCCTAGAGTGAACGTCTAGCAGCCTGAAGAAAACAGATTCAAAATTCTGAGTCTCAAATATTTCACTTTGTTTGTTTTGTATGACTTGTGCTTCGCGAGCATCTCTCCTCGCGAGAGCCAACTCCTCACGCTGCAACGATAGGTTATATAGGACGGCGATAAGTGCGCAGAAGCTCAGGAGAGGATTGAGTACACCGCCAATGAAATCTCCTATTTGCCCCCAATATTGGGCACTCTCAGGATGCTTTACCTTGAGCCAGAGAATATCAATTCCAAATTGGAAGTGAGTAATAACTAACCCACCAACCACTAGAGATAGAAGCAAAGCAAACAATCCGAGCAGATATATGTAGTTGCTCTTTACTCTCTCGAAAAACAGCTTCAAACCTTGCATCACGCCCATTCCATAGAGAAAGCCCGAGACTGTACAGGCATAACGACACTATGACCATAACCCACGGAAGCGCCTGCAGCGGCATTGAAGCTGCAACCGAAGCCTCGCAACCGTTGGACTAACGTCCCCCGCCCCACGAATCCACTACCCCCTTCTTCAAAATATCACGCCTCCCCGGCGAGGGCGGCGCCTGCACGCAAGGACCACACGATGGCCGAATTCAACATCGTCAGCATGAGCGGCGGTAAAGACAGTACGGCAACCCTGCTGGTTGCCCGCGAGCTGGAGGTTCCCAACCTGAGCGCCGTATTCGCGGACACCGGGCACGAACACCCGGCCACCTATGACTACGTGCACTACCTCTCCGAGGCGGTCGAGGTGCCGATCCGCTGGGTAAAGGCCGACTTCGCCAGGCAGATTGCTGGGAAACGCAGGTTCATCGAAACAAAGTGGCGCGAGAAGGGAATGCCCGAGGCGGTGGTCCTGGCTGCCTTGGAGGTGCTGCACCCCACCGGCAACCCATTCCTCGACATGTGCCTCTGGAAAGGTCGCTTCCCCAGCACCAAGGCCCGCTTCTGCACAGACGAGCTGAAGCGAAACCCGATCATCGAAGAAGTGTTCCTGCCGCTGATGACCGGCGAGAACCTGGTGTTGTCTTGGCAGGGTGTGCGAGCTGATGAGTCGCTGAGCAGGAGATACCTGCCTGAGTGCGATGAGGTCGGCGGCGGCCTGTTCAACTACCGCCCCATTCTGAAATGGCCGGTGGATGCAGTATTCGAGGCACACCGTGCAGCCGGCATCAAGCCAAATCCGCTTTATCTACAGGGCTGCAATCGAGTCGGCTGCATGCCCTGCATCATGTGCGCGAAGGATGAGCTGCGCGAGATTGCCACTAGGTGGCCGGAGGAAGTGTCCAGAGTGCGGGAATGGGAGCGCTTGGTGAGCATCGCCAGCAAGCGCGGTGCGGCCACATTTTTCGCCACCGTAACCGACCCCACCGTCCGATCCGACGACAAGGTCAGCGCCGAAACCCATGGCATTGACCGCATGGTGGACTGGGCAAACACATCACGTGGCGGGCGCCAGTTCGACATGGTCGACCTGATAGCGCGCACCGACAGCAAACAGAAATGCTCTTCGGCCTATGGCCTCTGCGAATAACCACATTCCAACTACACTTTCAGGCCCCCCATGCGGATGCGCTGCCGGCATTTCGTTTTCCTACACCCTGCCCTTATAAACTACTGAGCGGTGGTGGCTCAGGTACCTTCGCTGCTCCAGTGTGAAGCTGCCGACATTCAAGCTAGATGTCAGCCCCCAGGCAGACACGATTTCCTTAGCAGCGTCGGCAACCAACAAATCCCCGTTGTCCTGGAAAGTTATCCAGCCACGGTCGAAGAGCTTGTCCACGTGAGGGGCCAACATCAAACCATTGCTCCCATCCAATCGCTCTGCATTTGAGCAATCCTTCCAAGGCTTGATGTGGCTAGCGATCAGGAAGCGCTTATCGGAAACTCCGGTCAGACGGCACGACTTCTCACGGTCCAGCACCTGAAGGCGGAATGTTCCCTGGCCGACACGCGAGCGGACCAACTGCTCCCGCTCAGTAGAAGCCAGTTCCTGATTCAACTGGATTTCACGTTCGGCCTCGTCCGCTCTCACCTGGTCTTCCAGCTCAAGAACCCGCTCGATAATGGCGCTCCCAGCACTATTTAATAGGCGGAGAACGAAAGCACCAAGTTCGGGTGAGATACTAGCGAGGTAACATCCCTGATTGCCGTTGCCATTAGCTTGTAAAGGGGAGTTTTTCGCGGGTAAGAGGCTTGTGATAGCAGTAATGTGGTCCTTAGGTGAAACAGCCTTGTCCAACTCGGTCCACTCGATCGGAACTAGCCATCCCGTATCCGACCAGTTCAGACCGGCTTGACCAAAAGCTTCCGGCTTCGCCTGTTCGGTATAAACTGAAGTCGCAACACCGATAGCCCGAATCTGACCTCCAGCGTAGGAGATAACTACATCACCGGCTCTAACCAACGTCAGGTTGATGTAGGTCTGGTTTCGAGCGCCATTTTTATTTTTTGTGGGTGACCAGATGTAACCCCCTTCAAGTTCGGCTTGGTAAGTCTGCTTATGGTTGACCCACCAGAAGCGCGAAGTTTCTTGCTCGGGTGAATGCCGCTCGAAAACTACAACCTCTGCACTCAGGTCAAGGGACTTACGTTCCCAGCCAGCTTCGATCCAAAGATGGGCCCAGGTGTGTGAGTCATCAGTCCTTGAATTTGCCCACCAAGCGTTGTGATTTCTCGCGACCGGTGGCAGACCGCCCACTAGCTCATCAATTTGCGCAAAGGTCAGCTCAACGGAGTTAACAGTCTGGGACCGAAGAAAATCGGCCAGGGGCATGTACTTACTCACCAGTCACCTCTGAGCGCAAAAGCAGGAATCATATTGCCATCACGCACTGGCAGCAATCCTTCCATTCGTACAGACCCGCTTCTCCTTCCACTGACAGAATATGGCCCGAGGTATTCCCATGCCCACAGAAAACCGATCCAGCAACACCTACCGGCACACATTCACGGCGATCTGCCCGGATGATGGAGAGGTCATCGTCTACAGCCTGGAGATTCGCAGCCCGGCAATGATCCGCGTCGAGCACATCAAGACCGCTACTGCACTGATCAACCAAGGCTGGCACGAGCAGATCGCCGATCAACTGGCAGAGCGCTTCGGCGGCGAGCAGGTGATCAAGGCCGTGCACCAGGGCGTCGAGATCGAAACGGTGAGGTTGAGTGGATGATCCATTACCACGGCACGCCCATAGGAGGCACGCGGCAGGAAGCAGCAAGGCTGCTGGCAGGACGACACGCCTTGGTGCCGTTCCCGCGCCAGGATGACATGGGCATCGTCGCGGAGACCTGCCAGTCCTTCGTCTTCGACAACGGTGCGTTCACCGTCTGGAAGAAGGGCGGCCAGGTAGACGTGCACGGTTACACGCGCTGGGTGGATGACTGGCACCGACACCCCGGCTTCGACTGGGCATTGATCCCAGATGTGATAGATGGGGACGAAGATGCCAACGACCGCTTGCTCGAGCAATGGCCAGGCCATCTGCCGGGCGTGCCGGTCTGGCACATGCATGAGTCGATCAAGCGTCTGCAGCGCCTGGCGCAGGAATGGGGAACGGTCGCCTTGGGCAGTTCCGGTCAGTGGCGATCACCCGGCACCGCCGCCTGGTGGAGGCGCATGGGCTCGGCGATGGATGCCATCTGCGACGAAAAGGGCCGCCCCCAATGCCGACTGCACGGCCTGCGGATGCTTGACCCGGCGATATTTCAGAGCCTGCCTTTGGCATCAGCGGACAGCACAAACGCTGCGGTTAACGGCGGCAGCATCAGCCGGTTCGGCATGTACACCCCGCCTTCTGCTGGCCAGCGCGCAAGCGTGATCGCTGATCGCATCGAGATGCACACCAGCGCGCCGATCTGGCAGCGCGAGCCGCAGACCGAGCTCGCCCTGTAGAGCACATTTGTACTCCAGTCAGCTGTAACCCCTCTCCCCTCTATTTCGAGGCAGCGAGAAGATCGGCTGCAGGAACACCTTCGGCGGCGATGCGGCGGGCCCGTCCTACACCCCAAGCCAATGCCCTAGTCATCGACTCACCAGGTCGAGAGTTGAAGGCCTCCTCGTGGATGGCCATACCACTCGGCGCGTACACGCCGATGAACATCTGCGTGTTACCTGTTCGCGACAGTCGTACCTGAACATCAATGAACTTGCCGTCGCTCAATGTCTCGTCATGAGTGCGATGGTGCAACCTTGGGTCTGCCCAATCCCAGAACACATCACCGCGAATTCTCATGCCGGCCTCCTACGACTTTAGTTGTATGTGTAATTGCCACCATAGCCAAAGCCGAACGGGTCGCAACCGCAATCAGTCGGGATGTGACCGCATTCGGACAACCGGCTAAAAATACATCTCCCCTCTATTCACTGCCGCGATATGGCGGCCAAGGAACTGTCGTGCCTGAAATCAAGCGGACCTACCTGGTTGGCTACCTTTGCTCCGGCGGTGGCGGCCGTTTCTTCCATGACCGCGAGACCGACGATGCACCCACCCGGGAGCAGGTCGTGAGCATGGAAGCCAAGCTCAACGCCGACCACGGCAAGCCTTGTGCGATCACCTCCATCTCCCTGCTGCAGAACAGCGAGGTTCAACCATGACCCGCCTCGCCCTCTGCCTCCTGCTGCTGGCCACCGGCGCCAGCGCAACCGAACTGCCGTCAGGCGTCTGGTCCTTCGAGGACAAGCCCAGCGGCGTCGTCTGCTACGTCATGAACTCGCTGGGCAACAACGCCATCAGCTGCGTGAAAGTCTGGCTGCCGCAAGTGGCCGGCAACGAGCGCCAGCTCTCCCCGCACGTAACCCAACCCGAACCTACACCCGCTCTGGCGCCTGGGCGCTGGATTGATGAGAGGTATGATCTGTGACGGAAGCGAACAAGATGCGCCAGCACCTGCTGGTAGACGAATGCGCACTGCTGGATCTTGCAAGCAGTGCGTGCCAAGAAGCCCTTGCGTTCGGCGTGAACGAAAACGTCTTCGAGAGACTGGCTCGATCAGTCGAGCTCAAATGCCAAGACGGCATGCCTGCGGCGGCCCGCGACGTGGTATCGGAACGCCTGCGCCAGGTGACCGACGAAGGCTACCAGCCATTGCGTGACGATTCTTATCGCAACAAGGAGCTCGCTCATGCTGCGGCCTGTTACGCGCTAATACCGCCTGCTGAAGAGGGCCGAACTCCGAGCTGCCCGCCGCTGTGGCCATGGCCAACCGCGTCTTGGAAGCCTCGTGGAAAACGGGAGAACCTAGTTCGTGCAGGCGCTTTGATTCTGGCCGAGATCGAACGGATTGACCGCAGCCTGAGGGATGCCAAGCCATGACCCTGCCCTTGATGTGCTTGGCCTACCTGATCTACAGGGGGCCGCGATGAGCGCCGTAGCCAAAGTGCTCGACCCCTGCAGCGCCAGCCGCATGATGTGGTTCGATAAACAAGACCAGCGCGCTCTGTTCGGCGACATCCGCGACGAGGAACACCTGCTCTGCGACGGCCGGGTGCTCAAGGTTGAACCCGATGTGCTCATGGATTTCCGGAAACTGCCCTTTGAGACCTCAACCTTCCGCCTGGTCGTATTCGACCCGCCGCATCTCACCAGAGCAGGCGTGGACAGCTGGATGCGGGCTAAGTACGGGGTGCTCACCAGTGACTGGCGAGAGGATATTCGCCAAGGATTCGCCGAGTGCTTCCGGGTGCTTGAGCCCGAGGGCATATTGATCTTCAAGTGGAACGAAACGCAAGTGCTGGTCAGCGAGCTGTTGGCACTGACCGATGAGAAACCCCTGTTTGGTCACAAGTCCGGTAAGCGCGAGAAGACGCACTGGATCACCTTCATGAAACGCTCTGCAGCCTAACCCCTCCCCCTACTACTTAAGCCCGCCGACATGCGCGGGCATGGAGATCTATCGCCATGACGAAAGAAGAACTGGCCGCCCAACTGAACGGCCTCGAATACCCGACCCGCATCCCCGGCGCGCTGATCGTCGCAGCACAGAGCTCCGGCCTGGTGATCCTCTGCGGCGCCAGCGACGACCTAATGGAATTCTACGGCGCTCGGCGTGAGGAAATCGGCTGCTACGACGGTGGCACCGCATTGGTCGATGTAGACTGCGTCCTCCCTGATCGCGATTGCCTGGATGGCGATGAGGAGCTCGCCGAGTACGTGCAGCGCCAGAAGTCGGCCAAATCGATCGAGGCCCTGTGGGGTAAGGAGGACGGCTACAG
>Ga0160449_1001256_pt1 | contig 12719 bp, 7 predicted proteins | sample HID1975I_E1MG_FD_108216 | JGI IMG/M metagenome (GOLD analysis project Ga0160449, IMG submission 108216) | Enriched soil microbial communities from UW Madison campus, WI, USA - HID1975I_E1 MG | ecosystem: Environmental > Terrestrial > Soil > Unclassified | place: USA: Madison, Wisconsin...
AGTCCAAACCCAAGTTTTATATCCGTTGGCTGCTTTTAATATTGCGCTACCGCAAAGCGATACTGCTCTATTAAATAAACAGTCTTCAATGCCTACTAAAAAGTTAGTTGAAGTTGGATCTCCCACAATACAACCTGTATTAAAAGAGTAACTTCCGTCACCATAAGGCTGACCATTGTTCGTTGGATTAATATCTCCGAAATATCTAGATGTAGCAGTGTTTTTAATAATATTAGAACAAGCGTCAACCAATTCATTACAATCCGTTACGACTTTAACTCTAAACTGCAATTTGTATTTTGAACCATCTTTTTTAACTAAAGCATCACTTACTTTAAATACAAGTGTTCGAGTTGCAGGAGTATAAGAAACAAGATCTATACCTGCATCTTTATAAATAATATCTGAAGCACTATTAAAAATTACATTTTGTGGTATAACATCTGTAATTGTAAAGTCTTTCGCATTATCATTTCCTTGATTGTTAAATCCAATTTCGTAAATCATTTCCTGACCTAAAGTAACCGGTTGACCAGCTAAGTCATATTCTTCACGCAAACCAGTTGTCGCGTTAGTACGAACTCCTTTTACAATTTTAGTCAAAACAATTTTAGGTTCAATAACGTCAACAGCAAAAGTGGTCACAAAAGCACCATATCCGTCGCCATCAGTCGTCAATCTTAAAGTTGCACCTGTCTCACCATTTGGTATAACTGCATTTTTTACACCATTGACATCATTTTGAAGAAGGATGTGATCAATATCAAATCCCATTGTATTTTTACTCTGGGGATTTCTATCTAAGTTGTGTAAACCATTACTAGAAATAGTCGCATTGAAGAAATTATTTTCTGGATTAACAGCATCTTTTAATTTGGTAAATGTTGTTTTTGAATTGGCCTTAATAGAAAAACTATCACCATCAAGTTGATTATCTCCTTCTAGAGCTGCTATACCAATTTTTGCTATTACAGGAAATCCTACTGGTAAAGTTTGAAAGCCACTTACAGTATAATCAACTGTTTTATCCTTTTGAGTTCCTGGATCAACTCCTACATAACCATCAAAAACAGAAATAAATTTGCTTGGTAGACTTGGACTTTCATAAATTACAACTAAAGTCCAGCCTCCTGCACCACCACCATTTCTCTTACCACGTGCTGCTCTAACATTAGCAACATAATAGTCACCATTTGCATCAGGCAAATCTTGCAGTTTTTTGGTTACATCTTTAAAACATACATAAGGAGAATCTTTAAAAGAATCTTCTACTTTACTTCCATTCTTTTTATAACCATCAAAAATTACTTCTCTTGTATCTGTTTTACTTGCTGTTATAACCTCATAAGCACCATTAGGCATTTTAAATTTAACTGTATTCCAGTCCTCTTCTCGTAGAGAACCTTCATATTTAGCACCTGTACTTGTACTTCTTTCATAAGGATAAATTGCCGACCAATATAAACCTGCAAAGACAATATTTTTACAAGAATTATTTATCGTTAATTTGGCCATCGTAGAGTTAAAGGTATCAGGATCATTGTCAACATCTGAATACTCTACATAAAAGTCATTATTATTTCCATTACCATCAAAGGCCGTATTCGCTTCTGTTGTTAAAGCGGCTAAATTTGTAACAGATCCTGTGTATTTAACTCCATTAACAGGTTTTGCCGGGCTGAAATCTGCTGGATTTTCATCTTTTCCAGATGGAAAAGGTTTTGCACGATCTTTTACTTTGTTGATAACCGTATTACCAATTAAAATAATATCTCCTTTTACTTTGACACTTCCATCCTTAAGTCTTGCAGAGAATGCTGTTCCAGTCTGTGCATTTACAAAGCTAAAACACATAAACAGCACAAACCCAAAAATTGCTTTTTGGTTTTCTTTTACTTTCACAAACTGCGGCTGAAGCACTTGTTTTCCTCCAAATGATTCCACTAGTTTTTCAAACTGTTTTTGAGTCTCAGAAACAATGCTTTTGATAGAAGTAAAAACAGTTTTAACTGATTTAAAAATAGTAGGTTTTTCCATAGTCTTTTTTTGTTTACCCTGTAAATTATTCTTTAAGGGGCATTAAAGAATAATACAATTAGTACTCTAAAATATTTATAATCTTAGTTCTTCCTGATGTTCAAGAAGAACCGTTCCTCAATCTTTATTAATATTAATTCTCGACTTTTACTATAGCCATTTTGCCGTTATATGGTTTAGTGCCTTTCGCTTCTAATGCTTTGGTTGCCTCTTGTAAACCATCATACTTTTCGTAATAGATATAATATTTACTTGTTGCTACATTGTAAAAGAAATTTACATCTGAACGTCCTGAAGCAACCGCTTTAGTCAAGAACTCATCACGTTTCTCTACACTATTATGCACCGCAATAATTAAATAATAACCACTATCAGAATTTTTAATATTCTTAATAATCTGCATATTTGACTGCTCTTCACCAAAATCAAAATCATTTGCCGTCAATGGTGTACTGCTTAATTTAGTCGTTTCTTTAATACGTTTAAGAGCAGCAATGTCTTGCGCATATCTTCCTTGATCATTCTCGTAAGCCGCACGTTTAATTCTACGTTTACGCTCAATTTCTGTCTCTGTTTTAATACGTTCTAAGTCAGCTAATAAGGCAGCGCCTTCTTTTTCCATTCTTAATTGAGCCGCTTTCAGTTCGTTTATCTTATCCAGATAAGCTTTGTTCAACGGATCGTTTTTAGGGAATTTTTTAAGTCTCTCGTTGTAGAGATTAGTCAGCTTATTGATTTCATTTTTCATGCTGTTATTTGCTTCAGCAATCTGTAATTTTAAAGCTTCAATCTGACTATTTTCTGCCGCTACACTTTTGAAAGGTTTTGGCTCTCTATAAATTCCTTTTTCACTTAAATCATTCTCTTCTTTTAAATCATTTAAGTCTTTTTGTTTGTTAGCAACAGTCGCTGTGAATTGTGCTAATAAATCATTTTGTGTTTTACTTGTATCATCAATAGATTTCGTCAAATCATCAATTGCTTTAGCAGTAGCATCTTTAGCTGAAGCTGCAAGAGCTGCTGCTTCTGCATCGGCTTTCGCTTTTTCTGCTGCTAATTTTGCCTGACGATCTTCTTCTTCTCTAAGTTTTCTTGTTTCTTCTTCAGCTTTTAATTTCTCTGTAGCTTCCGCATCAGCTTTCGCTTTTGCATCTGCAAGAAGTTTTGCTTGAAGAGCAGCCATATCTGCTTTTGCTTTTGCATCAGCGGCAAGTTTAGCTTCTAATGCTTCAGCATCTGCTTTTGCTTTTGCATCGGCCGCTAATTTAGCTTGACGCGCTTCTTCATCAAGTTTCGCTTTAGCTTCTGCGGCTTGTTGTGCCTTTAATGCTTCTGCATCTGCTTTTGCTTTGGCATCCGCAGCAAGTTTAGCTTGTAATGCTTCTGCGTCAGCTTTTGCTTTTGCGTCGGCAGCTAATTTAGCCTGACGTGCTTCTTCTTCAACTTTTGCTTTAGCTTCAGCAGCTTGTTGTGCTTTTAATGCTTCAGCATCCGCTTTTGCTTTTGCATCAGCAGCTAATTTAGCCTGACGCGCTTCTTCATCTTCTTGTAATTTTTTCGCTTCTGCATCTGCTTTCGCTTTTGCTGTAGCTTCTGCGTCTGCTTTAACTTTTGCATCAGCCAATAATTTTGCTTGAAGAGCAGCCATATCTGCTTTTGCTTTGGCATCAGCCGCAAGTTTAGCTTCTAGTGCTTCGGCATCAGCTTTTGCTTTTGCATCGGCCGCTAATTTAGCTTGACGTGCTTCTTCTTCAACTTTTGCTTTTGCTTCAGCCGCTTGTTGCGCTTTTAATGCTTCTGCATCGGCTTTTGCTTTTGCATCTGCTGCTAGTTTAGCTTGTAATGCTTCAGCGTCTGCTTTGGCTTTTGCATCTGCAGCTAATTTAGCTTGACGTGCTTCTTCTTCAACTTTTGCTTTAGCTTCAGCAGCTTGTTGTGCTTTTAATGCCTCTGCATCGGCTTTCGCTTTTGCATCGGCGGCTAATTTAGCTTGACGTGCTTCTTCTTCAACTTTTGCTTTAGCTTCAGCAGCTTGTTGTGCTTTTAATGCCTCTGCATCGGCTTTCGCTTTTGCATCGGCAGCAAGTTTAGCTTGTAACGCTTCAGCGTCTGCTTTGGCTTTTGCATCTGCAGCTAATTTAGCTTGACGTGCCTCTTCCGCTTCTTGTAGTTTTTTCGCTTCCGCTTCGGCTTTTGCTTTTGCAGTCGCTTCAGCATCTGCTTTAACTCTGGCATCAGCAATCAGTTTTGCTTGTAAAGCTTCCATATCTGCTTTAGCTTTTGCATCTGCAGCCAATCTAGCTTTTTCAGCTTCAGCATCGGCTTTTGCCTTAGCTTCTGCAGCTAGTCTTGCTTGTTGTGCTTCAGCTTCCGCTTTTGCTTTATTATCTGCTTCTAATTTTGCTTTTGCTGCAGCTTCAGCATCGGCTTTCGCTTTTGCATCTGCAACAAGTTTAGCTTGAAGTGCTTCAGCATCGGCTTTGGCTTTCGCTTCTGCAGCCAATTGTGCTTGACGAGCATCTTCTGCTTGTTTCAATTTCAATGCTTCCGCATCTGCTTTTGCTTTTGCTTCCGCAGCAATTAGAGCTTGTCTTGCCTCTTCATCTGCTTTTGCTTTTGCATCTGCAGCTAATTTTTCTTTAAGAGCAGCTTCCTCTGCAGCTTTTGCTTTTGCATCGGCAGCAATTTTTGCCTTATTAGCAGCATCAATAGATGCTTTAGTTTTTGCTTCAGCTGCAGCTTTTGCTTTTGCTTCAGCAGCTAATCTAGCTTGTAACGCATCTGAGTCTGCTTTTGCTTTTGCATCTGCGGCTAGAATTGACTGCATATCTGCAGCTTCCGCTTTCGCTTTTGCATCGGCTTTACGTTTTGCTTCAGCAGCTTCTGCTTTAGCTTTATTATCTTCAATTAGTTTTAATCTTGCAGCCTCAGCATCTGCCTTAGCTTTTTCTGCTGCTGCCAGTCTTGCTTGTCTTGCAGCTTCGGCATCAGCTTTTACTTTTTCAGCAGCGGCTAATCTTGCTTTAGCAGCAGCTTCTGCATCTGCTTTTGCTTTATCTGCAGCTAATTGTGCAGCTGTTTTTTGCGGAGCGGCTACTGGTTTTGCAGCGGCAGCTTTTGCTTTCTCAGCAGCTTCAGCATCTGCTTTTGCTTTTGCATCTGCAGCTAATTTTAATTTCATTGCTTCCGCGTCTGCCTTAGCTTTATCAGCAGCAAGTTCGGCAGCTGTTTTTTGCGGAGTCGCTCCAGCAGCTTTTGCTTTTGCGGCAGCTTCAGCATCTGCTTTTGCTTTTGCGTCTGCAGCTAATTTTAATTTCATTGCTTCTGCATCTGCCTTAGCTTTGTCAGCAGCAAGTTGTGCTTGTGTTTTTTGTGGAGCAGGTGCTCCTGGTTTGTTTGCAGCAGCTTGTGCTCTTGCAGCAGCAGCGGCATCCACTCTAGCTTTATTATCTGCAGCTAATTTTATTCTGCGCTCTTCTGCATCTGCTCTTGCTTTATCAGCAGCCAATTGTGCAGCTGTTTTTTGCGTTGCAGCAACCGCTCTGTTTGCTGTTGCAGTTTGTGCTCTTGCAGCAGCTGCAGCATCTGCTTTGGCTTTTGCATCTGCAGCTAATTTTATCTTAATAGCTTCAGCATCTGCTTTAGCTTTGTTATCTGCTTCTAATTTTGCTTTTGCAGCAGCTTCGGCATCTGCCTTAACTTTCTCTGCGGCGGCAAGTCTAGCTTGTTTTGCTTCTGCATCAGCTTTTGCTTTTGCTTCGGCTGCCAGTCTATTCTTTTCAGCAACCTCAGTTCTGTTAACTTGAGTTGCTTCTGATTTTGGTTTTGCAGGTACTGACTTTGGTTTAGCCGGATCAATTAATGATCCCTCATCATCATCTCCGTAATAATAATTTCTATTTTTGAATTTATAGGCAATTGCGAATTCATGTGATCCGCCTAAATTTGAGAAATTGCCCATTCCTCTTTCGTAGTTGTATTCAATAGCAATGCTCGGAGAAATATTAACCCCAAGTCCCGCTGAAACTCCGTATAAAGTATTGTAACCTGCTTGTGCCCAAACTCCTTGTTGAAGTGTCAGCATACCAAGTCCAGAAATAACTGTTTTGTCTTTTTTAATCTCTGTTTTTAAAATACCCGAGAATTTACTTCTGTCAAAAAATCCGTAGCTGTCGATGTACCCAGTGTACATAGCGTGAAGTTCAATTGCTCTTTCTGGATCATCTTTAACCATTCCAGATCCAAAATTGTAAAGCACTAAATTGTTAATCGACAATCCGAAATCTAGAAAAGTAGTACCATAGTTAATACCTGGATTTACAGTAAGAAGTGTACTTTTTGGAAATTCACCAGTTAGAATAGTAGAATCATCTGACACAATTTTTCCTGTATTTAAACCGCTTTGGTAAGCACCAACATTTAAACCAAAAGTCAAATTACTGTCTTCTTGAAGAACTATGTTGTGCGCAAAATTGACAACACCTCCGAAAACAGTCATTAATCCATAATTTTGTTGAAATAATGCAACTGCAAAAGCATCATTTTCTTTGATACGTCCAGAATAGTTGGCAATATAAGTCTGTGGAGCATCATCAAACTGAACCCATTGCCTTTTATTATAAAAACTTATATATGGATTTGTTTCGCGAACAAAACTGAATGTCGGGTTAATTAAATATCTATTAAACTTTAAAGAATTTCTGATAGGTAATGAAAACGAAACAACTCCATCCTCAGAAGCATTTTGAGAATAGAGTACATTTGAAAAACCGTAAAATAAAGTGATGAATAGTAAAATTTTCTTCATATTATTTTATCACAGTTATTGATCCTTTTTTTTCACCTGTGTCGCCTTTAATGACATAGTAATAAACGGGATTTACATTTTTAAAATCTATATTGTTTTGAGGCCAATCGCCTTGATAATTCACTACATCGAGAACCTTATCTCCGTTTGAACTAATAATAATTACACTAGTCGACGCATTCTTATATTCATCTGGAATATTCCAATATGGATTCAGACCGCTCAACTTTATGATATTTGGAATAACTGTTGATGGTCCTGAATCACCATTAATTCTAAAGGAGAATTCTCTACTGGCAACACAACCAGCTGCCTGAGAAATTTTTACTTTATAATTACCTTTTACGGATATAACATACGAACTTCCTGTTTCTCCAGTGATTAGATTGTTGTTTAAGTACCATTCGAAAGTAGGAGTTGCTGCATCTGTTGTAACAGTTACATTTAAGGTTTCTCCTTCACTTAATTTATAGCCATCTTGAGCATCAATACTTGCTTCAAAACCGTTGCTTTGAAGGTTAATAGATCCTGTTGCTTTGCATCCTCCAAAATCAACATCTACAGTATAAACTCCAGATTCGTTTGTAGTATAGGTACGATTCGTAGCTCCATTAATTACAACACCATCCTTCTTCCAAACATAGCTGTTTCCAGAGGTTGCTGTTAAAACAGTTCCACTGCCGCTTGCACAAAATGGATTCCCTAAACTTGAATCTATAGTCACAGCCGAACCTGATGCAGACGTACTAACAATTACACGATTTGAATATGATAACGATGTACAGCTACCATAATTTGTTTCTACATAATATGTTCCTGGTGTTGTAACTGTATAACTAGATGTAGAATTACCAGCCAATAAAGTTGGCGGTACACCTGTTCCATTATCTCTAAACCAATTATATGATAATGAAGGATATTTTAATGGAGAATCATTCTCTGGTGCTGTAGAATCTGGATCTATAGAAAGAACAAAACTTCCACCTGAGCAAAAAGAAGCACTTCCGTTAAAATTATTAATTGTATACTGCTTGTCATGTATTTTATAATAAATCGGGAAAGAGCTCTTTTGTGTTGAAGAGAAAAAATTAGTACTTATAACTCCTGTAGAGCTTCTAACTCTTAATTTATATATATCTGATCCAACAATATTTTGCGGAACTGTAAAAGTAATTGTTTTTCTATCTGGAGCATCGTCCTTAGTAACTCCTGTAAGTTTAATCGGAGTGGTAAAACTTCCATCTTTATCAGATAGTTCTACTTCAAATGTTGTACCTGCCGCAAACCCTGTATGAAGAAAGGTTGCGTCATAGGTCTGGCTCGTAACACCAGCACAAATTCTATCGAAATTTAGAATCTCTGGTGTTATTTTTTGAGCATAACCACTTGATTCAGCAAAAAATAAAATGCTAAATAAAAGTAAAAATTTGGTAAAAGATAAAGTAATTTTTTGAATCATATAGTGCGTGTTCTTGCTAAGTCTATACGCTCAAAAAACAAAATATCAATGAATGTTTCTGAAAAATCATACTTGTAGTTTTCAATTATATCTTTTGCAAGAATTGAAGTTGCAGTAATTGATGATTTTTCTTGACACTCGTCAGATACTGTATTTGGTTCAGCTGCTATAGTAAGGCTGTCCTTGGGGTTGGACATCCCTACTATAAACTGATTAAATTTATCTGAATCGCTGTTTTCTATTACAGCATTAGTACTGTTTTGGTTAACATTACCTAAAGTTAATGTGCACTCAGAACCAGCAGCCTTTGTAGGTTTTTCTGCTGTATTCTGTGCATATAGAGTTAACGAAATAGGCGAAACCAAAAATATTATATATAAAAAATATTTTTTCGTAGATACCATTATGTTTTGATCTTTATTTGGGTCCGTTAGAGACGATACATAAATTGTGTCTGGGGACTTTATTAATAAAATTTACGCGTGGAAATAAAAATCGAAATCTATTTATCTATTGCCGCTTGAAGCCGTGATTTTTCCTAATTGTAATCTGAAATCTGGTTTTTTAGGGTTTGCGATATCAATGAATGTTTCATTGTTACTGCTTTGAGAATACACGTTAAAAAATACGCTATTTCCATACCAGCTCTCTAAATCTTCATTGTTAGAATTGTACTCTGTAAAGATGTTTCCGTTACATAAGTTGAAGTACATTTCCTCAAATTTGATTTTTTTAAGATTAGCATCATTGATTTCAATTTTACTGTCTAATAAAACAGCAGGATTGAATCCAGAGATCACACTACGCTTTAATTCAAGAGAAGCAGTTTCTGCAACATACACACATTCTTTTACTAACCCTGCTTGAATATCAGCTTTGATATTTTCACTGTCATTAAGCATAGTAATATTTGTAGCAGCTACAAGAGTTTGTTTTTTTGTAAAGTCTGTTTCGTTCTTTTTCTCATAAGATTTCACCTCCATACAACGAGATCCGTCTTTGTTACTTGATAAGTAAGAAGATCTAACTGCTAAAGAGTTGAATAAACGACATTGTACACCTTGTGTAAATTTAAAGTCGTCGTTGATAGATTTATAAGAAACTAATTTAGAAGCATTAACATCACCTCCGAAGAAAGCAAATGAATCTCCTCCAGAGTAGCTTACCATTACATTGTCAATAATCGTTTTGTTACCAACACCTGCAACAGTTAAACCGTTAAATGTATCTAGACCTTTTACTTTTTTACCAGCAAACTCGATTCTAACAAATCTTAAAATTCCAGAGTTTGAAGCTACGTTGTCTCCACCGTAAGTAGTAAGTGTTGGGTCAAGATCAAGGTTATAAGAACCTACATTTCCAAATTTATTAATTGGAGCATCACCAAGAATTACAAGTCCACCCCAGTCTCCAGCTTTTTTCATACTGCGGTTTGAAGTAAATACAATTGGATCTGTTTCTAAACCGTCTGCAACAATTTGTGCACCTTTTGTAACTACCAATGTTCCTTTTGTTTCGAAATCACCAATAATTAAAGTTCCTGGTTCAATAGTTAAAACAGCATTGTTTGTAACATATACGTTTCCTTGCAAAACGTAGATATTTCTTTTCAGCAATTTAGTATTAACAGAAATATTTCCTGCTAAAATTTGGTTTGCTTCTCCATAGTCCACTTTGTTAGGCTTAAACTCAGTCCAATTGTTTAACCAATTGTTGTAGCCCATAATTCCTTTCTCTTGTTGAGCACTCATACTCGTAACTGTCAAAAGAACGCAGATTAATTGAGTAATTTTTTTCATGATAAGGGGGGTATTACGGTTAATAATAAATTTGGGTATGCGTAAATGAAAAAACTCCTCTCGAGTTTTCCGAAATTATCAGAACCCTCGAGAATGAGTTTTTTTTTTATTTTGTTTCTCAAGAATGTTCAAATAGATTTCATCCATCTACGTAAACATTTCGAAAAAGGTTTTAAAAAAAATATCTTTATTACATTTCGTTCAAATCGTTGAACTCGTGTAATGATTTCAATGTACTTTCGTAGAACAAGATTGCAGCAATTAGATTTCCTTTATCAGAGTAAGGCATCATTTTTCTTTGGAATTCTACTGTAGTATCCAAAAATGTTGATGTACCAACTGCCTGAGCATCTAAAACTTTTTTGTGTTCGTTATCGTCCGGAATACCAAGATCGGCCATAGTAACTCCAGGTTTTGTAACCAAAGCAATGTAAGGAAGGGTTTTTACAAGAACCTTGATACGCTCAATGTATAATTCCAGAAGTTCTCCTTTTTGCATACCGCTCAATTCTTTTTGATCATGGTATTTACGAATAAGAGCTGTTGTACTAATAATACTTCTTGGTGCGTTCTTTGCCTGTGCCGAAACGGCAGCAGTAGTTAAGATAAAAAGTGCACTTAACAGAGTAATTTTCCCTTTCATAGATTCTTATTTATAATTGGTTGTTGATAAAAACAAAAATATATAAATTAACTTAAATTACAACTCTAATGATTTTTTTTTTCAAAAAAAAACCTTAAAAAAACCTTAAAAACCAGTGTTATGTCGAGAAAATGTGCATTTTAACGTGCTTTTTGTTAAATTTGTTAAAATCAAAACCGTAGGATAATCGCTATAAAAAAGAAGAATTCTTTCTTTTAAATAATAAAAAAATACTTACGTTTCGCGTTTTTTGAAAAAAAATATTAACAAAAAAATCTTGATATCTGCTCAGGTTGAGACATTTATTAACAAAATTATGTCGAAAGTCATCCGAAAAAAATCGAAAAATGAGTTTATAATTTCAAAAATATAACTACGAAATAATCTTATCTGTAAAATTTTTGACTACATCATTTTCTTCTATCTTTGCTCCATGCAATTTTCTCAAATTTTAGGTCAAGATTACATCAAAAGCCACTTGATAAAAAGTGCTGCTTCTGGTAGAATCCCGCATGCACAATTATTCGTTGGTCCAGAAGGAAGCGGCACGTTAATCACTGCCATTGCTTATGCCCAATACATTTTATGCAGTAATACAGGCGACGAAAATTCAAACGGAAACGATTCTTGTAATCTTAAGTTTGATAATATCTCACATCCAGATCTGCATTTCATTTATCCAACCGTTACTACTGAAGATGTAAAAACCAAACCCAAAAGTTTAGATTTTATACAAGACTGGCGAAGTTTCATTCAAGAAATGCCGTACGGAGGTTTGTTCGACTGGTACAAAATTTTGGGTGTTCAAAACAAACAAGGTGAAATTCGTGTAGAAGATGCGCAAGAAGTGTTAAAATCACTTGCGCTGAAATCTTATGAAGGCGGTTATAAAATCATGATTATCTGGATGGCTGATAAAATGAATATCGCCGCTTCTAATAAACTTTTGAAACTTTTAGAAGAACCTTCAGATAAAACCATGTTTATTCTGATTTCTGAAAATGAAGAAGATATTATTCAAACTATTCGTTCGCGCTGCCAAGTAATTCACTTTAACGGACTTCCAGAAAAAGTCATCGCCGAAGCTTTGGTTGCACAAGAAAATGTAGATCCTAATTTAGCTAAAAAAATTGCGCATCAAGCGCAGGGTAATTTTAGCAAAGCGCTCCATTTATTGAAAGAGGATGATGACGAATTTCCGTTTGAACAATGGTTTGTAAATTGGGTTCGAGCTGCTTTTAGAGCAAAAGGAAATGCGGCAGCTATTCAGGATTTAATTTCCTGGAGCGAGCAAATTGCTGCGCTTGGACGCGAAAGCCAGAAAAAATTCATACAGTATTGTATCGAAATGTTCCGACAAGCTCTGATGTTAAATTATCAAGCGCCGAGTTTAGTTTACATAGAACCTAAAGTTGATAAATTTAAACTCGAAAATTTTGCGCCTTTTGTAAATGGAAACAACATTCACGAAATTTTCAAAGAACTTTCAGATGCTATGTACCATATTGAAAGAAACGGAAATGCAAAAATAATTCTAACTGATTTATCGATCAAACTAACACGTTTAATTCATAAAAAATAGATTTCAAATGAACAATGTTGCTTCAATCCTGCTTTTGGCATTTTTAGCCTTAACTTTTTTACAATCGGGCTACGAAAAAATTTTTTATTGGAATGATAATATAACTTGGCTTAAAGAACATTTTGCCAAAACACCACTAAAAAATCAAGTACCGCTTGCTCTTTTACACTTACTGATATTAGAATTAATTTCAGGAATTTTATGTGTTGTCGGAGGTATTCAATTACTAACAAATAACGGAAGAGAATTTGGTTTTTACGGAGCAATATTTTCATGTATTTGTCTATTAATGATGCTTTTCGGACAAAGACTAGCAAAAGATTACGATGGAGCGAGAACCATTGTTATATATTTTATACCTGCTGTAATGGCAGTTTATTGGTTGAATTAAC
>Ga0160449_1001257_pt1 | contig 12718 bp, 11 predicted proteins | sample HID1975I_E1MG_FD_108216 | JGI IMG/M metagenome (GOLD analysis project Ga0160449, IMG submission 108216) | Enriched soil microbial communities from UW Madison campus, WI, USA - HID1975I_E1 MG | ecosystem: Environmental > Terrestrial > Soil > Unclassified | place: USA: Madison, Wisconsin...
ATTACTCCTATTCAGCAATATAGTTATACTGTTGGTAAAAACTCTTCAGATTCAGCATTAATTATTGATGCAATGGATCTTTTATATTCAGGAAAATTAGATGGCTTTTGTATTGTTTCGAGTGACAGCGATTTTACGCGTCTGGCAATTCGTTTGAGAGAATCTGGCATGAAAGTAATTGGTATTGGTGAAAAGAAAACTCCAAGTTCGTTTATTGTTGCCTGCGACAGGTTTATTTATATCGAAGTTTTGGATGGTGCAATTCAGAAGAAAAAACCAAAAACTCATACTGCTGCCGACACTAAAAAGCCAGTTGAAAAACCAGCTGAAAAAGCACTCCATAAAGTTGACAAACAAACTATTGAACTTATAGAAGCTACAATCGAAGATCTTGAAGATGATGACGGATGGGCATTTTTAGGAGATGTCGGAAACTTGGTGGTGAAGAAAAAACCCGAATTTGACCCTCGAAATTATGGCTACTCTAAGCTTACGCCAATGTTAAAGTCGCTGACAGATATTCTGGAGATTGATGAAAGAGAATCTGACAAAAAAGGAATCAAGCACGTTTACGTTCGTTTAAGATTCAATTAATTACCCGCATTTATTACCTATTTAATTATTTAAAAACATGAGAAAGAAATTCTTTATTTACGGATTCTTATTGTTTCTAATTGTTGCAGCAATTTACCATTATACCGGACGAGGTTATTTACTCGTTTTTATTATTCCTGCTTTATTGATTATTGGAGCCTACAACGCTTCTCAAAAAAAACATGCTATTTTAAGAAACTTCCCTGTTCTGGGTTATTTCAGATATTTATTTGAAATGATTGCACCAGAGATTCAACAATATTTTATTGAAAGATCTACAGACGGAAAGCCTTTTTCTAGAAACCAGCGCTCTTTAGTTTATCAAAGAGCTAAAAATATTGATTCTAGCACCCCTTTTGGAACGCAGTTAAACTTAAATACTGAGAATTACGAAGGAATCAAGCATTCTATTTTCCCCGCACAAGTAAACGAAGAATTACCTCGCGTATTAGTAGGTGGAAAAGATTGTAAACAGCCTTACTCTGCTTCTTTATTTAATGTTTCGGCAATGAGTTTTGGTTCTTTGAGCGAGCATGCAGTTCGTGCTATAAATATTGGTGCAAAAAAAGGGAACTTTTATCAAAATACAGGCGAAGGAGGATTAACAGAATTTCATCTTGCCGGTGGCGGCGATATTACCTGGCAGATTGGTACTGGCTATTTTGGATGCCGTGATGCAGAAGGAAATTTTAGTCCTGAGAAATTCTCAGAAAAAGCGAATCTTCCGAATGTAAAAATGATCGAAATCAAACTTTCACAAGGTGCAAAACCAGGTCACGGAGGTGTACTTCCTGCTGCTAAAAACACCGAACAAATTGCCAAGATTAGAGGTGTTGAACCCCATACTATGATTCTTTCGCCTCCAGGTCATCATGCTTTTTCTGATGCAAAAGGATTAATTCATTTTATCAAACAATTACGTGATTTATCTAACGGAAAACCAATCGGATTTAAATTATGCATTGGAAACACAGCTGAATTTGAAGCCATCTGCCAAGAAATGATTACCGAAGATATTTATCCAGATTTTATAACAGTAGATGGTGCAGAAGGCGGGACTGGTGCTGCGCCTCTTGAATTTGCCGATGGAGTTGGAATGCCGTTTGAGCCAGCATTAATTTTCGTGAACCAAACTCTGGTTCGTTTAGGAATTCGTGATAAAATGCGAATTATTGGAAGCGGAAAAATAATCTCTGGTTATTCTATTCTACATGCTGTAGCACTTGGCGCAGATATGTGTAACAGCGCCAGAGGATTTATGTTTTCTTTAGGCTGTATACAAGCTTTACGATGCCATAATAATGAATGTCCAACTGGAGTGGCAACTCAAAACAAAATGCTGATGAAAGGTTTGGTTGTAACTGATAAATCTGAGCGAGTATATCATTTCCATAAAAACACACTGCACTCAGCAAATGAACTTTTAGCGGCGGCAGGAAAGAAAAGTTTTGCCGACGTGGATATTAATATTTTTATGCGCGGTGACGAATTTGCTAATTTATCCGATATGTATTTTCCGGATAATTTGAAAAACGTTACGCAATTCTCATAAACAACAAAGCCTCTTTAAAATACTAAAGAGGCTTTTTTTAATTCCATTATTTAAATTACAATTTTGCAGTTTCTTTACTTGGTTGCGCGGTTCCTTCTAATACCGCTAATTCTTGTTTATCTACTACTTGCTGCGCTAAAATAGCATTATTATAAGCTAGAAAGTAAACGTCAAAAGACACTCCTTCATTAACTAACTCAGTAGAAATCTGGTCATTTTTAATCATTTCTTTTAATAAATCAGGGAACGATTCTTTGTAGGCAATTCTGTTGGCATCGGTCTCTTCTAAATTCGTTTCAATTCTAATTTCGATTTTGTTGTCATTCAGAAAAGCTTTTGCTGTTGTACTTGTAATTCCGTTTCCTTTTATAGATGAAGAATTATTATAAGTACTTACATGTTCCTGAATTTTCTGCTTGGTGTTTTTACAGCTAACTAAAAACAATGCAAAGAAGAGCGCGAATGCGATTTGGGTAATTTTTTTCATAAATTATTGGTTTTATAGTTATTTTTTAACTCAAACATAATTAATTTATGATACAAAAACAATATTTTGTCGACAAAATATAAAAGATAATCTATTGAATACAAATTAATTACCCTTAAAAACACAAAAAAATGTAAGAATTCCAAAAGCCATATACTGCTTTATTTGAAGTATAATCATAAAAAAGTCTCTTTAAATAACAAATTAAAGAGACTTTTTTATGTAGGAATTTAAACTTTTTAAAGTACTGTTTTTTACTTTAAAAAATATTTAAGAGATTCACCATTTAAGATTTCTTTTCCCAGAACCGTATTATTATTAGCTAAAAAATAAACATCAAACTGAACTCCTTCTTCAATCAATTGTCTCGGAATCTGATCCTTGTCAATAAGTTTCTTTATTAGTTTTACAAAAGAGATTCCTGTAGCTAGTTTGTTTGCCTCATTTTGTTCTAAATCGGTTTCAAAACGCAATTCAATTTTATTATCGTTTATGTAACCTCTGGCCGTTGTTAATGTTACATGGTCTGCTCTAAAACTTGGCGCGGTCTTATTATATTCCGTAACATACTCCTGAAGTTTTTGTTTGGTATTTTTACAGCTGGCAAGTATTAATACCATCATTATTGCAAATACAATTTGGCTTATTTTCTTCATGATAATTTTATTTTAGTTTTTGAAGTCTTAATAATGCCTCAAGATAGTAATAATCTGCGTAATTTATAGAACAATCTATTTCACTTCCTGCAGGTTTATGACCAGTAGAATGCAATAGAAATGCAGAATTAACATCTTGGCTTTGATAATGCTCTGAAAGTGAAACAATCATCTTTTTGGCTTTTGCTAAATACTCTGTTTTCAAATTTTTATCTTTTGTATAAGAACTCAATTCTAAAAGCGCCGAAGAAACAATTGCTGCCGCAGAAGCATCTCGAGGTTCGTTAGGAATATTGGGCGCATTGAAATCCCAGTACGGAACTAAATCTTCTGTTGTTAATTTATCCAAATAAACACGGGCTAATTTATGTGCGAAATCTAAAAATTTAGGATCTTTAGTTTCTCTATAAGTCATTGTAAATCCATAAATTGCCCAAGCCTGTCCGCGCGCCCACATACTGTCATCGCTATAACCTTGAGCTGTTCTGCCTTTGATCTTTTTCCCAGTTTCGTAATCATAAATTACTACATGGTAAGAAGTATTGTCTGGCCTAAAATGATTTGCCATTGTAGTTTCTGCGTGTTTAACGGCAATATCATAAAGTTTTTTGTTTCCTCCATTTTTTGAAGCCCAAAACAGAAGTTCCAAATTCATCATATTATCAATGATCGTATTATGACCTCCCATTTTATTATGCGGCCAAGACTGAATTGTTCCTGCTTTCGGATTAAAAAGTGTTGCCAGCGTATCTGCTGTTTTCAATATAATTTGTTTGTACTCTGGATTTTTAGTCAATCGATATCCGTTACCAAAACTATTAAAAACCTGAAAACCTAAATCATGGTCATTTGCTTTGCTGACAGATAAAGGCATTAAAAAACGAGTGAATTTGTCGGCTTCTTTTTCCCATTTTTTATCTTTTGTCGCTTCATACAAAAACCATAATTCTCCAGGCCAAAATCCGCTTGTCCAGTCTTTATAATCAACAAATTTCCAATCTTTACTTCCGTTAGGAACTGTTCTTGGAGAAGTCCCGTCATTCGGAATCACCTTTAAAGTTTTAGAAGCCTGTTCAGCGCAATAATCTAACTGCTTTTGAATATTAAATGATTTGTCTTTTTGAGAATAGCTTAGATTTCCGAAAAGAAACAAAGATAAAATCAGGGGAAAAAATTTTGAATTCATGTGGTTATTTTTGATAGTAAATAAATTGAACTGATAAATTTATGAAATAAAGTCAATCAATTGGAGATTTGTATTTTTCGTTCCCTAAAAATGTACTGTTAGATACTTTTTTTCTGCTTTGTTTACCAAAAACAAAAGTAACCAGAACAGTTTGTCATTTTGAGGAACGAAAAATGACACTATCGAATCTAAAAAGATTCACTCATTCCTTTGCGGAATTTCTCGTGCGATTCCTCGTTCCTCGGAATGACAAAAACCAATCCGTTTTAGCTAAAAAAATATAAATTTGCTCCTAACTAAACATTACTAAACTTGAAATCCAGAGTCTATTACTTCATTATTTTCCTCAGCATTATTTTCCTTGGAATCCTTTCCAGAAAAATCTCTTTTATTCCCTTATGGATTGGCGATTTTTTGTATGCAGTTATGATTTACTTTTTGGTTCGAATATTTCTTCCATTCAAAAAAGCCTATTTAATAGCAATTATTTCACTTTTGATTTGCTACGGAATTGAATTTCTGCAATTGTATCAAGCAGAATGGATTATAGAACTTAGAAAAACATTGTTTGGAAGATACGTTTTGGGACAGGGATTTTTATGGTCTGATATTCTTGCTTATACTTTCGGAATTGCTGTCGCTTCTCTCATCGAAAAAATAATTTTAAATTATATCAGTCAAAAGTCTGAGTAATTTTTTCGATATTTAAACTATTGGCCATAGCCATAAATATTTGATAATACGTTCCCTTATTATCATATAATTCGTCATGAGTTCCTTTTTCGACACATCTTCCTTTTTCTAAAACTATAATATTTGAGGCATCAATAATTTGAGAAATACTGTGCGAAATTATAATTACAGTTCTATCTTTTTTTATGGCGTCGAGAGACTTTTTTATTTGTTCTGTAGCAATTGCATCTAAACTCGCGGTTGGTTCATCTAAGAAAATTATGGGCGGATTTTTTAAAAATAATCTTGCAATGGCAATTCGCTGCTGTTGTCCGCCAGAAAGTAAATGTGCATCAGAATCATATCCTTTTGGCAATTGAATCACTTGCTCGTGAATATAGGCTTGTTTAGCAGCTTCAATAATTTCTTCTTTTGAAGCTTCTGGCTTTCCGTATAAAATATTCTCTGCAATTGTGCCTTTAAAAATATGGTTTTTCTGAAGCACCAAGCCAATATTTTTACGCAGGAAATCTGTATTATAATCTGCCAAATCAACGCCATCTAAAAAAATATGACCCGACGAAGGCTGGTAAAATTTATCCAGCAAATTAATAACAGTACTTTTTCCCGCGCCGCTCAATCCGACCAAAGCTGTCGTTTCATTTGGTTTTACAGTAAAATTAATATCGTAAAGCGCTTGAGTTCCGTTTGGATACACAAAATCTACATTTTTAACCTCTATCAATCCGTTAATTTTATCTGGAATAAAATCTCCAGTCGTTTCTGTTTCCTGCTCTGATTCTAAAATATCAAAAAAGCCTTCAGAGTAAATTAGAGCATCGTTTACTTCATCGTAAATTCGGTGTAATTGTCTAATCGGAGACGAAACATTATTAAACAACATAATATGAAACATTATGGCACCAATTGTCATCTGGTTGTTCAACACAAAATAAGCTGTCAATATAATAATAATGACCACTCCTATTTGCTCGACAAAACTTTTAACGCTTTCAAAAATAAAACTCGTTTTTCTGGTTGCTAATTGATTTTCCGTCATTTCATATTGAATCTTTTCGTGGCGGTCTGCTTCTGTCGATTCTCTCACAAAAGATTTAATAACCGTAATAGATTCAATTAAACTTATGATTCCGTTGTTTTTAGTTTCGCGGTAATTACGCATTCGTCTTCTAAATCCGCTTAATTTAGTTGCCTGCAATTGACTGATGTAAAAGTAAATAGGAATAATACATAAACTCACCAAACCAACGTAGACATTGGCATAAAACATTATAACCAATGCCACAAAAGCGTTTGCAAATAATGGCAGAATATCAATAAAAAAGTTTTGCACCAATCGTGTTAAACTGCTAATACCGAGATCGATTCTGGTTTGAAGTTTTCCGCTTTCATTTTCATCAGAAGTATAAAATTCCATTCTATAACTCAGGATTTTTTCGACAATAGTTTGAGAAATATCACGAGTTATGAAAATGCGGAGTTTTTCTCCGTAAAATTTTTGCCCAAACTGTACAACCGAATTAACTAATTCTTTAATTAATAACACAATACTAATAATTCCCAATAAATGAAAGCCTTTAGACAACGGTTCATGAGCAACCATTAAATTATTGATGGTATCGACAGTGTATTTTAGAATTAAAGCATTTACCTGAGCCGCAAATGAACCTAAAAATGTAAGCAGTAAGGTAGCAATTACCATTTTTCTGTAAGGCTTTACAAAAGGCATTATTTTTTTATAAAGAACCGATAATTGCATTTATTTTGTTTTTTAGGTAATATATCAAATATAAGAATTCTAAATTTGTGTTGAAATCATTTAAACAGATAATTCTATGAAACTCGTTTTCGCTTCAAACAACAAAAATAAAATCGCAGAAATACAAAGTATGCTTCCTGAAAGTATTAAAATATTAAGTTTAGAAGACATTAACTGCCTTGAAGATATTCCTGAAACTGCAGAAACAATTGAAGGAAATGCTATTTTAAAAGCCGATTACGTAACGCAAAAATACGGCTACGACTGTTTTGCCGATGACACTGGATTGGAAGTAAATGCTTTAAATGGAAAGCCTGGTGTTTATTCTGCACGATACGCAGGCGAACAAAAAAATGCAGATGACAATATGAATAAGCTTTTAGAGGCATTAAAAAATGAAGAAAATCGCAGCGCCCAGTTCAAGACCGTTATTACTTTAAACCTGGAAGGAAAACAATATTTGTTTACTGGAATTGCGAAAGGAAATATTACAGCTGCAAAAATGGGATCAAATGGTTTTGGATATGATCCTATTTTTAAACCTGAAAATTTTGACGAGACCTTTGCCCAATTGCCATTAGAAGTAAAAAATAAAATAGGCCACCGCGGAAAAGCAGTTCAGCAACTAATTGATTTCCTGAGTGCCACAAAATAATTGTTTCAAATACAACATTTTAAAGGCTAAATTTTAGATTTCATGACGTATTTTTTGTGTGTTTTCTGATTTTTTTATAAAAAATCATTTTAGCAAAAATGTAACTTTTTGAAAATCAAATCATAACAAATACATAATTCTTGAATTACCATTAGTTTATCTGAATAATTAACAGTAATTTTGCACCCTATTTTAAATACATATATGAATAAATTTGAACAATTAGGATTGAATGAATCGTTACTGAAGGCGATTTTAGATCTAGGATTTGAAAATCCGTCAGAGGTACAGGAAAAGGCGATTCCCCTATTATTGGAAAAAGACACAGATATGGTTGCGTTGGCTCAGACAGGGACAGGGAAAACGGCAGCTTTCGGTTTTCCGCTAATTCAAAAAATTGATGCTGACAACAGAAACACACAAGCATTAGTTTTATCGCCAACACGAGAACTTTGTTTACAGATTACCAACGAACTTAAAAACTACTCAAAATACGAAAAAGGTATTAATGTGGTAGCAGTTTACGGCGGGGCTAGTATTACAGAGCAAGCTAGAGACATTAAAAGAGGAGCACAGATTATTGTGGCAACTCCAGGGAGAATGCAAGACATGATCAACAGAGGTTTGGTTAACATTAAAAATATAGATTACTGTATTCTTGATGAGGCTGACGAAATGTTGAACATGGGATTTTATGAGGATATCGTATCTATTTTATCAGATACTCCAGACGAAAAAAGCACATGGTTGTTCTCTGCAACTATGCCGCAAGAGGTTGCTAGAATTGCAAAACAATTCATGAGCGAACCAGTTGAAATTACTGTTGGAGCCAAAAATTCAGGTTCTGCAACAGTTTCTCACGAATTTTACTTAGTAAATGCTCGTGACCGTTATGAAGCTTTGAAACGTTTAGCTGATGCTAATCCAGATATTTTCTCTGTAGTTTTCTGTCGTACAAAAAGAGACACACAAGCTATTGCTGAAAAATTAATCGAAGACGGATACAGTGCTGCTGCTTTACACGGAGATTTATCTCAAGCACAGCGTGATGGTGTAATGAAATCTTTCCGCGGAAGACAAATTCAGATGCTTGTTGCTACTGACGTTGCTGCGCGTGGTATTGACGTTGATAACGTAACACACGTTGTAAACTACCAATTACCTGATGAAATTGAAACTTACAACCACCGTTCTGGACGTACTGGTAGAGCTGGAAAATTAGGAACTTCTATTGTAATTGTTACAAAAAGTGAGTTGCGTAAAATTTCTTCTATCGAAAGAATCATCAAACAAAAATTCGAAGAAAAAACTATTCCATCTGGAATTGAAATCTGCGAAATCCAATTATTGCACTTAGCAAATAAAATTAAAGATACAGAAGTTGATCACGAAATTGACAACTACTTACCAGCAATCAACAATGTTCTTGAAGATTTATCTAAAGAAGAATTGATTAAAAAAATGGTTTCTGTAGAATTTAACCGTTTCATTACTTACTACAAAAAGAACAGAGATATTTCTGCTCAATCTGGAGAAAGACGTGAAAGAGGAGATTCTGAGCCAAGAGAATTCAATAATAACGGAGCAGTTCGTTATTTTGTAAACATCGGTTCTAGAGACAATTTTGACTGGATGTCATTAAAAGATTACTTAAAAGAAACATTAGATTTAGGTCGTGATGATATCTTTAAAGTTGATGTAAAAGAAGGTTTCTCTTTCTTCAACACTGATCCACAGCATACTGACAAAGTAATGGACGTTTTAAACAACGTACAATTAGAAGGTCGTCGTATCAATGTTGAGATTTCTAAAAATGACGGAGGCGGAAGACGTGACCACAACAATCGTGGCGGCGGAAGAAGTTCTGGACCAAGAAGAGAAGGAAACTTTGCTCCAAGACGTGAAGGTTCTGGAGGCGGATTTAGAAGCGACAGAAATTCTTCAAGAGACGGAGGATCTAGAGAAGGTGGTTTTAGAAGCGACAGAAATTCATCTGCTCCAAGAAGAGAAGGTGGTTTTAGAAGTTCTGCTCCAAGAAACGAAAATGGTTCTGAAAGAGCTCCAAGACGTTCTGAAAACTTCGGCGACAGCTCAAGACCAAGAAGATCTAGAAGAGATTAATAATTCACTATCTCAAAATACAAAATCCCAAATTCCAGACATACTTGGAATTTGGGATTTTTTTATATTAAGAATCTTACTCTCTATGAATGAGTTTTGTAATTACTGAAAGCAAGACCGCTTCCTTTGTTAATTTTCTTATAATTAAATTCCAAGACTGCGAAATATTTAATCCCGATTTACTACTTTTAGAGCTTTAAATCAGGATATGAAATATTTCGCAGTTTTCTTTTTTATTCTTCTAGCTAACATTGGTTTTGCGCAAGATACGCAGCCAACTGTTCCTCAAAGAGTTTCAGGTTATATTATTAATGACAACAGCAAACAACCGCTTGCCGGGGTAAATGTTATTAACACTAACAAAGTTCGTGGTGCAAAATCTGACGAAAAAGGGTATTTTGAAATTGATGTTCAGGTTAATGACACACTTCACTTTTCTATTCTAGGGTTTCAATCTCTAAGAATTAGAGTTACAAATGACTGGATAAAAAATAAAGTAACCCGCATTCAGCTTACTGAAAAAGCTATTGCTTTGGAGGAGGTTATCATTGCTCCGTTTACTTTAACAGGATACCTTGAAATTGATTCTAAGTTAATTCCAACAAAAGAAAACTATCGTTACAGTATCTCAGGTCTTACACAAGGCTATGAAGCTGGAGAATATGCTCCAAATGCATTTGGAAAAGTACTAGGATCAATATTTAACCCCGCGGATATGCTCTATAATTTCTTTGGAAAAAACGGTAAAGAACTCAAGAAGCTAAAGGAAATGAAGAAAGATGATACGGTACGAACGCTTTTGGAATCTAAATACGACCGCGAAACAGTTGCCGTGTTATTAGGAGTCAGCAAAGACGAAATTCCTGAAATCATGCACAGATGTAACTATTCTGATTCCTTTATTCAATCCGCAAATGACCTCCAGATTATGGATGCAATTAGTGCTTGCTATGAACAATACAAAGTACTAAAACGTAATTAAGAATCGCCTTCATAAGGAAAATATTTAAATCCTCAATTTTAAAATTGGGGATTTTTTTTAGCGTTTAAGTTTTTAAAAGCTTTACATTTACTGAAACACCATCAAAATCAATAAATTATGGCAAAGGGTCAAGATGCTAAAAAAACAGCAAAAAAAGAACCGTTAAAAACGGCTAAAGAAAAGAAAGAAGAAAAAAGAGAGAAGAAAAATACTCCTAAGAGAGATTAGTTTTTAAGTCTCAGTTTACAGTCTCAGTTTACAGTCTCAGTTTACAGTCTCAGTTTACAGTCTCAGTTTACAGTCTCAGTTTACAGTCTCAGTTTACAGTTCTTTAACTGAATACTGAGACTGTAAACTGAGACTGAATACTGTGACTTTATTTAACTGGAATATTCGAAAGAATTTCTAGTACAAATTTCCAATATTTTTGAGCTGAAGAAATACTCGCTCTTTCGTCCGGAGAGTGTGCTCCGTGAATTGTTGGTCCGAAAGAAATCATATCCATGTCCGGATAGTTTGTTCCTAAAATTCCACACTCAAGACCCGCATGGCAAGCCACAACTTTAGGCTGTTCGCCATTTTGTTTTTCGTAAATATCTTTTAGAACTTCTAAAATTTCAGAATTTACATTTGGTGTCCATCCTGGATAAGAACCAGAAAGTTCAACCTCGCATCCCACCAATTCGAAAGCAGAACGCAGAGAATTTGCTAAATCAAACTTAGAAGATTCAACAGAAGAACGCGTTAAACATCCAACCGAAATTTCTCCATCTTTAATAATTACGCGGGCAATATTATTTGAAGTTTCAACCAAATCAGCCATATCAGCGCTCATTCTATATACACCATTGTGAGAAGCGTAAATCGCTCTGATGATTCCTTCCTGAACACCAAGATCCATCACTTTTTCAGGTAGTTCTCCTTTTACAATTTCAATCGATAGGTTTGGTTCAGTTGTTTTATATTCAGCTTTGATGTCAGAAATAATTTCCTGCATATCATACACATAAGCTTCATCAAACATTTGAGAAATAATTACTTTAGCAACACTTTCTCTCGGAATTGCATTTCTCAAACTTCCTCCGTTTACTTCAACAATCTGTAAACCGAAGTTTTCAAATCCATCAAATAATAAACGATTCATTATTTTATTGGCATTCCCTAAACCTTTATGGATATCCATTCCTGAATGTCCTCCGTTTAGTCCTTTCACTGTAATTGTATAACCAACAGAACCTTCTGGAACTTCTTCTTCGTGATACGTTCTTGTAGCCGTAACGTCAATTCCTCCTGCGCATCCTATATCAATTTCATCATCTTCTTCAGTATCTAAATTCAACAAAATCTGACCTTGAAGAATTCCGCCTTTAAGATTTAGCGCACCAGTCATTCCTGTTTCTTCATCAATTGTAAACAAAGCTTCAATTGCTGGATGTGGAATATCTTTACTTTCTAAAATTGCCATAATGGTAGCTACTCCCAAACCGTTATCTGCACCTAGAGTTGTGCCGCGAGCGCGAACCCAGTCTCCATCAACATACATGTCAATTCCCTGCGTATCGAAATCAAAAACAGTATCTGCATTTTTTTGATGAACCATATCCAAATGCCCCTGCATTACAATAGCTTTGCGATTTTCCATTCCTGATGTAGCCGGCTTTCTTATGATTACATTTCTGATTTCATCTTCGAAAGTTTCTAAACCTAAGCTATTTCCAAAGTTTTTCATAAACTCAATTACGCGCTCTTCTTTTTTTGAAGGACGAGGAACGGCATTTAAATCTGCAAATTTATTCCAAAGTGCTTTTGGCTCCAGATTTCTTACTTCTTGACTCATTATATTTTGTTTGATGTTTAACAATTAAGAGCTTCAAAGTTACAAAGTTTAAATGCTTTTTTCGATACAAATTATAGGAATTAGTACAAATTATATTAAGTCAAAATTATAGGATATTAGAAATATTTTTCATCATTGTTGTCGCATAGCGACATTTCATTGGTAACAATAAATAAGCAACAATCAGGCGTTCCTA
>Ga0160449_1001260_pt1 | contig 12653 bp, 11 predicted proteins | sample HID1975I_E1MG_FD_108216 | JGI IMG/M metagenome (GOLD analysis project Ga0160449, IMG submission 108216) | Enriched soil microbial communities from UW Madison campus, WI, USA - HID1975I_E1 MG | ecosystem: Environmental > Terrestrial > Soil > Unclassified | place: USA: Madison, Wisconsin...
GTCGAGGCGGGCAAGCTGATCATCGGGCCGTGGTATACGCAAACAGACACCACTATTGTTTCCGGGGAGTCCATCGTGCGCAACCTGATGTACGGGATGCGGGATTGCCTGGCATTTGGGGAGCCGATGAAAATTGGTTATCTGCCGGACTCGTTTGGGATGTCAGCACAATTGCCGCATATCTTTAACGGTTTTGGAATCAAGCGCGCAATGTTCTGGCGCGGTTGTTCAGAACGCCACGGCACGGACAGAACCGAATTTTTGTGGCACAGCAACGATGGTAGTGAAGTTGTCGCCCAGGTGCTGCTGTTGGGTTACGCCATTGGCAAATATTTGCCGGATGATGAAGTTGGGCTGCGTAAGCGCCTCGACAGTTATTTTGAAGTATTGGAAAAGGCTTCTGCAACGCAGGAGATTTTGCTACCAAACGGGCATGATCAAATGCCGCTACAACAAAATATTTTCACGGTCATTGATAAATTGCGCGAGATTTACCCTCAGCGTGAGTTTGTGATGAGCCGTTTTGAGGAAGTATTCGAGAAAATTGAAGCATTGCGCGAGAAGCTTGCCACGCTAAAAGGGGAGTTTATCGACGGCAAGTACATGCGAGTGCACCGCACCATCAGCTCGACACGCATGGACATTAAAATCGCTCATGCGCAGATTGAAAACAAAATCGTCAATATTCTGGAGCCGCTGGCGTCTATCGCGTGGTCGCTAGGTTTTGAATATCACCACGGCCTGCTGGAAAAGATGTGGAAAGAGATCCTGAAAAACCATGCGCATGACAGTATCGGTTGCTGTTGTAGCGACAAAGTTCACACGGAGATCATGACCCGTTTTGTACTTGCAGACGATATGGCTGAAAATCTGATTCGTTTTTACATGCGTAAAATTGTCGACAATATGCCTGCTACACAAGCCGACAAACTGACGTTTTTCAATATGATGCCCTATCCGCGTGAAGAGGTAATCAACACGACTATTCGCATCCGTGCCAGCCAGTTCACGCTTAAAGATGGACAGGGCCACGAAGTGGAGTATTTCATTCGTGAGGCGCGGGAAATCGACCCAGGTTTGGTTGACCGGCAAATTGTGCATTACGGCAATTATGATCCGTTCATGGAATACGATATTCAGCTCAGTCAGGTTCTGCCCGCGATGGGTTATTGCACGCTGTATGTCGAAGGGAAGAAGCCTGGCCTGCAACGTAGTGTACCGGTGCCGACGCAAGCTCTGTTGGAAAACAATTTCTATCATATCGCCCTCAACCAGAACGGCACGCTACGTATTACTGATAAATACACTGGCCTGAGTTATGACCAGGTTTTGCAACTGGAAGACGGTTCCGATGACGGCGATGAATATGATTATTCCCCAGCTAAAGCCGAATGGTTGATTTACTCGACTTCGAGCGCACATGTTTGTGAAGTGAAACACGAAGCCTGGCAAAGCATGGCGACATTGAAGCTGCGCATGGCGTTACCTGAGAATTTACAACAGCGGGCAGTGCGCGAGACGAGTGGTTATCTGGACGCTGAATGTCATGTCACGCTTGCACGCAATAGCCGTCGTATTGATATCGAAATACAACTCGATAACCAGGCTAACGATCACCGGGTGAGGGTGTTGATACCGACGCCATTCGCATCGACAGCGGTGTTGGCAGATAACCAGTTTGGGACCATTACACGCCCGGTCGAAGATACGGCGATGGAAAACTGGCAGAAGGAAGGCTGGAAAGAAGCCCCGATTCCGGTATGGAATTTACTCAATTACGCCGCATTGCATGATGGTAAACAAGGTCTGGCGCTGTTTACCGACGGATTGCGTGAGTTTGAAATCATCGGTGAGAAAAAAGACACTTTTGCGCTGACGCTTTTCCGTTCGATTGGTGTTTTGGGCAAAGAAGAATTGGTGTTACGTCCGGGACGACCATCCGGCATCAAATTGCCAACCCCTGATTCTCAACTACGCGGAAAGTTGAGTTGTCGTTTTAGCCTGATGGCATTTAGCGGTTCGCCGACGGCGGCGGGAATTGCACAACATGCCCGCGCATGGCTGACACCGGTGCAGTGCTACAACAAAATTCCATTTGATGCGATGAAACTCAATCGGGCAGATTTTGAAACGCCGGGTACATTTAGCTTGCTTACGATGCCTTCGGTAGGATGTATGCTCAGTGCCCTTAAAAAGGCGGAAGACCGTGATGAATTGATTATTCGCATCTTTAACCCCGACGAACAACACCATGGAGAGGGAATGGTGACTAGCACACTGCCAATTACTGACTGGCAGGAGACGGGAATGGATGAAAAACCGTTGCTACAACAATCAGAAAGGGTGGGGCAGTTTGCTGTGGTTAAGCCTTGCCAGTCGCGGACATTTAGCCTTGCGATAGACCGTTCCAGATAGTATTACTGTTTCTGTCTTTTTCTCAGGCCACGTTTTTACGTGGCCTTTCTGTTTTTCAGTCCACAGTAACATTTTGCTAACCATATCAAAAATAATGACTTGTTAAATATTTCATCATTAAAAGTAAATTATTTGTTAATTATGAGCAAAAAAAGAAATGAACAGCAGAAAATACCGTGAGGTGATTAATGCTGTGCTTCATTAATGCGGAGGATTTAATTTCCGGGCCTGGCTTCAAATAAATAACTTTTGTTTATAGATATCATTCATGCATTAACGAAAATGACTTTTGCAAAACATATCATTAACAACAAGTTCACCATTCATTGTTATGAGGAACTAAATTAACAAACAGGGAATAAATTGCGCTAGATCAATATCTAAAACTAGCAAGTAGGGTGCAAAAGCGCGTAAATTGTTGTAGATCAAGATGGCGGTTAGTGGACATTTTCGCTATAAATTGATCACTGTCTAGAAACGTAAATAAGCCTTAGCAATTACCTATTTATCGTAAGGGATTTGCAGGGTAATATATTTGCGGATTATTTTTGGGTTTTTATTAACGTGTTTGTAACCTTTCATCTTCTTCATTACATACAAATAATGAGAGGGTGGAGTTTGGAAGCCAATGTTTTTGTATTAGGGCATGCGTTGTGGTGAACCATCGGGTGAACCACGGTCGGAGTCTTCATGCGAAGAGCAAGGAGTCAAGATGTTTGATATTGTCGAACTGTCGCGCTTACAGTTTGCCTTGACCGCGATGTACCACTTTCTTTTTGTGCCACTAACGCTCGGTATGGCGTTCTTGTTGGCCATCATGGAAACGGTGTACGTTCTGTCAGGTAAGCAAATTTATAAAGATATGACCAAGTTCTGGGGCAAGTTGTTTGGTATCAACTTTGCTTTGGGCGTGGCCACCGGTTTAACCATGGAGTTCCAGTTCGGCACAAACTGGTCTTATTACTCGCATTACGTGGGTGATATCTTTGGTGCCCCTCTGGCCATCGAAGGCCTGATGGCATTCTTCCTTGAATCCACATTCGTGGGTCTGTTCTTCTTCGGTTGGGATCGCCTCGGCAAAGTCCAACACATGGCGGTAACCTGGCTGGTGGCACTTGGCTCCAACCTTTCCGCGCTGTGGATTCTGGTGGCGAACGGCTGGATGCAGAACCCAATTGCCTCCGACTTTAACTTCGAAACCATGCGTATGGAGATGGTCAGCTTCTCCGAATTGGTGTTGAACCCTGTTGCACAGGTGAAATTCGTTCACACAGTGGCTTCTGGCTACGTGTGCGGTGCGATGTTCATCCTCGGTGTGAGTTCTTACTACTTGCTTAAAGGCCGTGACGTTGCATTCGCGAAACGTTCATTTGCCATCGCTGCAAGCTTTGGTATGGCGGCTATCCTGTCTGTCATCGTGCTGGGTGATGAATCCGGTTACGAAATGGGTGACGTGCAGAAAACCAAACTGGCCGCTATTGAAGCTGAGTGGGAAACTCAACCAGCTCCAGCAGCATTTACGCTGTTTGGTATCCCGGACCAGGATAAGCAAGAAAATAGCTATGCGATTCAAATCCCATACGCGCTTGGCATCATCGCCACCCGCTCTGTGGATAAGCAAGTTATTGGTTTGAAAGATCTGATGGTGCAGCACGAAGAACGTATTCGTAACGGCATGAAGGCTTATAGCCTGCTGGAACAGTTACGTGCCGGTTCGAAAGATCAGGCGGTTCGCGATAACTTTGAATCGGTTAAGAAAGACCTGGGTTACGGTCTGTTGCTGAAACGCTATACGCCGAACGTCGCCGACGCGACGGAAGAGCAAATTCAGAAAGCAACCAAAGACTCTATCCCACGCGTTGCTCCGCTGTACTTTGCATTCCGTATCATGGTCGGTTGTGGCTTCCTGATGCTGTTTATCATCGCGACTTCGTTCTGGACCGTAACACGTAATGCAATCGGCTCGAAAAAATGGCTGTTGCGTGCGGCGCTCTATGGCATCCCGCTGCCATGGATTGCGATTGAATCTGGCTGGTTTGTTGCTGAATACGGTCGTCAACCATGGGCTGTGGGTGAGGTATTGCCAACCGCGGTTGCTAACTCCTCGCTGACCGTGGGCGATCTGATCTTCTCCATGGTACTGATTTGCGGCCTTTACACGCTGTTTATGGTGGCGGAATTGTTCCTGATGTTCAAATTTGCTCGCCTTGGGCCGAGCAGTCTGAAAACAGGTCGCTATCACTTTGAGCAGTCCAATGTGGCTTCTCAGCCGGCACGCTAAGACAGGAGTCGTCAAATGATCGATTATGAAGTATTGCGTTTTATCTGGTGGCTGCTGGTTGGCATTTTGCTGATTGGTTTTGCAGTCACCGACGGCTTTGACATGGGCGTGGGCATGTTGTCTCGCATCATTGGCAAATCTGACGTTGAACGCCGCATTATGGTGAACTCCATCGCCCCGCACTGGGATGGTAACCAGGTGTGGCTCATCACTGCTGGTGGTGCGCTGTTTGCTGCCTGGCCGATGGTTTACGCTGCTGCGTTCTCCGGCTTCTATGTAGCGATGATTCTGGTACTGGCTTCTTTGTTCTTCCGTCCGGTAGGTTTTGATTACCGTTCGAAGATTGAAGACATGCGCTGGCGCAACATGTGGGACTGGGGCATTTTCATCGGTAGCTTCGTGCCACCGTTAGTCATTGGTGTGGCGTTCGGTAACCTGCTGCAAGGCGTGCCGTTCCACGTTGATGAGTATCTGCGCCTGTACTACACCGGTAACTTCTTCCAGTTGCTGAACCCGTTTGGCCTGCTGGCTGGTGTCGTGAGCGTATCCATGATCCTTGCTCAAGGTGCTACTTACCTGCAAATGCGTACTGTGGGTGAACTGCATCTGCGTGCCAAAGCCGCTGCGCAAATTTCAGCGCTGGTGATGATGGTGTGCTTCGCATTGGCTGGTGTTTGGGTTATCTACGGGATTGACGGCTATGTTGTGACTTCAGAATTGAATCACCATGCAGCTTCTAACCCGCTGACTAAAGAAGTCGCTCGTCAGGCAGGTGCCTGGATGGTGAACTTCAATAATATGCCTATCCTGTGGCTCATCCCTGCACTGGGCGTGGTTCTGCCGCTGCTGACTGTGTTGATGTCGCGTCTGGAGAAAGGTGCCATGGCATTCCTGTTCTCTTCATTGACTCTGGCTTGTGTGATTCTGACTGCTGGTGTGGCGATGTTCCCGTTCGTCATGCCTTCAAGCACCATGCTGAACGCGAGTCTGACCATGTGGGATGCAACATCCAGCCAGCTGACGCTGAACGTGATGACCTTTGTTGCTGCGGTATTTGTGCCGATCGTTCTCATCTACACCATCTGGTGTTACTGGAAAATGTTCGGTCGAATCACCAAAGAGCATATCGAAAGCAACACCCACTCTCTGTACTAAGTAAGGAGCTGATTATGTGGTACTTTGCATGGATTCTGGGGACGCTTCTTGCCTGTGCTTTTGGCATCATTACCGCCCTGGCACTTGAGCACGTAGAAGCTGCTAAAGCGGGTAAAGAAGAAATTTAATGGAAGGAATTATCGCAAAGCTGTATGCGGTAATGGATAAGAGCCCTTTAAGGGCTCTTTCTTTGATCATGGCACTTATCCTGGCCGGATGTATGTTTTGGGACCCGTCCCGCTTTGCGGCAAAAACCAGTGACCTGGCAATCTGGCACGGTTTTTTGTTGATGTGGGCTGTTTGCACCGGTGTGATACATGGTGTGGGTTTTCGTCCACGTAAAGTGCTGTGGCAGGGCGTTTTTAGTCCGTTGCCTGCGCTATTAGTCCTGCTGGCAGGGCTGGCTATTTTCTTCTTCTGATGCTTCTTTAAGCTTGAAGATTTTTACACACATTTTATGGGCTTTAACAAGCCCATAAATATTTACCTAACGTTTAATGCAACCCATTCCCAACCCCCATCCTCTTGCGTATAGTAGCAACGTTTAATTGCATTACCGGGATGTAAAGTGAGTACAACGCTGTTTCGATGGCCGGTTCGTGTCTACTACGAAGATACCGATGCCGGTGGTGTGGTATACCATGCCAGTTATGTTGCTTTTTATGAAAGAGCACGCACAGAGATGCTGCGCCATCACAACTTCAACCAGCAAGATTTGTTGGCGGAGCGCGTCGCCTTTGTTGTTCGCAGAATGACAGTGGATTATCTGGCGCCGGCCAGACTCGACGATTTACTCGAAATCCAAAGTGAAATTACATCGATGCGTGGTACCTCTATGGTATTTACACAGCGAATCGTCAATGCCGATAACCAGGTGCTCAACGAAGCTGAGGTCCTGATCGTCTGTGTTGATCCACACCTAATGAAGCCTCGTGCGCTTCCCAAGTCTATTGTCGCGGAGTTCAAGCAGTGACTGACATGAATATCCTTGATTTGTTCCTGAAGGCAAGCCTTCTGGTCAAATTTATCATGTTGATTTTGATTGGTTTTTCCATTGCATCATGGGCAATCATTATTCAGCGTACGCGCATCCTCAATGCTGCTACTCGTGAAGCAGAAGCATTTGAAGATAAGTTCTGGTCGGGCATTGAATTGTCCCGTCTCTATCAGGAAAGCCAGGGCCGCCGTGACAATCTTGCTGGCTCTGAACAAATTTTCTATTCAGGCTTTAAAGAGTTTGCCCGACTGCATCGTGCTAACACGCACGCACCTGAAGCAGTTGTTGAAGGGGCATCTCGCGCCATGCGTATTTCCATGAGCCGTGAGCTGGAAACGCTGGAAACTCATATTCCTTTCCTCGGAACCGTGGGTTCAATCAGTCCGTATATCGGTCTGTTTGGTACGGTTTGGGGGATCATGCACGCCTTTATCGCACTCGGTGCGGTCAAACAAGCGACATTGCAGATGGTTGCACCCGGTATCGCAGAAGCACTGATTGCAACTGCAATCGGTCTGTTCGCTGCAATCCCTGCGGTTATGGCGTATAACCGCCTGAATCAACGTGTGAACAAACTGGAATTGAATTACGACAACTTCATGGAAGAGTTCACGGCTATCCTGCACCGTCAGGCTTTTACCAGCAGCGATAAGCAGTAAGGGGTAAGTCATGGCCAGACGTGGACGTGGGCGTGGTCGTCGGGAATTAAAGTCCGAAATTAACATCGTTCCTCTGCTGGACGTACTGTTGGTGTTGCTGCTTATTTTTATGGCAACAGCTCCAATCATTACACAAAGCGTTGAGGTAGATTTGCCGGATGCGACAGATTCGCAGACGGTGAGTAGTAACGATGAACCACCGGTTATTATTGAAGTTTCCGGGGTAGGGCAGTACAGCGTGGTGGTTGAGAAAGACCGTATGGACCAGTTGCCATCTGAACAGGTTATTGCGGAAGCACAGCGTCGTTTGCAGGCAAACCCGAAAACGGTCTTTTTGATCGGTGGTGCGAAAGATGTTCCTTACGAGGAAATCATCAAAGCACTTAACATGCTGCATAGCGCAGGTGTGAAATCCGTCGGTTTGATGACGCAGCCAATCTGATCCATCTCGCGATATTTGGGAACCGATAGTGTCAAAGGCAACCATAGAAAACGATAAGCTCAAGCGCGCGATAATCGTCTCAGTGATCCTGCATATCATTTTGATTGCAGTCCTGATTTGGAGTTCGTTTGACGAGCACATCGACGCCAGTGCTGGCGGCGGTGGAGGTTCGGCTATTGACGCGGTCATGGTCGACCCTGGTGCTGTTGTTCAGCAGTACAATCGTCAGCAACAGCAGCAGGCGAGTAGTAAACGTGCTGCCGAGCAACGCGAGAAACAAGCGCAACAACAGGCTGAAGAACTTCAGGAAAAACAGGCTGCTGAACAACAGCGTCTGAAAGCTCTGGAGAAAGAACGCCTCGACGCGCAGGAACAAGCGAAGCAACAAGCAGACCAGCAGAAACAGGCGCAAGAAGCTGCTAAAGAAGCGCAAGAGCAACAAAAGCAAGCTGAAGCAGCCGCGGCGAAAGCTAAAGCAGATGCTAAAGCGCAAGCTGATGCTCAGGCAAAATCTCAGGCTGACGCTCAGGCGAAGGCTGCAGAAGAAGCGGCGAAGAAAGCTGCTGCGGATGCACAAAAGAAAGCGACTGAAGAAGCAGCTAAAAAAGCAGCTGATGCAGAGAAAAAGGCGGCTGCCGAAGCTGCCGCTGCGGCGAAAAAATCTCAGCAGGAAGCCGAAAAGAAAGCTGCCGATGCTGAGAAGAAAGCTACGGCTGAAGCTGCCAAAAAAGCTGCTGCAAAAGAAGCTGCTGAGACTGCTGCGGCAGAAAAAGCGGCTTCTGACAAAGCCGCGGCCGATAAGGCTGCTGCTGCAAAAGCTGCTGCTGATAAGAAAGCGGCTGCAGATGCGAAGAAAAAGGCTGCTGCTGATAAAGCTGCTGCCGATAAGGCCGCCGCTGCGGGCGTTGACGATCTATTTGGCGACCTGAGCTCTGGTAAGAATGCGCCGAAAACGGGTGCGGGAGCGAAAGGTAATAGCGCAGCTGCTGCTGGAAAAGGGAATACTAAAAATAATGGCGCTTCTGGTGCTGAGATCAATGGTTACGCAGGTCAGATAAAAGCAGCAATTGAGAGCAAGTTTTACCAGGACCCTGCCTTCAGCGGCAAGACCTGCTCATTGCGCATAAAACTGGCTCCTGACGGCTTACTACTTGATATCAAATCAGAGGGTGGCGATCCGGCTCTTTGCCAGGCTGCCATCGCGGCAGCGCGTCTGGCGAAGATTCCGAAACCGCCAAGCCAGGACGTTTATGAAGTTTTCAAAAACGCGCCTATCGACTTTAAGCCACAGTGAAATTTTCCTCGCGAAAGTGAGGAAAACTAACCAGGCTGAGTCACAGGGTTTTGGTAGTTTTGTGTATTTGAGTTTGTTAACATTCTGCTAAATTATCGTGGGCTTTGGGTCCAGATAAGGGAGATATGATGAAGCAGGCATTTCGAGTTGCATTAAGTTTTTTAATGCTGTGGGCAGCCGTGCTGCACGCAGAAGTTCGTATTGAGATCACCCAAGGGGTGGACTCAGCGCGTCCAATTGGTGTGGCGCCGTTTAAATGGGCAGGCCCAGGTGCGGCACCGGAAGATATTGGTGGCATTGTTGCCGCTGATTTACGTAACAGTGGCAAATTCAATCCACTCGATCGTTCACGTTTACCGCAGCAACCTGGCTCCGCTCAGGAAGTGCAACCGGCCGCGTGGACCGCTCTGGGTATTGATGCTGTTGTTGTTGGCCAGGTCACACCGAATGGTGATGGCAGCTATACCGTGGCTTACCAGTTGGTTGATACCTCTGGCGCACCGGGTACTGTACTGGCGCAAAATTCCTACAAAGTGAACAAACAGTGGCTTCGCTATGCCGGTCATACCGCCAGCGACGAAGTGTTTGAGAAGCTGACAGGTATCAAAGGTGCGTTCCGTACACGTATTGCTTACGTCGTGCAGACCAATGGCGGTCAGTTCCCGTATGAACTGCGCGTTTCTGATTACGATGGCTACAACCAGTTTGTGGTTCACCGTTCTCCGCAGCCGTTGATGTCACCAGCCTGGTCTCCAGATGGTAGCAAACTGGCTTACGTAACGTTTGAAAGCGGTCGTTCAGCGTTGGTTATCCAGACTCTGGCGAATGGTGCGGTGCAGCAGGTGGCTTCTTTCCCTCGTCACAACGGCGCGCCTACCTTCTCTCCAGACGGCAGCAAGCTGGCATTCGCATTGTCGAAAACCGGTAGCCTGAACCTGTATGTGATGGATATTGGCTCGGGTCAGATTCGTCAGGTGACGGATGGTCGCAGCAACAACACTGAACCAACCTGGTTCCCGGACAGCCAGAACCTGGCGTACACCTCCGATCAGGCTGGTCGTCCACAGATTTATAAAGTGAATGTGAATGGCGGTGCTCCACAACGTATTTCCTGGGAAGGTTCTCAGAACCAGGATTCCGATGTGAGTTCCGACGGTAAGTTTATGGTGATGGTTAGCTCGAACGGTGGGCAACAACATATCGCCAAACAGGATCTGGTAGCGGGTGGCGTACAAACTTTATCGTCAACGTTCCTGGATGAAACGCCAAGTCTGGCACCTAACGGCACGATGGTAATCTACAGCTCTTCTCAGGGGATGGGATCTGTGCTGAATCTGGTCTCAACAGATGGGCGTTTCAAAGCGCGTCTTCCGGCAACCGATGGTCAGGTTAAATTCCCTGCCTGGTCGCCGTATCTGTGATAATAAAATATTAAAGGATCAAAGAAATGCAACTGAACAAAGTGCTGAAAGGGCTGATGCTGGTATTGCCTGTTATGGCAATTGCTGCGTGTAGTTCTAACAAGAGCGCCAACAACGAGAGCGGCGAAGGTATGCTGGGCGCCGGCACTGGTATGGACGCTAACGGTAGCAATGGCAACATGTCATCTGAAGAACAGGCTCGCCTGCAGATGCAACAGCTGCAACAGAACAACATCGTATACTTCGGTCTGGACAAATATGATGTTTCTTCTGAATTCGCTGCAATGCTGGATGCGCACGCTAACTTCCTGCGTAGCAACCCATCTTACAAAGTGACTGTAGAAGGTCATGCGGACGAACGTGGTACTCCGGAATACAACATTTCCCTGGGTGAGCGTCGTGCTAGCGCTGTTAAGATGTACCTGCAGGGTAAAGGCGTTTCTGCAGACCAGATCTCCATCGTTTCTTACGGTAAAGAAAAACCAGCAGTTCTGGGTCATGACGAAGCGGCTTACGCTAAAAACCGTCGTGCCGTTCTGGTTTACTAAGAGAACAGTATGAACAGTAACCTCAGACATCACTTGTTGAGTCTGTCGTTACTGGTTGGCATAGCGGCCCCCTGGGCCGCTACTGCTCAGGCGCCAATCAGTAGTGTCGGCTCAGGCTCGGTCGAAGACCGTGTCACTCAACTCGAGCGTATTTCTAACGCTCACAGTCAACTCTTAACCCAACTTCAACAACAACTCTCTGATAACCAAAATGATATTGATTCCCTTCGTGGTCAAATCCAGGAAAGTCAATATCAGTTGAATCAGGTTGTTGAGCGTCAGAAGCAAATTTTATTGCAGATAGACAGCCTCGGTAGCGGCGCTGCTGCAGGGCAAGCTGCTGGTGCAACCGATCAGGGCGCTGCTGCGACAGCAGCACCTGATGCTGGTGCGTCAGCCAGCACTCCGGCGGATCCAGTGCAGGGTGGCGATGCCAACAGCGACTACAATGCCGCTATTGCCATGGTGCAGGATAAGTCCCGTCAGGACGAAGCCATCGCTGCATTTCAGAGTTTTATCAAGAAGTACCCAGATTCAACTTACCAGCCAAATGCTAATTACTGGCTGGGGCAGCTGAATTACAACAAAGGGAAAAAGGATGATGCGGCGTTTTATTTTGCCTCTGTGGTGAAAAATTACCCGAAATCTCCAAAAGCCCCGGACGCAATGTTTAAAGTCGGTGTGATCATGCAAGACAAAGGCGATACCGCAAAAGCGAAAGCTGTGTATCAACAAGTGATCAAACAATTCCCAAATACCGACGGCGCAAAGCAGGCACAAAAACGTCTGAATGCGATGTAGTGAGTGCGGCCTGACCAGATATTGCTGTTTTTCTGGTCAAGCCGAACGAAACGCGAGCCATTAGGTGATCTTGATCGAAATTCTTGTTGCGTCAAAATCTTAAATCAGTAATATATGCCGCCGTTGCCAAGGGATATCAAACAAACCCGAAGTGACTCGAAATTGGGTCGTTAGCTCAGTTGGTAGAGCAGTTGACTTTTAATCAATTGGTCGCAGGTTCGAATCCTGCACGACCCACCAATTTCGAAGCAGTACGAAGTAAGTGAATTGTGAAGGGTTCGAACCTGTAGCAGGTTCGAGTTGAGCGTTAGCGAAACAGCGTTGCTTTAGCAACGACCCGAAGGGTGAGGCCAAAGGCCGAATCATCCTGCACGACCCACCAATTTCGAAGCAGTCAGTATTTGAAGAAGCAGTAAACCGCATTGCGGGGCGTTAGCTCAGTTGGTAGAGCAGTTGACTTTTAATCAATTGGTCGCAGGTTCGAATCCTGCACGCCCCACCAATTATGATGTAGTGCGAATTAAGTGAGTCGTGAAGGGTTTGAACCTGCAGCAGGTTCGAGTTGAGCGAAAGCGAAACAGCGTTGCGTAGCAACGACCCGAAGGGTGAGGCCAAAGGCCGAATCATCCTGCACGCCCCA
>Ga0160449_1001263_pt1 | contig 12643 bp, 5 predicted proteins | sample HID1975I_E1MG_FD_108216 | JGI IMG/M metagenome (GOLD analysis project Ga0160449, IMG submission 108216) | Enriched soil microbial communities from UW Madison campus, WI, USA - HID1975I_E1 MG | ecosystem: Environmental > Terrestrial > Soil > Unclassified | place: USA: Madison, Wisconsin...
AGCTTTGGAAAAGACAGACATGGTTGCACCTGTATTCGGGCAAAGAAGCCGAACGGTGGGCGTGAACTTCAGCAGGGGAAGTAGCCGACCGTGCTCAGTAGGTTGCGCGTGTGAAGGGATGCGGCCAGAAGCCGATCAGCCCAGCACGACCACGCAAGGAGGCGGAGCTACGCCGCCTACGACGCCACTTACAGGTGGTGGGTAATGACTGATCATGGCCGGCTGCTGGCTGCCACGCACGACCGTGCCCGCGACTGGCGCGAAGGCAAAGCTTGTGGTGGAAGGGGTGGCTGGCATTACCGGATCTTCAAAAGACATTGACGAACTGGACTATAGCCCGGCGCTTAGCGGCTGACAATTGCTGCCTGATCTTTCGTAGAACGCGCGGTACTCCTCCTCTTCCTTCAACAGTGAATAGCGAAGCAGCCTCAGACCCAGGCTTTGCTCGCCGAGCCTTATGTCATCGACTGAGTGACCTTCACCCAGTGAACGCCAAGTTAATTAATCAAGTGCAATCAAATAGCGCAAAAAACTAGCATTTTTGCCAGTTGGCGCAGGTGCAGTGCAGTCCACTCGGAGCGGCCATGCTCTCTTCGATCAATTTAGCAACTGACATTTTTGCCAGTTGCCTTCCCTTTCACCCAGATGAACACTCAATCACCCCTGTTACCTATATCGGCTCAGCAAGGTGATCAAGCAACCTGTTGGGTCCTCTAACCTCGGAGGTGGAAATGAGTGCCCAAAACACCTACAGCGAAATGAAAGTATTCAGCTATTTCAATCCAGGCGACCCCGTCACTGTCAACGGCTGTGCCCTCTATTGGGGGGCTTGCAACGATAAGTACGTTAGCTTCACGCCAACGCCCGAATATAAAGATTTCAAGACTTTCAGCTGGGGCAATATCAAAAGCTTCGAATCCCTTGAAAAAACAAAGCAAGAAATAGCGAACGAATTTTCCGAGTTTTTCAAGAGCGGCTGGCGGCTGGTTAAGGCCAGCTACCACGATAAACTTCATACCATCCCTTACCCACTCCTGCTCGAACAACGAGAGTATCAACTTTATTCTACTTTTCACGTCGGCAAGGTTTCAAATGGTAAATCCGCAAGCACGGTAACGCTCATCCGCGATGATGACACCGAAGCTTTGAAGATCGCAATTGCCAACCCCAGGATTTTAAAGAAAATCAAGGAAAGCTATTTCCCATACGATTATTTGAGCTACGTCTTCTTTTTTCTCCGCAACAACACCCCAGCGCCTGACTTCGTAGACTTGGACGCCACTCGATACCAGGCATTCGTGCATGCCATCGCACCTGATTATGTGCTTGAGCTACCCAACCTTGAGCTACCCAATATCCCCCCTGCCCTTACGGTCGAACCGTTGGCCGAGCTGCCCTGCATGACAGGCTTCGAGCGCAGTGAGTTGGGCACAGGTGATTGCGTTTGGGCAAGCCCCTGCCATGTACTGGCGGACCGGGACCTGCAGCTGGACGAAAGCGTTCACGTGTGGGCCGTCGACCCCATCGACGGGCGCGTGCTGAAAACCGTCTCGCTGAAAGCGACCGAAGCCAACAAAGCCCGCGTGGCCTGGCCGGCTGCATTGGTCAAGGCGATCCAGGACGACCGCACGCTGGTCGAGGGGTCCGTGCTGCTCCAGGCCGGGCATCTCTCGCACGACGCCGAATTTACCGAGAACACCGATGCCCCCACCTCGCAAACCTTCACGGGTTACAACAACATCGAGAAAAGCCAGGTCGATCGTTTGTGGGCATTTGATTCGCATTGCAAGCTGCTCAGCAACCTTCCGTTCAAGGCCAATCAGGTCAGTGCACTGCGGCTTCCAGATGCAGAGCCGCCTTTGGGAGAACGTATTTGCATACAAGTACGCCACAGGACCAGCCAGCACCTGTACGAATCTCATTTTTGCCAGCCCGAAGCGAACAGCACCCGCAGCAGCTGGAGCAAACAGATATGCGAATTCCTCAACCAGCACAGTGCGATGCTAAGGGCCGGCAAACTCCAGGACGATGGCATCAGCATCACGCCCGCGGAGCAAGATAATCAGCTCTGGATACCGCAACTGTCCGACCTTTCTGTGCAACTTGAATCCGTCAATTGGCTTGAGCACGCATCATTCACCGTGAACTCGGGCCTGGCCTTGGAAGACGAGGTGATGATTGCGGTACACGATCATGTAACGGGCGCACCGCTGCCGGGATCGCCGTTCACGTTCTGCCCAAGTGTTGAAACACAAGCGCAGGACCAGTGGCCGAGCGCGTTGGCCAGCCAGTTGGCAGGCAGCCCCTTGGCACCCTACATAAAACTGGAACAGGCAAGCAGCGGTGGCACGGCCCCTGCTTCTACATGGCGTTGCCTACGCGCAGCGGTGCCACTTCGCATCTGGATGAGCGAGCCCTTGGCATCACCTGCCTGGTCAAGCCGCTCCGGCGCGGATATCGATGATGTGCTTGACGCCTGTCTTGACGACGACAGCCACCAGTTGCTCATTGAGAGCCGTGACACGCGCACGGGGTACCTCTGCCACGCTTCATCCATTACTTTGTCGGCGATGGGGTCTTCACTCGATCAGGCAGCAAAGCGGGCCAAGCTGGCGGAAACGCTTGAGCGTCACTTGAAACAAAAGGGGGTTGTTTGGCTTGGACTCAGCACCGAATCCAATGTTTCCGGCACCTCCCTGAACCACTGGAAATTAAGCGAAGCAACTGCGCTTCATTTACAAACAACACTGGAAAAAATAATTCCAGCGCCCCTGGCGGCTGACAACCACGGCACTCCATTTTACATTGACAAACTCATCACAAACGGACCAGTCCAGGTCTATAACAATCACTTACTCACAACCGAAAAAGGTCACCTGCCATTAGACGAAAACCCCATAGATCCCGTATATTATTTATACTTGGAAATCTATCGGAAAGGATTGTATACCCTGAATTACCTCAACGAGAAATTCAAAAGAAACCCGATGCAAATCAATATATTCATTCCACGAGAACCAAATCAAGTCGACATAGACGAGCTCCATGAAACATGCTTGGGCCACCTAAGATTAATAAGGCGAACCTGGCAGACTAACGCCCCCATCCCTCAGAAAGCCCCTAACCCCAGCAATTATATTGTAACAGGGTTCGCGAACCTCTTTAAATCGAAATATGAGGATTCGTTTGAGCAGGCCGTTCTACTTGCGCAGGCCCTTCTTAGCAGAGAACTCATCAAAAATATCCTCTCAGATGTAGCAACCATCCAAAGCCACTTCGCAACTATCGAGATTCGCACCCGCTCACCACGGGAGCAACTCTGCATTGTACTCGACGCTCAAGCCGTCGATAAAGGCTTTTCCCTAGCCTCCTGCAGCCAACATGACGGCGAACTCACACTCGATTTAAACTTCCCTTTCGCACCAGATGAAGATAGCGCTACAGCAGGCATCTTGATCGGCATCTCATCGCCAACTTCTCTTTGGAAGAGGATTCAAAGCTGCACCACAACGAAAGAAGTATTTGCAAGGCCTGCGCGGGACACACTGTGTGCCGATATGGCCAATACCGCAGGGGTCGAGCTCTTTGCCTCTAGCGGCCCACAGCCCCATGGCGTCTCGCCGCAGACAGGCCTGTTCCACTTCCATCATACAATTGCAACGCTGTCCAGCCTCTCCGGCAACACGCCGGCGATCCCAATTGCGTTCAACTACTCGCCGTTACGTGCCAACGAAAGCGCTCTCGGCGATGGCTTCGCGCTCTCCGGTTTTTCTTCTTACGACAATCGAAACCGGCGCCTGGTACTGAGCAACGGCACCGTACATGCGCTCAGCATTGATGACATCAAGCAACTGATCGATGGCGAGCCGATAGTACGCCTTGGCTATACCCTCAAAGCAGGCCAAGGGACTACCGAAGAGTTGAGCGCTGGAGGTGGCAAGCGAAAGGTCTATCACCTGAGCACTCTCACGATCGAACTCCTGAACGGCCACGAGGAAGTACTGGGCCTCCCCCAGACCCATGACAACCTGGAAAGTGGCGGAACATATAAAGACCGCTTTAAAAGCAAGATCAATAGGATCATCAAGAAAATAGATGCAGCACTGGAAGAGCTGAAAACCCCATCAAAAGATGCAGTGCCGATATGGTCCATTCTCGGTGGTTTGCTTGGCGGAGGCGTGGGTGTCACGGTTGGTTCAGTAATTGATGAACACGAAAAAACCCGAAGTATACAACTCTCTTCCATTGTGGCGGCCTTTATCAACGCCACGTGGGGCGCCGATTTATTAGGTAAGAATCTGGACAGACTCCAACAGGTCACCGCAAATAGAACAGAGCTGAACAAACTGAAAACCGACATGGCGTTGCTACTTGCCGATGTAGAGCGCAATGCCTTGATTTTGGTGCCCCTGCAACTCAAGGCCGACAGCCGAGCGCTGCAACTGGCCTGGCAAGGCGTAAAGGGCCATGTCCGCCTGACGAGCATAAACGACGGCGTCAACGTTCTGCTCAAGGCCGAACACTCCGCCGAGCCAATGCTGGAGGATAGCCAACAGAGCGTTTTCACCCTCTGGCCAGAGACTGATGAGCGTTGCTGCATCACCCTGGACATCAAGGACTGCCTGCTCAGGCGTTTGACTCGATCCAGCGGCTCCCAGCCCGACCAGCCCGACCAGCGCCTGCACTTCCAGTACGCGATGACGCCAGTGCTCGACAATATATTGTGCGGCGTTACCGAGGACGATGGTTCACGGGAAGTGGTCGCCTACGACTGGCCGCATCCCTTTGCATTACCTCGCGTCGATCTGCAAACCTTGATCCCTGGTGGCCAACAACCGAATACCCACCACGCCTGGGCCTGGGAAGGTGATGAGCGAATCACCGCAGCCACCCGCTACGCACACGCGCCAGTCGGCAGCGACCTGGAACAGATCCCGTCCACCCGCTGGGAGTGGTCTCACAGCGCTGACGGTGCGACGCAACTTGCGCGCGTGATCGAGAAGGTCCCCGGCGAGCAGCAGCGCATCACGCGTCATGTCTATCAGACCGACAACGCCGTGCCCGAGCCGCTGCGCCAGCCGCGGCAAACAGAGCAGCACATCACCGTCGAAGATCTCCGCGTCGCCGCCACTGCCGAGGAACAGCAGCCATGACCAGCACGGATCAGACCACCTCCAGCTCATCGCCCACCCTTGCAGCGACTTCGCTCACGGAAACCGCGCTGACCCGCTACCGCCCGGGCGGCCTGGAACCTATACAGTTCATCACTGATGACGGCTTGCACACACGGCTCTGGTACTACGAAACCGACGCCCATCCACTGGACATCAGCAAGCTGGTTGCAGGGCTGACACTGGCCAAGGTGACCACCGGTACCAACGCCACGGCGGGCAGCACCGGCATGACACTGGCCGATGCCACCCAGCTCAGCTGCACCCAGCGCCCGGAGGCTGGTAAAGGCCTGCTGCCACTGTGTGCGCAATACCAGTACCTGCTGCTGCCCGACGGTAGCCGCCAGGCCCCGGTACTGACCCTGTTCGGCTACGCCCTGAACCAGCGCGACGAGCACGGTACGCTGCTGCCCAACACCGTGCTGACTTTTGAAGGCTTCGAAGCCTTTACCGACAGCGACACCCTGGCCTTGGAGGACGTGCAGCTGGCCAAACCGACAGCGCTGTCCGTCTCCCTGGTGCAGGCCAACTACCAGCACCAGGCCGGCCCGGTCCGCAGCAGCGAACGCATCGCCACCCAGTGGTACCAGAACGACAACGCTCGCAGCACCCAGACCGTGACCGAGGTGGTGACCACCGGCCAACAAGCCGCCACTTACGAACTGCTGCGCACCACGCCCTACTCGACGTCAACGGCCATCCTGCAACGCCAGATCGTGTCGGCGCGCACCGGCCGCCTACTGCGTGAAACCCAGCAAGACAACGAGGGCAAGGCCATAGCGTTCACCTGCCATCAGTACGACAGCCTGGGCCGGGGCGTGCGCAGTGACACCTATGCGTTCAATGAAGAGGCCTTTACCAGCGGCGTGGTGACTTGGTTAAACGTCACTCACTTCCAATCCATCCACTACGCGCAAGACGGCAAGGGCAGGCTGGTCAGGAGTTGCGATGCCCAGGGGCGTCACCAGCAGTGTTACTACGATGGCCAACAACGCATCGTGCGCCGTGAGCTGCAACGCGTGCCAGGGCCTGACCACAGTGCCGACAACTACTGCACGGTCGAAGAAACATCCTGGGGCAGCGATGGGCAAATGGCCGGCCAAGTGATGTTCGACTATTTGCCGGGTGGCCTGCGCATCGACAATGTCAAAGCACTGCCTCAGCAGAGCAAGGACTGGTTCTGGCAGGCCCACGGGCATGACCCGGTGGTTACCGATGCAAACCAGAATGTGTCGCTGACCACCCGCTCCACCTTGGGGCTGATCTCGCAAGGCGCACTGACCACCCAGCAATCCACCCAGCGCAACCTGGCGGACGGGTCGGTCACCCTGACGCAGGAAACCTGGAAAGGCCTGGTGAAACCTGCCGCCAGTGCCGCCATCACGACCACCCAGACCCTCAACCAGAAAGGCCAACGTACCCGGGTGACCGAGGACATTCCCGGCTATGCGAAGCAAACCAGAACCTGGGATATCACCTACGACGGCCTGGGGCGCCCAAAGACGCTGACCCAACCGGACAAATCGATCCTTGCCTGGGCCTACGAAGGCTTGAACGACGCCCCGACCCGCATGAGCGTGAAGAAGTCGGCGAAGGCGCCGGAACGCGTACTGGCCAGCCGCACGTTCAATGAGGGCACCGTGTCGACGCTGGTCAGGGGCAGCGATACCGGCCAAACGCTGCGAACCCGACCAGACGGTTACGTGAAGCCAGATGGCACCAGCCTTTACCATGCACGCAACGATGATGGCAGCCTGTCTTGGTATGCACAAAGCGGCAGCAGCACCGCGAGCAAAACACCCCTGGTGACCTTCAAGTTGAGCCCCGTCACACAGGCCATGCAAGCCGAACGCCCGGTACAGGGGGATTATCAAAGCCTGGTCACCAGCGAAACCTTGCAGCCGCTGCTGCTGGGCACCTGGCGCTTCAAACGGACAGTGCACGGGCAACAGCAGCGCGATGAGGGTTCTGCCTCCCTGCGCGGCGTCCAGACCGGCACATGGCACAGCAACGGCCTGCCCCTGCAGGCCTGGGACAATGCCCAAGGCTACCGCAGCCGGTTGCGCCGGGGATCACTCGAATACCATTACACATACACCGCACTGGGGCAGTTGGCCTGCCTGACGGCGCAGGACATGCGCAGCGGCCAGTGCTTGCAGGTGCAGTACGACTACGATGCCTTCGGCTGCGAGACCAAGCGCAGTTATGCGCTGAACGGCCAGGAAAAGGTGCGCTACGAGCAAACCTGGTCGCCGGCCAGCCAGCTGCTAAGCAAGACGCTGTACCGTGACGGCACACGGGCGAGAACCGAGACATTCGTCTATTACACTAGCGTGACCGGCACCAGCGATGAGTTGCAGCAATGGACGGTGGACGCAGTGGCGGGCGAAGAGGTCAAGGATGACGAAGGCTATGCCATCAAGGAAGAGACTTACCAATACGACGAACTGGGCAGCATGACTCAATGCTCGACCACGCGTAGCAACACCGACACGCTGGTACGCAACTATGCCTACGACGATGCGATGCATCCAACACGGCGTACCGCGATCACCTTTACCGCGACCCTTGCCGGCAAGACCAGGAACCGCACGGTCGCCCTTACGTACGACGCCAACGGCAACCTGGCGACCAACGAGCGGGAACAGTACCTGGCCTACACCGACAGCGGTCGCCTGAGGTCAGTGACTGCCAAGAATGGCACGACGCCGCTGACCTATTACGAGTACGACGAACATGACCGGCTGATCGCCCAGTGTGATGTCGTCAACAACCAGCGGCGCATCCTCAACTATGGTGCCAATGGCCTGAGTGGGGAAACCTGGCTAGATGGTGCAGGTAAGGTGCTCAAGCGCCTGACGCTGGATGACCAGGCAGGCCTTGCGGTTGCCTTGGACGATCAATGGCTGTTCGTGCTCGGCGACCCGCAGACCGGGGGGGGCGACGAATACCAGTTCAAGGATGGCGCTTGGGTTCGCGATTCGGTCACGTTCACGCCTTGGGGCGTAACCCATCTGGCCACCCTCAACACTCAATCGGTGGGCGTCGGCTACAACCGCCAGCGGGTGGATCGGGTGACGGGAGGGTTCCATCTGGGCGACGGCTACCGTTTCTACGACGCCCAGCACAAAGTCTTCTGCCAGCCCGACGACTGGAGTCCCCTGGGTACGGCTGGCCCGAATGACCGTGCCTACTGCCCGAAAGCCGATCCGGTCAACTTCGAGGACCCCAGTGGCCACATCATGCTCAGCCGCCAGGCCCAGGCAGACAGCCTGGCAAGGCTCGATACCATTCTTGCCGCGCTGGCTCCCAGCAAGGAGACAGCGCCGCCCCAGGCTGCCAGCGTCGGGGAGTGGCTGTTGTTCGGTGGCCTGACGGTTTCGGGCGCACTGATGATCATAGGTTCGGCGGGCACCCTTAGTGCGCCGGTGATCGCCGGCCTGATGATCGCCTATACAGCAGGTGCCGCCGTCACGGCGACGGGGATGGCGTTGAGGCAGTCGAATCCGGAGTTGTCGCGAATATTGGAACCTGTGGGGCAAGTGATGATGGCACTGGCCAGTGCACCGGCGGCAGCCTCGAAGATGGCCGGGGTGGCGAGCGCAGTGATGTATGGATCGACGATGGCGTATGCAGGTTTGACCATCGCCCAGGTAGCGGTACAAAAGAGCAACCCAGGACTGGCGGAGAAGCTGGGATGGGCGGCAATGGCTGCTAGCCTGCTAAGCTTGGCTTATAGCGGAGCCAGATATCTGGGACGCGTACTTGGAGAATTGGGTTCAAGAGCGTTGACCGCCTTACGCTCCCTTCGCCTTTCAATACATTCCAATAGCATGAGTAGAATAGTGGGGCGCTCGCGTAGCTGGATGTACACGCCGGGTGTTGTAGCTCGCCCCAGCCTTAACCAAAGGCTAGGAGCATCCCTAATGAAAAAACTGGGAATGCGCATGCCGCAAAGAGTCAACGGCAAGATTGGCTATCCTGCGGGGGGAACTGGAACCCCCCTACCCGGTACCTCCAGCCAAGTTCCCCCTGCTGCGCCTCCAGCATCGAACAATTCATCTTGGGCCTCCAGGGCATTTTCTGTCGCCAGAAAATCACTCATGCCCGGCACTCAAAAACCGCCGGCACAGGAGATCCCAAACCGTACTGCGCTTGCCGAACATCTGGGTAGTGCCGAAAGCAACAAACCTTTCAGCCAGGCAGTCGATATGGTGAACTCAAACCTGGCTACCAACGGAGCTCCCGATATTTCGGCAGCGAAGCTAGAACAGTACAAACAATTAACGCAGGACGTAAATGCCGGAAAAATCAGTAACACTACAGCATTCTTTGAGTCGGCCGGTGGATGGGCAACCGATGAGACTTCGTCAGTCCCTGACCGGGTGGTCGGCGCGGCGTTCAACTTTGGAGGTGCCATGCTCTCAGGCGCACAAGAGGCCGATAACATGAAGAAAGGGATGTTTTTCAGAAGCGCTCCGAAATAGCGTTCATAACTTTTCTTGTTCTGGCGCCTGTACCGGCCTCATCGCGGGTCTATCCGCGAAAGAACCGGCACAGGCTCATCCACATGAGCGTTTGCCTCCCTCTCTCGGATTTGAGCAGACGGCAGGCTGCCCCCACCACCCGCTCATCTCAGTCAACTTGCAGACGCCCCAAATGGCTGCGACAGCTCAGCACTGCCGGTGGCGTGGGGCGCCACGAGATTCCAGCATCGCCTGGGTCAACTCCTGCATCAGCTGACATCGCGCGACCTGACGCTCATTCCGAACACGGTTCATGTCCTCCAAGCGCGGCATTTACAACCTGGAACTGATCGATACCCGGGCACTGGTGCGCGACAAGGCCTTCGAGTTCCTGTTCGTGCTGGGCCAGCCGCTGTACAAGGGGGCGACCCAGGTCAATATCAACCCGATGGCCATCCACTGACTGCGAGCCGTTGCACGTATCGAGGCCAAGAACGTAAGCGTCCGAGCTACACCATCTTGCAACTCGAACCTTGATCCTCTTAAACCACTGATTCACACACTCGCAGTTAAATGCCGCCGGCTCAAATATTTCGCCGTACCAGCCCACCATGGTGTCGTGTTCCGGATGCCCAGGGTCTGCCATGATGCCAGCGCCCTTCGTGATCAATCCGCAAACGGGAAGAAACGTCCTGCGCCTCAGGCCGGGCGAACCTGGCAGTAGCGGGCTGAATGTGGAGATAGACCCACCAGTAGAGGGTTTTGAGCCGGGTGCGCAGGTCCACATGACCTGGACGGCAGAGACCGCACAAGGCGTGATCACCGTGGTCGACCTGGGCACAGGCTCGACAGGGCAAGGGCGCTGCTGCCGCTGGATGGCGGTACGCTGGACATTTCCTATACCGTGACCCGCGGCAACGCGCGACTCCAGTCCGAGTCGGCTTTACTGGATGTCGGTGAAACGCCAGAAGCCCTGGCGCCGCCATCACTCGATCCAGCGCCCGAAAATGGCGTGCTTGACCCGTCACTGTCGGACTATGCCGCAGGCGTCGATCTGGTGGTGACACTACCCGGTACAGTCACCGTACCCTATGATGTGGAAATCAAATGGAGCACATCCAGCGGCGGGGTCCACCACGACACGCAACGCGTGAGTGACGCGAACGCCATTAGCATAAGGTTTCAGATTCCGCGGGCCCAGCCCGTGGGTGGTCTGACCCAGGCCGAGGACGTGACAGATTACTACCGCATCGTACGGCCCAATCAACCCGACCAGATCTCGTACGATCTCGAACTGGTGCTGGGCGCACAACAGCAGTTGGACCTGGCTCCCCCTACTGTCAATGAGCTGCAATAGAGCACGCTCGACCCTTCTACCCTCACCCATGGCGCGACAGGCAGGAGACGGTCGCAAGCTTACTCGTTGAACGCCCAGCCGGAACAACGGGGCACCACGCCCCTGAGGCCAGCCTCAGAACAACCAGTGATACAGCAGGTAGGCAACCACCACCGCCAGCACCGGCCGCAGGATGCGGTAGGCCTTGGGGTTGGCGCGTTTGAACTGCTTCACGCGGGTGCTGATCTTGTTGCTGAAGCGCTTGCTCCAGGCATACGCCTGGTTGATCCCGCCCACGCGCTCGTCGTCGGTGTTCTGCGGCGCGGTGGCGCGGCCGAGGAAGGCACTGACCTTGCGGTTGATGCGGGTCATCAGCGGGCTGCTCAGCGGGCGTTCGATGTCGCAGAACAGGATCACCCGGGTGACGTCGGTTTCGTTCTTCACCCAGTGCACATAGGTTTCGTCGAACATCACGTCTTCGCCATCACGCCAGGCGTAGACCTGGCCGTCGACGTAGATGCGGCAGTCGTCGGAGTTCGGCGTCGACAGGCCCAGGTGGTAACGCAAGGACCCGGCAAACGGGTCGCGGTGCGGGTTGAGGTGGCTGCCACCGGGCAGCAGGGCGAACATCGCGCCTTTGACGTTGGGGATACTGCTGACCAGCTCGACGGTCTTCGGGCACAGCGTTTCGGCAGACGGCAGCGGTTTGTCGTACCACTTCAGGTAAAAGCGCTTCCAACCCTTCTTGAAGAACGAACCAAAACCTGCGTCGTTGTCTTTCTCTGCGGCGCGGATGTAACCCTCGTCGAACAGGCGCATGGCCTCTTCGCGGATCACCTGCCAGTTGTCCTTCAGCACGTCCAGCTCGGGGAAGCGCTGGCGGTCCAGGTAGGGTTTGGACGGCACGCCGGAAAACAGGTACATCAGGCTGTTATAGGGGGCGAACAGCGCCGAATGGTTGACGAACTGGCGCAGTACCGGCAGGCGCGCCTTGCCGCGCAGGTGCACATAGAGCACGCTGCCGAAAAACACCAGCAGGACACCGGCCTTGGCGACAAAGGAAAAGGTCATGCAACACTCCTTGGAATGGAAGCAGGCCAGCGCTGCCTGCCTCCAGAAAAATCATCCGGCCATCATAAACCCTTCCCGCCCGGGTAAAAACAACCCGGGCGGGATCTCACTCATGAAGATTTTGCAATAAACCACGCCGCCGAACGTTGCCCCGGATCAGCGGCAGGGCTGATTACTGCTGGTTTTCCTGCTCGCTGAACAGGTCGCTGAACAGCATGCTCGACAGGTAGCGCTCGCCAGAGTCGGGCAGGATTACGACGATGGTCTTACCTTGCATTTCCGGTTTTTCCGCCAGGCGCACAGCTGCCGCCATGGCCGCGCCACAGGAAATACCGCAAAGAATGCCCTCCTCCTGCATCAGGCGGATGGCCATGGCCTTGGATTCTTCGTCAGTCACGGTCTCGACCTGGTCGACAATCGACAGGTCGAGGTTCTTCGGCACGAACCCGGCGCCGATGCCCTGAATCTTGTGCGGGCTGGGCTTGAGCTCTTCGCCGGCCAGGGTCTGGCTGATCAGCGGCGAGGACACCGGCTCCACCGCCACCGACAGGATCGACTTGCCCTGGGTGTGCTTGATATAGCGCGACACACCGGTAATG
>Ga0160449_1001265_pt1 | contig 12632 bp, 9 predicted proteins | sample HID1975I_E1MG_FD_108216 | JGI IMG/M metagenome (GOLD analysis project Ga0160449, IMG submission 108216) | Enriched soil microbial communities from UW Madison campus, WI, USA - HID1975I_E1 MG | ecosystem: Environmental > Terrestrial > Soil > Unclassified | place: USA: Madison, Wisconsin...
AAGGATGATTAGAGATCTACAAAGTATTTTTGTTTTCCAAAATCAAATTCATAATAGGTTAGATTTGGCCAAAGCGGATCAATCAAACCTTTTTCCCAAGTTTGTAAAGCAGTTTGCAATTCTTTTACCTTTTCTGGATTTTTCTGCGCTAGATCTGTTGTTTCAAATTTATCAGAAGCAAGATTATACAGCCAATTTTCATGTGTTTTGCCGCTAATGATTAATTTCCAGTCGCCGCTTCTAATCGCTTTTGCATCGCCCGAGCGCCAGTATAAATCTTTATGAGCTGTTTTATTTTCATTTACTGTTGCAACTAGATCTACACCGTCATAAACTCTATCTTTTGGTAAATCAGAATGTATGGCTGCGGCAATTGTGGTGAAAAAATCTAAAGTACTAACCGGTTTTTTGTAAACCGTATTTGGTTTGATTTTTCCTTTCCACGAAATTGCAAAAGGAACATTTATACCGCCTTCAAAATGAGAAAATTTACCGCCTTTTAACGGTGCATTTGTTGTGGCAAAAGTATAATCGGCACCGCCATTATCACTGGCAAAAATGATTAAAGTATTCTCTTCAAGTCCTTCTTTTTTCACTTTTGCACGAATTCTGCCAATCGCATCATCCAAAGCGCTGATCATCGCAAAATAAACGCGTTTGTTTTCGTCTTTTACATTCGGAAAACGATCGTAATATTTTTTTCGAACCTGAAATGGCGTGTGTGGTGCATTGAAAGGAATGTACAGCAAGAAAGGTTTGTTTTTATTTTTATCGATAAAAGCTTCAGCTTCGTCAGCAAATTTTTCTGTTAAATAAGCTTTCTCATCAATTATGGTATTGTCTCGGCGAATTTGTCCAATTCCGACACGGCCTTTTCCCCAAATCGTTTTGTCGGTAAAATCTTTATGATGATGATTTACAATATCAGGATTATTATCTTCTGGCGCATATAGTGAAAAAGCCTGATAAAATCCGTAATGGTAATCGAAACCGCGATCCAGCGGAAAAAATCCTTTATTATGTCCCAAATGCCATTTCCCGATAATACCGGTGCTGTAACCTTGTCTTTTTGCTAAATCGGCAAAAGTAATTTCAGATTTTGGCAAACCCTGCGTTGCAATAGAGGCATCATTAGGATATTCGATCTTATCATTTAATTTCCAATTATTGGTATCCAGCAAATATTTAAAAGCATAATATTCTAAGTTGTTTTTAGGATAACGATCTCCCGGCTGATATTCATGTCCAAAACGTTCCTGATATCTTCCTGTGATTAATCCTGCTCTCGAAGGCGAACAAATCGCAGCCGATGCATATCCATCTGTAAATGTAACGCCAGATGCTGCCAGAGAATCAATCTGTGGTGTTGGAGTCGATTTTCCGCCGTAGAGCGAAATATCATATTTGCCTAAATCATCGGCTAAAAGAATAATAATATTGGTCTTTTTTCCAGAAACGGAATCTTCAGCAACTTTTGATGCTAAAAATTCTTTTTTCCCTTTGGCTAGTTTTTGATCTTCTTTTACTAGGGTTTCATTGGTATTGATTGGCCAGAATAGAAAGGCAGCTAGAATAAGCAGAATAATTAAAATAGGGATAACGATCTTGGTTATTTTTTTATATGCTGGCATATTGGTTTTGGTTAGTTATTTTTGAATTTTATGCGCATTTTTTCATTTCGAAGAATCTTTAAAAGTGGTCTTTCAAATATTGTCGATTTTGATAGTGTGGCTTCGACTTCGCTCAGCCTGACATGATGCGGATGTCTTTTAGTTAATTAGATAAACTTCTTCAGAAGTAAAAAATCAAGTATTATTTCGAAGCCAATGCAACATCAACTTCATTTTTTAAATCGCTGATGCCTTCTTTCTTAAACACAATTTTTCCATCTTGGTATAAGAGTAAAGTTGGAAAAACTTTAATTGTTTTTAAATCTGCAATAACCTGCGGACTATCTTCTAATTCGATTTCTACGATTTTTAAATTCGAACCATATTCTCCTCTAATCGTTTCTAAAACAGGCTTTACTTTTTTACACGGACCGCAATATTTGGAACCAATATCTACTAAAACCGTTTTGTTATCTGCAATTATTTTATTGAATTCTTTTAAAGATAATTTGCTTTTAAGATTGGAATAAAACGGTTTTCCGCCGCCAATCCAATTTGCAATACCGCCTTCTAAACTATATGCTTCTGAAAATCCTGTTTTTAGTAATTCTTTTTCTAAAGCAACACTTCTGCCGGCTCCAATAGAATAAATAAAAACGGGTTTAGATTTATCTAGTTTAGCCACATATTGGTCATAATTTTCAGATTGAAGGTTGAAATTTACTGCGCCTTCAATATGATTTAAAGCAAATTCTTCTGGAGTTCGCGCGTCTACAATCTGCGGATTTTTTTGACTTTTTATTTTCGAATAAAATGAATCTAACGATATTGAGCTATGATTTTCATTTTGCGAAAAAGTAGCAACTGCCCATAAAAAGGCAATTGCTGTTATACTATTTTTTAAGATTTTATTTATCATAATCTTATGCCTGTTCTAATACCGGCGCTTGCGGTTGTTCTTCAGAAACTGGTTTGGCTTTTACTGGTAATGATAATACACCTTCTGCAAGAGAACTTCCTTCTTTTTTAGACTTGAAAATTGGCCATAAAAATTGTGCGTACCATTCTTCTTGTTTATATGATTTTGTTCCGTATGATTCTGGGAATTTACGAGTGATTAATCCAGTTCCGAAGATTACATCCCAGATAAAAAACATGTTTCCGAAGTTTCCTTTAAAGTGTCCAACGCCATCTCCGCTTGTATCTGCGTGGTGTGCATGGTGTGTTGCTGGAGTAGAAATCAATCTTTCTAAAACCCATGCAATTGGATGCAAAACTTTGTATTTGTAAAATGGTTTATCCCAAGCAATACTTGAATGTGCGCCCAAAGTGATGAAACTTTTGATTACTAAAACAAATAAAGCTGGTAATCCTAAACCTAAATACGTTAACGTTGCTGTCAAATAAATTTGAGAAAAGAAAACCGTGTAAATAAAGTTTTGTCTAGAAGCCATCGCCATTCCCATGTATGGAGCTGAGTGATGTGTTCTATGAAAACGCCATAAAAACGGAACTTGGTGGTGCAGTCTATGATACCAATACTGCGTTAAATCGTCTGCAATTGCAATTAAGAAAAATCCTCCCCAAAACGGAACCCATGCCAATGCATTTGACAGATTTGGAAGTAAATAAGGCAAAGCTGTTAAACTAAAAAAGGCAATTACCGGCGGTAAAAGTAATTTTGGAGCTAAAAAACAAACGATATCAATTTTACGTTCTTCGCCTGTCCATTCGTCATCGTACAAACCTGCAGCAAATTCGATAACTCCCAAAACCAGCATAAAAACTGTTAATCCCCAAGTGCGGATATTTTCAAAAGCAGGTTTTGCGAATTCTAAAAATCCAGGAAGCGCAATATGAGAATCAGTTACTGATCCGCCCGTTAGTTTAAAGTAAAGGTAAATTGCCACTACCGGCAATGAATAGATGAAAAAACTTATCGTTAAATCTCTTGTTAATTTTTCTTTTTGAACTATTGCCATGATTTCTTATTTTAAAAATTGATTAATTAATGCTAATCCTCCAGCTAAAATTACCAGCGGAACTAAAAATAGGATTGCCCCAACGACAATCTTTTTCCCTATGATTTCATAATCTACTCGTTTCATATCTTTTTGAATTTTAATTCTTTAATGTAAAAATAAATAATTTAACGTCTAATTCTATGGATTTAGTAGAGTTTTATTTTTTATTTTTTCATTAATTTGTTAGAATTTGTTGTTTTACTTCACTTTTTGAATGGTTGGAAGTGTTTCAACGGTTAAATTTTCTCTCAATTTTTCTGATGGTAAATACAAACGAATGATCAAACTCGTTTTTTGAACATTGTTAATAGGAAGCCAGTTTTCTTTTTTTTCTGTACCCGAAAGGTTGATTTTATAAGAAGTGCTGTCGGCTTCATATTTTACATCTTCAAGATTATAGCTGTATTTGTTGATTGGATTTTTAATTAAAAAACCATTTTCATCATAAGCCGTTATGCTCCAGTATTTTGCATCAAGTTTTTTTCCGTTAATCACATAATCCGATTTTGGGTCTAATGCATTTCCTTCGCTGTCTGTATTTGTACTCAGGTAAATTACTTCTTTTTTAGTCAATGCATAAGGTCCGTAAACTGCTACTTGTGCAATTGTCAGCAAATCAGCTGTGTTGAGGTCTTTATCTTTATCAACTGTCTGCCAGTTTCCAATTTTGCGCTGTGAATCACTTTTTCCTGATTTGATATTATAAATACCAATGCCGCTTCCTAAAACTACAGCTAAAAGAATTAATCCTAATCCGATTGCTATTTTTTTAATTTTTTGATTTAAAGCCATTTTTATTTGATTTTAAAATTACTTCGCTAACTTCTCTACCGTAACGCCATGCTGTAATTCGGCCAGTGTTTTTACGGGATACGCTTTTGAAACTAAATAACGAAACAGAATCAATCCTTTTGTCGTTGGACTGTAAATGATTTTTTCTTTCGGAACATTTTTTAAAACTTCTGAAGTGCTTCCTTCTGAAGCTAAATAATATTCAAATTTTGCTTTTACTTTTTCTTCGTTTTCTACAAAATAATTGGTTGTATTTTCTTGGTATGCAGATATTGACCAATAAGTAGAATCAGGAACAACGCCAGAGATTTTTAATACATTCTCTTTCAAATCATAATTAATTGTAGAATACAAGAAATCGGGATTTGGAAGCGGAATTACTCTGCTGTTTTCTGCATTTGGCTGATCTCCAAATCTTGGCACATTTACGTAACCGGCACTTTTTTCTGCAAATTTACTTTGTACATAATAGGGAGTTGCCCATATTGTTAAGTAGTAAAAAGTGACTGCGATTACTACAAGCACCAAGGCAAAAATGCTTTTTTTGATAATTGGTTTTGTTGCTGCCATAATTTATTTTTTTAGTTAATGATTTTCAAATCTTCTAAAATATTTTGTTGAGATTGAAAACCTGCAAGATTTGTAGAGTCTTGCAGGTTTATTAGTCCTTATTTAGAAGTACTTTCTGTATCTCCAGATTTAGTTACTTGTTTAATCAAATCAGAAACTGTTTTTCCTTTATCGGCTCCTGTATTATGGATTCGTCTGTTGTACACATCCTGCCAGTCGATTAACGGGTAAACATTGTTTTCTTTTGCCTGTTCTTCAAACAATTTTTGAAGCTCTGCCAATTTCTCCGGATATTTTTTCGCAAGATTATTACGCTCGTTAAAATCTTCGTTTAAGTTGTACAATTCCCAAACATCAGTATCGAAATTGCTTGGTGCAGGTTTTTCGTTTTTACCAAAAGCTTTTTTAACGGCAAACGAATCTGGAAGATGTGCTGCTCCAGCTTTCCAACCATCTTTGTAAATAGCTCTGTTTCCGAAGATATAGTAATATTGAACTTTGTGTAAAGATTCTGCTTTCGGATTATCTAATGAAGCTTGGAATGAAGATCCTTGAATAATATCTTGCTTGATTCCTTTGATGTGTTCTGGAGCTTTAATTCCCACAATATCCAATGTTGTTGGAAGCAAATCGGTTACGTGGCTGTATTGATTTCTAATACCGCCTTTGTCTTTAATTCCGTTTGGATAAAAAACAATTAACGGATTATGTGTTCCTCCTTCAGATTGGGCATCTTGTTTCCAGTTTTTAAACGGAACATTTGTTGCTTGAGCCCATCCTAACGGATAATTGGTATTTAACCCTTTTGGCGTACCTATTTCATCAATATTAGCTAAGTTTTTCTTTAAATTTTCCTCGTCAGATATACCTTGAGAAAACAAACTTTGATTGATTGTTCCTTCTGTAGTTCCTTCTTTACTAGCTCCATTATCTCCAATTGCTACAAAAATCAAAGTATTGTCAAGCTGTCCGCTTTCTTTTAAATAATTTACAACTCTTCCAACTTCATAATCTGTATAAGTCAAGAAACCAGCGTAAACTTCCATAAATCTAGCATAAACTTTCTTTTGTTCTGGAGTCAATTTTTTCCAATCTGTAATCAGTGGGTTGCGTTCTGGCAACACAGCATTGGCAGGAATTACACCTAATTTCTTTTGGTTTGCAATTACTTTTTCACGGTAAACATCGTAACCTTCGTCAAATTTTCCTTTATAAGGATCGCTCCATTTTGTAGCAACTTGATGAGGTGCGTGCGCTGCTCCCGGTGCGTAGTATAAAAAGAATGGTTTTCCAGGTGCGGCTTTTTGTTGTTTTTGAATATAGCTGATTGCTTTGTCTGTAATCAATTCATTTAAATGACGTCCGTCGGGTTTAATATGAACTTGATCTTCAACTAAATCAGGATTGTATTGATCTGTTTGAGAACCTAAGAATCCGTAGAAATGATCGAAACCTTTTCCTGTCGGCCATCTGTCAAACGGACCTGCATCTGTAGCATCTTCGTCTGGTGTTACACCATATTTACCAACGGCAAAAGTATTGTATCCGTTTTCACGTAAAATCTCAGCGATTGTTCCTTTATCAGAAGGAATTCTTCCGTCCCATCCTGGGAAACCAGCCGATAAAATAGTGTGAGAAAATCCGCTTACGTGAACTCTTCCTGAATTTCTTCCTGTTAATAATGCAGCACGTGTTGGAGCACAAATTGCAGTAGTATGGAAATTCGTATAACGTAAACCATTATTAGCCAGATTATCAAAAGTAGGTGTATTGATTAAACCTCCAAAAGTACTTGCAGCACCAAATCCAACGTCATCCAATAAAATCCAAACAATATTTGGAGCACCTTTTGGAGCTTTTACTGGTTCTGGCCAATATTCTTTAGAATCAGCCAAAGTTTTGCCGACAGTTCCTTTAAATTCTGTGTTTTCTTGCGCAAACCCGATCTGGACGGCTAGAAAAGCGGTAAACAAAAGCCCTGTTTTAGGACTTTTGTTTAAAAGGTTATTTAATTTTTTCATGATTTTATAGTTTTTTTAGTTACTTTTTAGATTAATATCCAGGGTTTTGTGGTAAACCGTCAGGATTAATATTTCGTTCGCTTTGAGGAATTGGATAAAGATTATTTCTTTCTGAAACCGAATTTTTAGCCGTTACTTTTTTCACTTCAGTAACCAGAGTTCCCCATCTTACCAAGTCGAACCAGCGCTGTCCTTCCTGAACAAATTCTTTTTTACGTTCTTCCTGAATTGCCGCTCTAAAAGTTGTCTGGTTTAGCCCAGCCAAATCAACAGCTGCATCTGGAGTCGTAATTGGCTTTCCAAAAGCTCTTCTTCGTACCTGATTAATTAATTCGTAAGTTTCTGCAGTTGGTCCGCTTTGTTCATTTATCGCTTCCGCTAAAGACAATAAGATATCGGCATAACGAATAATTGGAAAGTTGATAGCGACATTTCCAGGCGTTGCCAAATTGGTTAAATCCAAGTATTTTTTGAAAATTGGTTTTGGAAATGTGTATAGCGTTCCAGTTGTCGGATTCAGCAATTGTTTGGCATAACTCACATCTCTTCTTTTATCTCCAGGAGCATAAATGTCATAAAACAATGCTACGTCTGAGATAATATCTGCTGGTTCTGTCGCCGTAAATCCAGTAAATGATGTTGATTGAAAAGTACTTCCGCTAGATCCGTTTCCTGCTTGATTAGGTTCAAACTGAACAGAAAAAATATGCTCTTTTCCGTTCTTTTTAGTTTTTGTGAAGATATCTTGAAAATCTTCAAACAAAGCATAACCATATCCGCCGTTAATTACTTCTCTAGCTTTTAAAATTGCATTTGGCCAGTCTTTTCTCGTCAAATAAACTTTTGCCAAAATTGCTTTTGCAGCTCCAGAAGTTGCACGGCCGGCATCTGCAGCAGTGTAAGTAGGGGGTAAAGCTTCAGCATCAGTTAAGTCTTGAATAATCTGAGTATAAACTTCTTCTACAGTTGCTCGATTGGTTTTTAAGTCTCCTAAATTAATAGATTTTGCTTCGTGTAAAACAATTGGAACACCGCCCCAAAGACGAACTGCTTGAAAATACAACAACCCTCGTATGAATTTTGCTTCATTGATCAGTCTAGTTTTGATTACTTCATTTCCAGCTACTTTCGGGATATTATCAATCGAAACATTCGCTCTGTTGATTCCATTGTAAATTTGTCTCCAAGCTACTTGAACACGGTCATTTGTTGCATCGTGTGTTAAACTGCTCATCGCTCTAACTTGCGGATTTGTCGCAGAAACTCCAGCAGCAGCATAATCTGAACCCATATCTGTTAAGAAATAAAGGTTTCTTCCAAACAAACTCTGCTCTCCCGGATCGATACTTAAAGAAGCGTAAACTGCAGTTACACTTGCCACAGCATCATCCTGGGTTATAAAGTAATTGTCTTCTGTTACAAAAGAGGTAGGCGTTACCTCTAGTTCCGTGCACGATACAAGTAAAGCGGCACTAAAAAGGAATGTTATAATAATCTTTTTCATTTTGTATTTTTTTTTACTTAGAAAGTTACGTTCAAGCCCGAGATGAATGTTTTAGAGTTTGGATAAGAACCAAAATCAATTCCCGGATATAAGTTGTTTTGTTCGTATGAACTTACCTCTGGATCATAACCAGTGTATTTTGTCCACGTAATTAGGTTTTCTGCTGAGATATAAAATTTCACGCTTTTTGTTCCTAATTTTTTAGAAACGCTTTTTGGTAAAGTATATCCTAATGTGATTAATTTTAATCTTAAGAAAGAAGCATCTTCTACATAGCGCTCAGAAACAATTCCTAACGGAGAACTTGTTGCTCTCGGAATTTCATTGCTTGGGTTTGTTGGTGTCCAGCGATCGTTTAAAGTTGATGCTGCATTTGTTCCAAGCGTAGAAATTTCTAACTGCTGATTTAAAGCATTGAAAATTTTACCGCCATAAGATCCTTGAAAAGAGAAGTTTAAATCAAAATCATGATAAGATATCGTGTTGCTGAAACTTCCAACAAATTTTGGCTGAGACGTTCCTAAATTTCCTTTGTCCAATGCATTGATTACGCCGTCGCCATTTGCATCAACATATTTTCTGTCTCCGACTTTTGTATTGGCTAAACTGTTTATTTTTGGCTGTGTATTAACTTCTTCCTGAGTTTGGAAAATTCCGTTTGTTTTATATCCCCAGAAGCTTCCCAAAGGCAGACCAACTTTTACAATAACAGGCTGCTGCTGTAGTAGAGAGCCATTTGGAACTACAGGGAAAAATTCGTTAACGCCATTTCCTATTTCTGTAACTTTATTTTTATTGGCAGAAAACACTATGTTTGAATTCCAGGCAAAATTTTCTGTTTTGATGTTTTCTGTAGTCAAACCAATTTCTAGACCTTTATTTTCAACACCTCCAATGTTTTGAAGAACAGTTGCATAACCTGAACTCAATGGAACTGGAACATTAATTAACAAATCGTTTGTTTTTTTGTAATACACATCAAAAACAAAATTGATTTTTCGATCTAATAATGATAAATCTAATCCAACATTATATTGATTTGTTTTTTCCCATCTCAAATCTGGATTTGCCAATCGAGTAGGAGCCAATCCTGTGTATAATGTGCCCCCAAAAGAATAGTTTACAGAACCCATTGAAGCCAGCGAAAGATAATTTCCAATTTCCTGATTTCCTGTTGTTCCAGCAGTAATTCTAAGTTTGGCTTCTGTTACACCTTTAATGTTATTTGCAAATTCCTCGTCAGTAATATTCCATGAGAATCCAGCAGAAGGGAAGTAACCCCAAAGTGATTCAGAACCAAATCTAGAAGAACCATCTGCACGTCCAGATACTGTGAAGTTGTATTTTCCTTTATAAGAATAATTTACTCTTGCCAGCCATGATTTTAAAACACTTTCATAAGCATCACTGTATGGTTTTACAGGCACACCATCTTGCAGAGCATTGTATGTATTTGCATCATTTACAAATGTCTGCGCTCCTGCATTAACAACTTCTCCTTTTGTATATTGAAGTGTATAACCTCCCAAAGCAGAGAACTTATGATTTTCGCCAAAATTTGTATTGTAGTTTAAGGTGTTTTCATTTAAAACAGAACTTACAACTCTTTCACCAACAGAAGCTAGACCTTTTGTTCCTGCACCATTTGATGTGTTTGCAGGAGCGTAGTAATTTTGTTTTGTATTGATGACATCACCACTTACTGCAACTTTAGCCGTTAATTTTTTAGTGATTTTGTATTCACCAAATAAGCTGGTTAAAATTCTATTGATTTTAGTTTCGTTAGTAGTATTTTCTAAATCATTAATTGGGTTAGGAACATACCCATTTACAGAAGTAGCATACGGATTATTGGTAACATTATAGCTTCCGTTGTCGTTTTTTATAGGAACTACTGGAGCAGTCAATAAAACACCAACTAAAGGATTTGGATTTCTTCCTCCGCTGCTGCTGGCACCTACACCATTTGATACTGAATTAGTATAATTAGCATTTACACCAAATTTGAAATTCTGAGAATAATTTCTTTCGTAGTTGGCACGAAGTGAAATACGTTTAAAATCACTGCCTAAAACAATACCGTCCTGATCAAAATAACCAGCAGAAATGGCGTATCTAGATCTTTCATCACCTCCAGAAAAAGATAAGTTATGACTTTGTATTGGCGCCGCAGTTACAAACGCTGCAGACTGCCAGTCATAATTTCCAGAAGTTTTTAAGGCTTCTATCTGCGCATCAGAAAAAGAAGGCGCCTGACCAATACTGGCTTGAACATCATTTCTTAAACTTGCCCATTCGCTGGCATTCATTAACCTAAGTTTTTTGGAAATATTTTGAAATCCAAAATAACCTTGATACGAAATATTATCTTGTCCTTTTGTTCCTTTTTTAGTGGTAATAATGACAACACCATTGGCACCGCGAGAACCGTAAATTGCTGTTGCAGAAGCATCTTTCAGTACCTCAATTGATTCAATATCTGCAGGATTAATAGTTGACAATACGTTAACACTAGCTCCTGCATAAGCTACTCCTGCAGAGCTGTTAGAATTATCATTATAGATTAAGATTCCATCTACAACATAAAGCGGCTCATTACCAGCAGTTATAGAGTTTCCTCCACGAATACGAACACTAGAAGAAGCGCCAGGGCGTCCAGAACTTTGCGTAACTACCACTCCAGAAATAGCTCCTCTTAAAAGATTATCTGCCGAAGAAGTCACTTGAGATAAATTGGCTTTAGGCACAGAAGCTACAGAACCTGTAATGTCTTTTCTTTTCTGAGTTCCGTATCCAACAACTACTAATTCATCAAGTTCTTGACGTTCTTCTTTAAGACTAATGGTAACTGGATTTTTTTCAACAATAATTTCTGCTTTTTTATATCCAATGTAACTTACAAGTAAAGTATATGGGAATTTTTGTCCTGTCTGAAAATAAAATTTTCCTTCTGCATCCGTCACAACGCCGTGAGTTGTTCCTTTAATTGTAACAGATGCTCCTATAATTGGCTGATTTGTAATAGCGTCTACAACAGTTCCATCAAGTTTAGACTGGATAAGTGGTGTAGTATTTTGGGCATGTATTCCCGCCGTTATGAAGAGTAGAAACAGCGGTATGTATATGTTTAACTTTTTTTTCATTTCTTTGTACTGGTTTTAAGTAATTAACAAGACGCCCTGAGCACTGTTTATACAGCACTCTAAAAGTGTTCTTGATTTAGTGATAAATGTTCTTTAAGCCTTGCCATTTCTGTTGCCGCAGAAATGGCTTTTTTTATTTACAGCAGCAGGTTTGCATTGTTTTCATTTTAGTTTTTTTAGTTGTTAGTTATTTAAATTATTGAATAATAGGTGTGGTTTCAAGAATCCATCTAACGCAGAAAATGCATCAGAGAGATTTTTGGGTAAAATTCAGTAAATATTTTTTTGATAGTGTTTTTTAAGAAATTTGCTGTAACAGAATATCAAATAGCAAATAAAATAAAAGTAGATTTTAGCAACAGAAGCACATATAACAACAAGTGTTATAAGTGTACTTTTTAGGAAGAATGTAATACGATATGCTTTCTGTTGTTTTCACAATAATAGTTTTTATGGTTTGAAATATTATTTTAAACTCTACTAATCCTATAGACAAAGTTAATTTTTATATAATAAAAACCAAAAGTTTGTTGATTTTTTTTTGAAAAAACTTCTTTTGTGTATGCCCACAGACGTCTAATGTATTTGTTAAGCCCTTATTTTAAAGAGAATCCAAAAGAGTAAGCGTTTCGAGCAATTGTTAAAATAAATTTTTCCTGCTGGTTGAAATGTAGTATTTTACATTATTTTAAACCTCAATTTTAAGGTTTTTAATGTCTCATATTCAGGCAAAAAATGTTAAAAACTATCATATAGCCTTTTTAAAATTAAAAAACAGATTAATTGTAATCAAATTTTAAAGTTGATTTTGAATAAATTAAAGTAATTTTATAAAGAAGAAAAAGAAATTTCAAAATTTGATACATGCTAATAATAAATACTTATATTTGTAATAAGTATTTATACTTAGTTTTAACTAAATAAATAATGATAGAAGTAAAAGAAGCTTTAGAAATTGTAGCAGCTAA
>Ga0160449_1001266_pt1 | contig 12613 bp, 7 predicted proteins | sample HID1975I_E1MG_FD_108216 | JGI IMG/M metagenome (GOLD analysis project Ga0160449, IMG submission 108216) | Enriched soil microbial communities from UW Madison campus, WI, USA - HID1975I_E1 MG | ecosystem: Environmental > Terrestrial > Soil > Unclassified | place: USA: Madison, Wisconsin...
ACATCCTGCCAGTCTGTATTTGCAGGACCTTGTGTGTGCGTTGTAAAACTTTGTCTGTACGCTGCAAACTGATCAGCATTTAATAAATGTAATTTGTTATTTACTGATTGTATCGAAGTAGAATTACTAAATTCAATAACAGGTTTTCCTGGTTTTCCTTTTTTAGTTGTTACCATGATAACCCCGTTTGAACCTCGCGATCCGTAAATTGCAGTAGCCGAAGCATCTTTTAAAACCTCAATAGAAGCAATATCCTGAGGTGCCGGCATCGAAACTCCTGCAAAACCATCAACGACAATAAGTGCATCACCGCTGGCATTAATCGAAGTTCCGCCACGCACCCTGATTTTTACGGGAGCACCAGGTTCACCACCATTATTAGTCATTACAGAAACACCCGCAGCACGGCCTTGCAAAGCTTGTTCTGCATTTAAAAGTGGAAACGCGGTTAATTCTTTTGCTGTTACAGAAGATACAGAACCCGTAATGTCGCTCTTTTTACGTGTTCCGTAACCTACTACGATTACTTCGTCAAGGGCTTTTGTATCCGGTTTTAAACTTACGTTGATTACGGTTTTGTTTCCAACTGGAATTTCGACGGTTTGAAATCCGACAAAATTGAAAACTAAAACAGCATTTTTTTCTGAAACAATAACAGTATAATTTCCGTCTATATCTGCAGATGCACCGACAGATGAATTTTTAATATAGACATTCGCCCCAGGAAGTCCGAGTAAATCTTCGCTCGAAGTAACTTTTCCAGTTACTTTTCTTTCCTGCGCATTCATCATGAAATTTACCAGTAAAAAAGATACCAGTAAACACCATTTAAACGGTTTGTTTTTTTGGTTTGTAAACATTCATTTTTTGGTTTTAAGGTTAATAAGTTAGATAAAGTAGAAAAGCAATAAACTCATTCCAATTATCACGATGACAAACAGAATCTGTAGTAATAAGAAGTTTGTTTTTTTGATTTTCATATGGCAAATGTAGAAGCCAAAAAAGAAATAGAAATACAAAAAAGGGTATCTAAAAATACAGATACCCTTTTTTAAGCCTTTAAAAATGCGGATTGTTTAAGTAAAATGAGAAAATTTGAAAATGTGGGAATGTGAAAAGTGAAATGTTAGATGTAAAAAGTGAAAAGTAAGAAGTAAAAGATGTCACATTTAGCAATTCAAATTTTCACATTCTCACATTTCACATTTTACATCTAACATCTGACATTTCACACTTTACATTTCACACTTTTTATAAAATTTATCTGCATATTGCGACGGCGTTTCTCCGTATTTTTTTTGAAAGCATTTGCTGAAGTATTTCGGATTGTTAAAACCGACTTTATAGCTCACTTCTGAAACATTTAGTTTGTTTTGTTCTAATAATTGAGCAGCGCGTTTTAATCTTATTTCGTGAATAAATTCATTTGGTGTGCAATTGGTCCAAGCTTTGATTTTGAGAAATAACATGGTACGGCTGACACCTAATTCTGAACAGAAGAACGGAATGTCAAATTGTTCGTTTGAAATATTTTCTTCTACAATTTTAAATGCTTTTTTTAATAACTCCTCATCCAAAGAAGAAACTGTGATTTCTGACGGAATAAAGTTGTCTTCGCTTGAAAATTTGATTTTTAAACGTTCAGTCGTGTTTAGAATGTTTTTAACACGAAGCCTGAATTCCATTAAATTGAATGGTTTACTGATGTAATCATCGGCACCGCTTTCCAGTCCTTCAAATTTATAAACTAGTGAAGATCTGGAAGTCAGAAGGATAACTGGAATATGACTGGTTTTGAGATTTTCTTTTATTTTCGAGCAAAGTTCTGTTCCTACCATTTCTGGCATAATAACGTCGCTGATAATCAAATTTGGAACAAATTTTAGTGCTTTTTCAAAAGCGATTTTTCCGTTTTCTGCCTCAATTATATTATATTCTTTTTTGAGCAGGTTTTTCATGAATTTTCTCAAAACCTTGTGATCTTCAACAATTAAAATCGTTTGTTTTTCTTCGTTTACAATTAAATCTTCTAGGTCTTCGTTTTCGATTACTTCCGATGGTTCTAATTGTGCGGTATATTGTGCAATATCATCACTGATTTTAAAATCGGGAATAATTTCGCTGTCTAAAAGGTGGTTTCGCCCAAGCGGAAGTGTAACCTTAAAAATAACACCGCCAGTTGGTTTGTTCTTTACATCAATATTTCCTTTGTGCAGTTTTACAATGTTTTTTACAATCGAAAGTCCAATTCCAGTTCCTTTATTGTAGTTTTTTTGAACTTGATTGTGCATCGGAATTTCAAAAAACAAATCAAAAATTTTATCGATGTGTTCTTCCGAAATACCTACTCCAGAATCTTCTACAGCAATAAAAAGATTTTCTTGGTCGTGATTTATTTTAATGTTGATTGAACCGCCTTTTGGTGTATATCGAAACGCATTCGAAATCAAATTATAAAAAACACGTTCGAGTTTGTATCGGTCAAAATAAACCAGAATTTCTTCATCATCAGATTCAAAAGTATACTCGTAACCGCCGTCTTTGGCATATTCTATAAACGATAAAAAGATTTCTTTGGTGAATTTTACAATGTTTCCGTTTGCAGATTCCAGCGTTGCCTGATCGTTTTCGAGTTTTCTAAAATCCATTAATCTGTTAATTAAGCTTAGCAAATGATTCGCGCTACCTTCAATTACTAAAAGCTTTTTGTACATTTCGTTCGTTCCGTTATAATCGGCCAGAATTTGCTGTAAGGGACCTAAAATCAATGTTAAAGGCGTTCTGAATTCGTGCGAAATATTGGTAAAGAAATCCAGTTTTGCACGGTTGTTTTCTTCCACACGTTTGCTTTCTAAATATTCCAATTCGAGTTTTTGTTTCAATCTGGCTTTCGATTTCATAATCCAGATCAAACCGTATAAACCTAACCCAATTATAATTCCGTATAGCAAAAATGCCCAAATACTGCGCCACGGAGCCGGATTTACAATTACGGTAAGTGTTGTTGGAGTTTTGTTCCAAATGCCGTCGTTATTGGCACCGCGAACTTCAAAAGTGTAAGTTCCCGGATTTTGAATAGCAAAATTGGCTTCTGAATTTTTTGTAGTTGTCCAGTTGTTTTCCAAACCCGTTAAGCGGTAGCTGTATTGGTTATTTTTGGATCGAATGTAATTTGGAATTGCAAAGTTTATAGAGAAATTGGCTTTATCATAATCTAAAGTAATAGTCTGCGTAAAACCAATGCTTTTCTCTAAAATTTCAGCTGAATCGCCTGGATTTATGGTTTCATTTTTAATTTTCAAATCAGTAATTAAAACCTGCGGCGCATATTGATTTAAGGAAATTTTCGATGCATCAAAATAAGTCGCACCAGACGGGCTTCCAAAATAAAATTGATTTGAACTTAATTTTAAAGCCGAATTATCATTGAATTCATTACTCGCCAAACCATCTTTTTGATCGTAAATGACAATGTTTTTTTGATTTGTATTGTATTTGATAATTCCCTGATTGGTGCTGATCCATAGGTTTTTATCATCATCTTCTAAAATAGAATGTATAGAAGTTATTACAGTATTTCCAATTCTAAGATTGATTCGGTTGAATTTTTTTCCATCAAAATAATGAAGTCCTTTTGCTTTTGTTCCAACCCAGATTTTGTTTTGCGAATCCTGAAACAACGTTAAAATATCATCGCCTGATAAAGAGGAATGATCGTAAAAGAAATGCTGAACTGCATATTGCTTCGGATTAAATTTTCGTAAAGGAATGCGGTTTAAACCATTTTGGGTTCCAACCCAAAGAAAATTTTGTTTGTCGACTAAAATAGTTCGGATAATATTATTGGTGAGAAAAATAGATTTTGTATTATCGTTTCCAATTAGCTGAAACGTTTTATCAACTGTATTATATCGAATTAGTCCCTTTCCAAAAGTTCCAATCCATAAAATACTGCCTTCTGTTTTAAGAGAATATACGCCGGTCTCTTTAAGTAAATCGGTTAAATCAGAAGCAATTCGATTGTCTTCAATTCTTTTCGTAATCGTATTGTAAGCAGATAATCCTTTAGAAAAAGTACCAATCCATAAAATACGATCGTCAGAAAGACACATCGATTTAATGTCATTTTTATTGCTTTGACCAGTTTTACTGTTGATGTAGCTTACAGCATCAGTATTTTTATTATAAATCGTAATGCCGCCACCTTCTGTTCCAAAATAAATGTTCTGGTTTTTATCTGCAATAATCGAACTCACAACATCAAAACTCATCGGGATCTTTTTCGAATTCTGATTATAGTTAGAGAAATTGACATTGGAAACGTCCCAAAGATTCACGCCTTTATAATAACAGCCAATCCAAATAGAACCTTTTTTGTCCTTAAAAAGTGACTTTACTTTGTCGATTCCGTTACTGTTATTGCTGTTGTTTATTTTCTGCAGACTTTTATCCAAACCTAAAATATAGATTCCGTCATATGCTCCAATCCATAAAGAACCTTGATTATCAATTACTAAAGATCGAATGTCTGTATTGATTTCTTTGAACTTTTCATTGTGCAAAAAAGAAACATAAGATTTCTGTTTTTGATCGAATTTTAAAAGACCTTTATTTTTTGTTCCAACCCATAAATTACCATTTTTATCTTCTATAACCGACTGCACATTCAATAAATCAACATTATTCAGCGGATAATTTTTAAACTGAAATTTACCGTTTTTTCGACTAATTAATTGACATAAACCTTTTGTGGTTCCAATCCAGATTTCGCCTTTTTTGGTTTTTAGAATGCTTAGAATATTATTGCTTGGAAGGGTAGAAGCATCATCGTCTGAATGGAAAACCGAAGTAAACAATCCAGATTTTTTATTGTAAATCGTTAATCCTTTTGAAGTTCCGAACCACATTTCGTCGCCAATTTCCTTAATGCTCCAAACGGCGTTATTACTTATCGTGTGATTGGCTTTGGTATGCAGATATCTTGTAAATTTATTCAAAACAGGATTATAACAGTTCAAGCCATTGTAAGTCCCCACCCAGATTTTTCCAGAGTTATCTTCTTCAATTGCAAGGATATCATTGTTGCTGATAGAAGATTTATCCTGGGCATCATTTCTAAAAATAGTAAATCGGCTGCCGTCGTATTTATTCAGTCCGTCACGCGTACCAAACCACATCTGCCCAAATTTATCCTGATGAATGGCAATGACAGAACTCTGCGAAAGGCCGTCGGTCGTAGAGATGTTTTTAAGGCGGTATTTATTTTGGGAAAACAAATTTCCGCTGATAAATACGATAAACAAAAGAGCTATTTTGAATTTCATAGCGCGTAGTTTTATATTGTGAATTGAATTCTCGCAAAGTCGCAGAGTCGCAAAGTTTTCTTTTTTAAGTTTTTTTAAATTTTCTCTTTGCGTCTTAGCGACTTTGCGAGATTAAATAAGAACTTTACTTCAATCGCTTTTTTAATTGATAATCGTACAAAGACGGAATTTTTTCTATTTCCGTATTCAAAAACTCAATATAAGGATCAACATCGTATTTGATTTCAAATTTCGTATTTCCGTGAACGCCAATGATTCTGGCGAAAGCACCGTCTTTCATTCCATACAATAAAACAGGTTTAGTCTGATCTGGGTTTGAAACCTGAACATTTAAGTTCCAAAAAGTACTGAAAGGTCCGTGCGAAGGTTTCCAGTAATCCGCTCCGCCGCCGCCAAATAGGTAATAGCTGTTATTTTTATCAGCAGTAATATGAACCGTAATATTATCAAACAAATTTTGATGATTTGCTCCTGAATGCTGGTCTAAAAGAGCGTCTTCAAAAATCTCACAATTTTGATACACATTTTTAGTAGAAAAAGTATTGAAGCTCAACGGGTGAACTGCTTTATTGTAGATTTTTAAGTTCTTGACTAAAACATTATGAACGCCTCCTAAAGTTACGGTATAATGCGATAAATGAGGACCATCGGTAATGATATCCTGAACGGTTACATTAGAAACTTCTTCGGCAAGAATACCGCTGTCAGCATTGGTAATTTTGACGTCTTTTACCCAGCTGTTAAAAAGGCGCGTTAAGAAAATTGCATTATTTCCCGGTTCTACGTGATGTGCGACTCTCGGAATATCCGGAAAAGTAAACCGAAGATGTTCTATTCCGACTTCATTTAAATGTTTCCATTCGACGAGTTGTGCCTGATAACTTGGTTTTATCGAAATGGTTAAAGGTGTTTTTAAAGTAATTTTAGAACCAGATATTTTAGCGATTTCAACTTGCTGTCTTACAATTGGAAGTTTTGGAAATTTCCAATGATGCGAACCAGGTTTGACTTTTGCCCCTTGATATAAAACTTTTATAATTTCGCCGTTTTCTCCATCTTTATTGAACAACTGCAATTCGACAATATCCCCGACTTTTAAATTTTTTACTTCGGAAATATTAATGACAAATTCACCCATTTTTCCCGAACTGACTTTTGCTAACACATTAGGTTCGGGCTCATATTTATCCAAATAAGATTTCACACGTTCATTCGGAATTTGTGTCCAGATAAATCCTCCCGACCATGCATATTGCGAAAAAGGCAAATCAATATTATTTTCGGGTTCGCGTTGTCTTTTATCAAAAGAGGTTAGGTATTCGCGAAGTTCCGTTAAAGATTCCGGATCTTTAAGATACATCATCGGTCTTGGGCAGTAGATTTCAGTTCCGTTTTCGCTGGAACCTGCACCGCGAAGTACAAAATTGCTTCTTTCGATGTAGAGAATATCGCTTAGAATAATTCGGCCTGCGGGTAATTGTAAAATTACGTTTCCATCGACTGCATTTGCTGCTTTTAAAGCTTTAAGTAATGCTTTTGAGTCGTCTAGATTGTCATTTGCTTTTACGCCAAAATCAGCGGCATTAATAATTTTTCCTTCGGTTTCTGGAAGTTTGCTCTCTCCAAAATTATAACCTGCATAGCTAAAATCAGGAAGATAATTGACTTTTGAAGTAATAATTTTTGGTAATTCCTGCGCCATTGTAATATTTACAACAAGGCTGCAAAAGATAGTTATGGCTGGACGAATCATGGTTTTTGTGGTTGTGTGGTTAGTTAGTTTTTTGTTTGCCGCAAAGGCACTAAGGCACAAAGTTTTTTTATTTTTTTATTTCACGCTCCGGATAGCTATCGGCAGTGTGAAATATAAATCTTCGCGACTTTGCGATAAAGCTTTAAAAAAAACTTTGTGCCTTAGTGCCTTCGTGGCAAGCAAATTATAAAGATCGCTTAATCCCCAATTCAAGTCCTCGCAATTCTGCTAATCCTCTTAAGCGGCCAATCGCAGAATAACCCGGATTTGTTTTTTTCTTTAAATCATCCAGCATTTGATGACCGTGATCTGGACGCATTGGTAATTTGCTGTTATTTCTTTTTTCGACTTCTAGAATTGCTTTTACCACTTCGTACATATCAACATCACCTTCAAGGTGATTTGCTTCGTAGAAACTTCCTTCTTCGTCACGCTGCGTGCTTCTTAAGTGAATAAAATTCATTTTATCGCCGTGACGTCTTACAATTCCGGGTAAATCATTATCGGCTCTAACACCATAAGAACCTGTACACATTGTAAATCCGTTTGATGGAGACGGCGCTGCATTCATTAATTCCACTAAATCTTCTTCTGTACTTACCACTCTTGGTAAACCTAAAATAGGGTAGGGAGGATCGTCTGGGTGAATAGCCATTAAGACACCTTTACTTTCGGCAACTGGAATAATCTGCTGTAAAAAGTAAAATAAATTATCTTTTAAAGCCTGTCTGTCAATATGATTGTAAGCGCTTAAAGTAACTAAGAAATCTTCAACGGTATAAGCTTCTTCAGCACCCGGAAGTCCCGCTAGAATATTGCGTTGTAATTTTACCTTATCTTCATCTGTCATGGCTTCAAAGTAGCTTTTAGCTTTTTGAATTTGAGTATCAGAATATTCTTTTTCTGAGCCTGGTCTTTTTAAAATAAACAATTCGAAGGCAGCAAAAGCATTAATATCGAAACGTAAAGCTTTTGATCCGTCTTTAACAGTGTACGATAAATCAGTTCTTGACCAGTCTAAAACCGGCATGAAATTATAGCAGATGCATTTGATGCCGCATAAAGCCAGATTTCGAATGCTTTCTTTATAATTTTCAATGTATTGAAGGTAATTTCCAGTTTGTTTTTTAATGTCTTCATGAACCGGAATACTTTCCACAACCGACCAAGTTAAACCAGAAGCTCCTTTTTTAGGATCGCCGTTTTCGTGTTCAATCTCAACTTTTCTTTTAATGATTTCTTCGATACTCCAAACTTCTCCGTTTGGAATATGGTGTAATGCGGTTACAATTCCGGTTGCTCCCGTTTGTGCAATATCTTGTAAAGAAACAGGGTCATTTGGTCCGAACCATCTTAATGTTTGTTCCATGTTTTATTTGTTTTTGGTTTGATTCCTGCAAGGTTTTCAAAACCTTGTAGGTATGTTTTTTATTTATAGAGATGATAATTTTAACCCACAAGGTTTTGAAAACCTTGCAGGACGTGAGAAATCTTAAATGCTTGTAGCAGCAAAACCTCCGTCGACTTTTAAGATTGTTCCAGTTACGAATTTTGACATATCGCTGCATAAAAACAAAAGCGCACCGTCAATATCTTCTGGTGTTCCAAATCTTCCCATTGGCGTGTGATCGATAATTTTTTCGCCGCGCGGAGTCAGTTTTCCTTCTGGAGTTAATAATAAAGCGCGGTTTTGTTCTCCAATAAAAAATCCAGGAGAAATAGCGTTTACACGAATTCCTTCGCCATATTTTTGAGCCAGTTCAACTGCCATCCATTGTGTGAAGTTATCAATTGCCGCTTTTGAAGCCGAATAACCCACAACTCTAGTTAAAGGTCTTTGTGCCGATGCCGATGAAATATTAATGATATTTCCTGATTTCTGCTTAGCAAAAAGCTCTGCAAAAACCTGAGTTGGGAGCATAGTTCCAATAATATTCAAATCGACAACCTTTTGTAAATCATCCGTTTTCATATCATAAACTGCTTGGTCGGGCTGAATTGTAGCACCCGGCATATTTCCTCCAGCAGCATTAATTAGAATATCCAGACGACCGTATTTTTCTACGATAAAATCTTTTGCCTTTTCTAGTTCTTCTTTGTTTAAAACATTCGCCTGAATGGCAAAAGCCTGACCGCCATTTGCTTCTATGTTTTGTACAGTTTTCTCCGCTTTTTCCAGCGATTGAGAAACGATTCCAACAACAACACCTTGTTTAGCCAATACGTTTGCAAAGTTGCTTCCTAATACTCCCGCACCACCTGTTATAAGTGCAATTTTACCTTTTAGATTGAATATTGAATCCATTATTTAGTTATTTAAAAAATCAATAGTTTAAATTCCAAATTTCAATTTGAAAGATAAAGTATGATAAATATTTAGTTTAATTTTTAAGTTTATCTGATTCCGCTTTGAGGTTGGAATTTAGAATTTGGTATTTCAAAAATTGGAATTTTAAAACTTAACTCTTATTGTTCCAATCAGATCTAAAACTCTTTTAGTCTCTTTTTCGATTGTATCGTAAGCTTCGTATTCCATAACATTTTTACTGATTAATTTACTTCCCATTCCCACAGCAGAAACTCCAGCATTAAACCAAGTTTCAATACTTTGGCGGGTAGTATCAACACCTCCAGTCGGCATAAAAATTAAGTTTGGAAAAACATCTTTGATACCGCTCATAAAGTCTGGTCCTAAAATATTTCCAGGGAAAAGTTTGATGAATTGAACTCCAGCATTTTCAGCAGCAATAATTTCAGTTGGAGTCATACAGCCAGGCGCGTATAAAACCTCTTTACCAATTAAAAATGAAGCTACTTCAGGAACAAAACCCGGACTTATAAAAAAGTCAGCTCCAGCCAAGAAATAAGTTTCTGCCTGCGCCAAGTTTTTAATAGTACCAATTCCTAAAAGCATTCCAGGCATTTCGGCGTTTCTAATTTCAATTAATTTCTTAAAATTAGAAAGAGCTTCAGGACCTCTGCTTGTATATTCCACCGCTCTAATTCCTACGTTGTAAAGTGTTTTTAAAACAGCAATACTTTTATTTTCGTCAGCATTAAAATATAAGGGAAGCATTCCTTGTTTTATAATGACATCAATAGAATTCTGAATAGTACTCATCGCTTAGATCTTTACTTTAATTACAATTTTTTTCAATTCACCTTCGCCAATCATTGCCGTGTGTACATCTTCAGGAAATAATATGGTAAACTGTTTTTCCTGCAATTGAAAGAAAGTATCTGGAGCATCATGAAAAAAGCGAACATCTCTTTCGTCGCTGTAATCGCCATTTGGGTTTACACATTTCTCTCTCGGTTTCCAGGCAAAAGTTTCTGGTCCTTTTATTGAAATCTGAATGTCGATGTTTTTGTCGTGGCATTCAAAACCTTTCACGGCTTCTTCTTTCGTATTTCCTTGGCCGACAATTACAATTAGTTTTAAACCTTGGCCAATTTCAAAAGCGCCTTCTTCCAAATTGGCAATATCATTTTGATTTACATAATCAAATGCTTTTTTAAAATTGGGATGCAGACTGTAATATTTTGCTGCGTTATGTAGTGAATCTACTATCATTTGGTTAGATATTATTTAGTTTTTAATCGTGTATTTTAGTTGATTAACAGAAAAAAGAATTGTTTTTTTAATGTTATGTGTATATTTGCGTGTGCGTACACGGTATTTTACAAATGTATGTAAAATGAAGTGTAAAACAACTTATTTTTAATAAAATAAATTAAATTTACTGCATGCTTTTATTTTTTTAACTTAAAAAGAATCAATATCATAACAATTAAGAAAATTGCCGAATTAGCCAATGTTTCGCCGGGAACAGTCGACAGAATTATACACAAGCGCGGGCAAGTGGCGCAAGAAACTGTGGATAAGGTTAATGCTATAATTGAAAAATTCGGTTATAAACGAAATATACTGGCAAGTAACTTGGCGTTAAATAAAAAATTTCATTTTGCAGTTTTTCTACCAAAGTCTGAAACCTTGGAATATTGGAAAAGTCAGGTTGACGGAATTGAAAAAGCAGCCTTGGAGTTTAGCAAATTCGGAATTGTATTGGATTATTTTTTCTACGATTACAATCTGATCTCATTTCAAGAAACTGTTCAAAAAGTAATGCAGTTTGATTGTGACGGTTTATTATTTGCGCCTATATTTTATGAAGATTCTGTTCAGTTTTTAAAAGAATATCAAAAGAAGAATATTCCAGTTGTAATGATTGATTCTAATATCTCTGAAGGAAATGAACATGCGTACGTAGGACAAGACGCTTTTCAAAGCGGTTATTTAGCGGGAAGATTAATCAGTTTCGCAGTGAAGAATGAGAGACAGGTTTTGATTTTTAAAATTACCAGAGAAATTGAAAGTACTTCGGTATACTTACAGCGTATCGATGGATTTTATTCTTATTTTAAAGATCATAACGAACTGACGAATTTTAAATTTTCAGAAGTCACTTTAAAAGATTCCAAAATAGATCAGTTGAATTTGGAAATGTTTTCTGGCGTAAGCAGTATTTTTGTGCCAAATTCCAGAGCTTATATTGTAGCTGGATTTTTAGAAAAAAATAATATAAAAGGTGTCCGTATTATTGGTTTTGATTTGTTGAAAGAAAATATCGAATATTTAAACAAAGGCATAATCGATTTTTTAATCAATCAAAGACCAGAAGATCAAGGTTATATGGGGATTAATTATTTGTATAAGAAATTGGTTCTACAAGAAGATGTTGAACGCACACATTATATTCCGTTAGAAATTATTTTGAAAGAGAATTATTTTCCTGTTAGGAAATGATTTAAATACGCGTGATACGCTATTTTGTTATTTCAACGGAGGAGAAATCTTCACAAGCGACTCTACAAAGTTTGGTGACCTTCTTTGGGGAGCTTCTTACGGAGATTTCTCCTCCGTCGAAATGACAAAAATGAGAATAAAATCTATTTCTTAACCTTCACCACCAAAGGATTATTAATCTTCTCAGCAAAAGCACTCAAATAAGTTTCCCATTCTTGTTTAGTTTGAAACGGACTTCCTTTTTTCCATCCAAAACCAGCATAATAAATTGCTTTATTGTTTTTTACAGAGATATTTCCATACAAATTGCTTAAATCTTTTTCATCGGTAACATGATTATCAAAGCTAATTAAAGAACCTTTTGGCGCGACTAAACCCATTCCAATTTCAGAATCATCAATAGGCTCCCAGTTACTAAGCCAGCCTTTTTCTAAATTTGTTCCTGTAGTTCCTTTTTTATCATGAAGTGTCAAACCAGCAGCAATAGTTTTGGTTCCAGTAACGTTGATTTCGAAGCGAGAAAGCTGGCTTCCATAATCCAAACTGATCAATTTAGATTCGGTTATTCTATTGCCTTTCGCATCCCAATCTGCATAGGTTAAAATAAAGCTCGTTCTAATCGGGCCATTCGTAATAGTTTTCCAGCTGATAAAATTTTTAGAAAAATAATATTTACCATCCACATTTACAGCAATTCCGCCAATACCTCGGCTGGGACCAACCTGAAAA
>Ga0160449_1001269_pt1 | contig 12591 bp, 6 predicted proteins | sample HID1975I_E1MG_FD_108216 | JGI IMG/M metagenome (GOLD analysis project Ga0160449, IMG submission 108216) | Enriched soil microbial communities from UW Madison campus, WI, USA - HID1975I_E1 MG | ecosystem: Environmental > Terrestrial > Soil > Unclassified | place: USA: Madison, Wisconsin...
CAATCAAGTGAAAGGGCATACATGAAGGCAGTAGTACTTAGCAATTATTTGCTCCAGAGACGAACTGACGAAGTATTTGGTTATGTCAAATCACATCATCCGGACGTGACCACAATTATTGGCGCCCATACCGGAATGACCGAATTTGTTTGGAAAAATCCGTTCGCCGTATATGAAGGCTTTGCTAATAGTAATGTGGATGTATACGAAGGCCAGACCTGGTCCAATACGATCGAAATACCGGCTTATTATCAGGGAGTCAGTCAGGCGATGCCATTCGAAACAGCCTATATTGACTATAGTTATTGGGCGAATGCGAAGAAGGCAGCGGATAAAGAGTTGATCTCCATTATGGACCCCAAGGGCGATTTCTACACTAACAAACCTTGGGACTGGGTTACCCAGATGTACAGGCATCAGGTCGTCAGCACGTTGATGTTCCCGAATATTTATAAATATAATACGGTTATTTGGCCTGCAAGAATATTAGGCAACGACGATTGGAATGAAGCTCCTGACTCATTTAAGACGGTCATGTCGAACGTCATCACAGAGCTCGGCAAGATGCATAACTACTCGACTCCGATTACGACGTCGAACAGACCTGTCAAGGTCGGATTTATGATTTCGGACACCATGAACAATCAGGTAGGCGGTCCGGGCAGTACGGTAACCCCGGCCAGCATTCATTCTTTAATTATGCCTCTGTTGAAAGAAGGGCTGCTTGTCGACTCTATTCCACTGGAGGGAATTACCTCAACGAATGACATCTTAAGCGAATATGATATCATCATGCTAAGTTATGACTTGATGAAGCCGCTCGATAGCGCTTATAACGTCAAGTTGAAAGAGTACATTAACGCCGGAGGCATCGTGCTCTATGTCGGCGCCCGTACTGAATTCGATAATATTAGCGAGATGTGGTGGAAGACAGCCGGTTATGACAGTCCACAAGATCACTTGATGGATATACTCGGGGCTGGACTTTCCGGCCGTAACGCCGCGGTGGCGGCCAGTTCACTGAGCCCGCAAACGGGATCGGCATTGGCGGCGGGGATCGGAACACTTTCCTCGACTTCAAGCTACCAAATGATCGGTTATACTTCCGGCTCAGGCATTACGCCGATGTACAAATCCGGCGCCAATACCGTCGCTTTCCAAAAGGATTACGGTTCCGGCAAGTTCATCTATCTTGGCATCGATCCGTATTATTTTGGAGCCAGTTCGTCAGGTAGCGCAAAAATGGTGCAAATCATGCAAAACATCGCTTCGCAGTTTAAATCGGTGTCTGTATCCTCACAAAGTGCAATTGATTATACGCGAGGTCCTTATCGAGGCATTCACAGCTTAAACGGGCCCAAGACGGTTACCGGTAAATATATCGATTTGTTCGATCCGAACATTCCCGTTGTGACAACCAAGAAAGTACTTCCCGGAGAGTCAGCTCTTCTGTATGATGTTTCGGGCATAACGGTAACGACAACACCCAAGGTGCTGTATGCGCAAGGGCAAGCACCGGCGATCTCGGAGACTTCCAACGCGACGAACGTCATTGTCGGCAAAGGCTCTTCGAACACGCTCGGAACAATCCGGATTTTGAGCAAACCGGGTATTGTCCCGACTTTGGCTACGGCGGTCGACCATAATGGAAGGAGCATGCTTTATTCCCAGGAGTGGGATGACGTCACACAGTCGTTGCTAATTAAATATTGGAACGATCCGCAAGGGGTGACTGTCAACGTAAGCTGGAGCAACTCTGGCACTCCGCCATTCCTATATACAAAAACGGTCGACGATCGCGATCTTGCAGTGACTTGCAGCGGCACGAAATATTACAATGATTCCCCTCTAGGCAACTTCCTGGGAACCGAAACGTATATCAAGGATTCCGGCGCCTATTGCCAATTTCCGTTCAAGGGCACTTCCATTCGGTGGATGGGGATTTCCAGCAAGCAGGGGGGAACAGCGGATGTCTACATCGACGGTAGCCTAGATTCTGCAAATGTGGACACCTATGATCCCAATACCGGTTACAAGCGAGTGTTGTATACGAAAACAGGATTAACGAATACAGATCATGTCATAAAGGTATCCGCGAACGGCACGAAGCATGTCAACTCCTCGGATACAAACGTCCGATTCGATAAGTTTGAGTATGGCAGCAACCAGTTAATCTCCGTCGACGATCGGGACGCCGCAATTTTGTACAGCGGTTCCTGGAATAATTGGGAGGATGCCGCCAACTACAATTCGACGGAGAAATTCAGCAGTACAGCGGGAGATACGATCGAGTTTCGTTTTACCGGACCTGTGATCCGTGTCATTGGCCATACCGGTCCCTTTTTCGGTAAAGTGAACGTTTATGTAGATGACGTATTACGAGTGGCGGAACTCGATCTGTATTCGCCGACGCGAAACTATAAACAGGTGCTATTTTCCGATGCGACGTTGACTCAGGGGAACCATACGATCCGAATTGAATTATCCGGTACCAAAAACGTCAACTCTTCCGATTACAACGTTGTGCTGGATAAATTCGAGGTCGGCACAAGTTCGCTGAACCGCGTCGACGACCGCGATAGTGCAATCACGTATTCAGGGGTGTGGAATGATGTGTCGGATAATCAAAGCTACAATGGAACAGAGCGGCTTTCCGGCACAACTGGAGATCATTTCGAATATATTTTCAACGGGCCGGTTGTGAAGTGGATTGGACCGAAAGGCCCCCAATACGGCAAGGCCAATGTCTATATTGACGGCATTGTTGCGGCTTCCGGCATCGATCTATACGCACCTTCGAAAACAAATAACCAGGAACTGTTTGCCACTGTAACAGGCACAGGTTCTCATACGCTGAAGGTGGAAGTCGCCGGTGAGAAAAATGCCAATTCGAGCGGTTTTGCGATAGTGACAGATATAATTGAGTCCAGTGGCGGCGACGCGACAAGTGTCGACGATCGGGATAGCGCCATTCATTATACCGGGACATGGGGCCAATACGACTCGCCCAACGATTACAATGGCACGCAAACGTATTCCGGCACCACAGGAGCCTCCGCATCGTTCACGTTCAAAGGCAGCAACATTCGTATTGTCGGACCGAAAACCCAATTCTACGGAATAGCAAAGGTTTATATTGATAACATTCTCCAAGGGCAATTCGATCAATACGCTTCAGACGTTTCCTATCAGCAGACATTATATGAGAGTAAACTGAGCTATGGTACGCATACGGTGAAGGTGGAAGTGTCAGGCAATAAAAACACGAATTCGACGGGGAATACGATTGTGCTCGATAAGCTCGAATACGAGACGACCCAAGCAGCGGATGATCGCGACAGCGGTATATTCATGAGAGGCGTATGGACAGATGTCAGCGATGCAGCAGCCTACAATTCGACGGAGCGAACGAATTATTACAGTGGGGACTACATGTTGTTCAGCTTCACCGGATCGACGATCAAATGGATTGGATCGAAAGGGCCGAATTACGGTAAAGCGGATGTCTATGTGGATAACAAGCTAGAAGCAAGCGATATCGATTTATATTCGACCAGTAAGCTGAATAAACAAATTTTGTTCGCTAAATCCGATCTGTCCAGTGATACGCACACAATTAGAATTGTCGTAAAAGGCACAAAGAACGCAAGTTCCTCGCATTACAACGTAGCTGTCGATCGCTTCGAGTACTAGTCCAAACCTTACGAAACTAACAAAAGCACTGATTCCTTGATACAGGAGTCAGTGCTTTTCATTGTAACCAGAGGCTGTCCCATAAGCAATTCAAGTTGCTGTGAAAGATAATCGATACTAAAGGTGCAAGGTATATACACCTTGTATTTATCGATCATCTTAAGCAATTCTGCTTAGGGGTCAGCCCCCGTTACCTATTGAATCTCAATGGCGTATAAATCTTCAGCAGCGCCTTTGACTGTTATTGTTGATTTGGCGTCCGCTACTGCATAGGAGGATACAACACTCCCATTTATATCATATATAGTTAGCGATCTGTCGTTCGTGCCGATGAAAGGCTCCAGGTCAACATCCAACTCGATGTCATCGTCGGTCAGTTTTATAGCAAAGATAACGACATTGCCATTATACTCGAATGCCGTAACCCTTGCATCGACACTTTCGTTCGCAAGAATACAGTCCCCGAGAATATCACCTTCAACGAAAAATGATATAAATCGCTCCCTTAGAGCAGCCAATGCTTTGAGTGTTGCCGATAATTCAGGATATTCATAAATGTAGGCCGATCCGTTCACATCTTCAACCTTTGAAGGTATAACATTCATAATCATATTATCCATAAAAGAGTACTTGGCATGTAAAGGACTGTTATCAATATTAATATTTGGTCTTGTGGTGCGAATGACATGCGAATAGGCTCTGCAATCCCCCACGCCAGGCCAATATTCCCAGTCCCATGTGTAATCCAGAAAATTAACATCCTCTTCGAAGTAGAAGGTCGACTCGCCATAGAAAGTGGCATCGGGATGCAATTCGGTCGTTTCCTTGCGGTAGCCCTTAATAATATCGATTAAAGTATTTGGCTCGGGTGATAGTATCACCTGGTCCCAGCCTATGGACGGCGTACCCGCCTCGTCTCTGAGAAAGCGAAGCGAAGTGGTCACATCTTCTTTCCATAGTGGAATGGTTTGGTCGGATATAACCGAGCAACGGTACTTTTCCATATAGGAAGCCTGAAAAACAGGAATACCCTTTATGTTTTGGGACCATCCCTGATCCGCTTCGCCTAGAGATAAACCATAGCGTTCACCCGTTTTGTGCCACAAGGATATAAACGAGACGAACGGAGCCACATTGACGCCCATACTATGCACGATATCAACGTTTTGCTTCCATTTTTCAAACCCGCCCAGTTCTTTGCAAAATGAATTTTTCGTATACGGCAGCATGCTATCCGTGTAACCCCAAATGCTCAGCTCATGCAGACCGTGTTCCTTCATGTCCTTGGCCACTTCCGGCAAATCGTCATAGGTATATTTAATCGCATCTGGGTCAGAAGGGTACTGCTCAGTCATCCAAATGGTTCTATACCCGAGTGCCCGCTTTATTTTGTCCGGTTGCTTAACTGCCCGCTTCATATTAGCGTTAACCCACGCTTTGTAAGGGGCAATCCCTCTCACCCAGCCACCAGCATGAGGAGTAATGATATATTCTCCGCTGTCGTATTCTTCACCATTCTTCAACGACACGTTGTGAAGATTTGCGACGCGAAGCGTATGGGCCTTATTGTTTAATTTCAGCCATACGGCATCTGCGCGGCCCATTTCTGTAGGCACATCCGGGCCCCAGCCCCAATGTTTTCGGAACACGCACAATCCGCCTTTGAGTCCACCGACGTTGTACCAGCGGCCGATCATGCCGTCTTTGTCAAAGTAACCGCCGCCCTGATACATTTTTCCACTAATCGGAGGACTTAAAGCGAAAAACGTTTTACGGTTGTCCGGGGTATCAGCAAGTTCAATAAACGGCTTATTGCTTGCTCCAAGTGTAGTAAATCGGGTATTATCGCCATCGGTTGCCTCAAGCCCCTGAAAGTCGGGAAATACAATCTGCCTTACTTCCGTGTTGGAATTGTTTCTTACCTTGCAGCTCATGCCGATCGATATCCCGTCTTTCTCCTCCCAAAACCTGACCTGCGCCCAAACGCCACCTTCAAGCCGCTCTTGCTCTTTCGTATCGATATTTTGCGGGAGCTTCTCCCATGTGATACATACTGAACCGTTAACCGTCTCGATTCTAGGTGCGGATGAGTAGAATTTCCCGTCGGCAGATGCTCTTAATATTTCATAGTCATATTGAAGAGGCCAGGCGACATCTATTAAACCGCTTCCATTTTTAATAAGCTCTCCGCAGGAATCGCCGTTTAACGAAACAAGCTCTCCAGTCTCTTTGTTAAAGCCTAACGTTGCGCCGTTTAATGTACACAATACTTTTTCCATGAGTGTTCATCCTTTTTTTGTTTTTGACATAGTGAGGATTTTTATTATCAAATTACAAAATCATAGTTGTAATCCTTAATTGTATTATATTATACTATATTGTATCAGTCAATTAAGTGATTTAAATGATGAATACAGCTTTTTTGATTTGTGTAGAAGGAGAATGGGAGGTCGTAAAAATTAAAACAAAAAGGAGCCGCCCTAAAATGATCGGCTCCTTGGATTTGGAGTGGAAGTGGGGGAAAGGAATAGGTTGATTACGAGCTCACTCCTTTATACAAAGAAACAGGTATGACGCGTTGCTCGACATTAACAGGATCATGAAGGGATTTAATAAGCAATTGGACAGCTTGAAGCCCCATCTCTTCCACGTTTTGATCAATAGAACTAAAAAAAGGGGAGGTATCCATGATTTTGATGTCTGGATTATCGTAAGAGAGAATCGCTAACTGTTCAGGAATCCGCTTATCCATTGCCCGGGCTACCTGATAGACTTGCTCAGCCATTAAGCTGGAGAATGCGAATACGGCGGTCATATTCGGGTTGCTCGATAGCCAATCGGAAATGTACTGCTTGTAAATATCCTCTTGTTGGTACGTAAGCTCGTCGATTCTTGTCAGCCAATAAGAAGGATTCGTCATGATTTGATTTTTCTTTATCGCATCTAGATAGCCTTGAAAACGATCCTCGGAGCTGGCTGTTGTCGATTTGGTGCCAGATATGATGCCAATGTGGGTATGCCCTTTACCAATTAAGTACTCGGTTCCCAGAAATCCGCCTAAATAGTTATCCGATGTAACCGAGTTCGTCTTAATTCCCGGCAAATAACGATCGACAAGCACGAACGGAAAATTGCGGGTTTTCAAATTCAGGATTTCTTCGCTATAAGTCTCACCGTCCACCGGAAAGATAATCAATCCCTCTGCACCGCACTGAATCATATCTTTGATCGCTTTGCGCTCTTCGGATTGCAAAGTTACTTGGCGGATCATGAGCATTAAGCCAGCTTCTTTGCAGCCTTCCTCTACGCCCTGAAAGAGGTTCATCGTAAACGAATCATTAATCATTGGCGACAAGAAACCGATTCTTTTCAATTCTCTGTCGGTGTCCAGCAAATGCTCCTTGCTTGACACAAAGCTCCCTTTGCCGGCAATACGGAAAATAATCCCTTCCTCAACCAGCAGTTTATAAGCATTCTTAATTGTGACGCGGCTTACCTGATATTTCTCCATCATTTCGGCTTCCGTCAGAATGCGGTCCCCTGGCTTCAGCTCCCCATTCTCGATCATTGTTTCAACCATTTCTTTAATTTGCAAATAAAGTGGCTTGCTTTTATTTTGATCTAACACCAGTATGTTCCTCCATTATTTGAAATCCTTCAAGATAAGCAAATTCTATTTTATGTTAGCTGTTCATAGGTAGGCAATTCAAAAGACTTATTATTGACATGTTACAGTTTAATTTGTACCATACAATATAATCCAAATCAAGGGGGAAGCGTCATGTTCTTAGAACTCACACATGGTTGGGAGATGAAGGGCTCGTATTCCGGCTTCTGGAAATTCGGTCGCTCTATGGAGTTGAATTTGGAATTAAAGGGGTTCATGGACTGGATTCCGGCCGAGGTTCCGGGCAGCGTTCATTGGAGCTTGTATCAGGCAGGGCTATTGCCGGACCCTTATTGGGACAAGAATACGCCGACCTGTGAGTGGGTGAACGAAAGGGATTGGTTATACCGTACTTCATTCGATGCGGATCCTGCCTGGGAAGGGAAGAGAATCAGGCTGATTTGCGAAGGTATCGACGAATCCGCGACGCTGCTGCTGAACGGGCGCAAACTCGGAAACCACGAGGGGATGTTTGTCCCGTTTGTGCTGGATATCACGGATTTGATCGACCGATCCGCTCCCAACAAACTGATTATCGCTCTGGACAGGAGCCCGGACGGACAGGCGCAACTCGGCTATACCGACCGCGTTAATCACTTGAAGAGCAGGTTCGGATACAAATGGGATTTTTGCCCCAGACTCGTTCATATCGGCATTTGGAAGCATGTGAAGCTAGAGATAACCGGTGAACATCGTCTTGAGAACATTCACGTCACTTCCGAGATTGTTGATGGGGTGGCTAACATAGGGGCGGATATATCTTGGGAAAGTGAGATTGCGGGCGATATTAACCTGGAAGCCGCAGTTTTGACGCCAGAAGGGGCAGGAGCGGCATTCGTGTGCAAATCCGTGTCGGCCCGACCCGGCTTGCAGCGTGTCCGAGTGGAGCTGCAAGTCCCGAATCCGCGTCTGTGGTGGCCGAACAATGAAGGCGATCCCACGCTCTACTCTTTGAGTGTTGCCATACTCATACCCGGCGATAGTCCGCAGCTATCCGACAAGAAAGCGGAAAGTTTCGGTATACGCCAGCTTTCCTTCAAATCGAATCCCGGCGCGCCGAGGGACGCTCAACCTTTTACAATTTGTGTGAACGGACGAGATCTCTACATAAGAGGTTGGAACTTTGTTCCGATCGACCAATTGTATGGAAGGTATGAGCCGGAGCGTTATGAGAGACTGATAGCACTTGCGAAAGCGGCAAATATTAACCTGTTGCGCGTATGGGGCGGCGGATTGATCGAGAGGGAGGCGTTCTACGATCTGTGTGACCGAAACGGCATTATGGTCTGGCAGGAAATGATGCAATCAAGCTCCGGGTTCAATAATGAACCGTCCTGCAATCCCGAATACCTGTATCGGCTCATCTCGACGATGAGAAGCGTCATTCGTGAGAAACGAAATCATCCATCGCTTGTAATCTGGTGCGGCGGCAATGAATTGACCGAAGGCGGTCATCTCGACGCGGAGCTGATTCCGCTATCAGACAAGCACACGACATTGCGTGAGCTCGGTCGTCTGGTTCACGATTTAGACCCGGAACGGCTCTATTTAGCGACCTCTCCGACGGGTCCGACGTTTTTCCTAAACGAAAAGGCAGCCGGACAAAATCGTTGTTACGATGTGCATGGCCCCTGGAAATACGGCGGGGCAGAGAGCCATTACCGGCTTTACAACGGAAGCGACGCGCTTCTGCAAAGTGAATTCGGCGGCGACGGCTATTGTTCGCTTACCAGTATGAAGAAGTTCCTCCCCTCGGAAGCCATTCAGGCGGATCAAACCGGTCTATGGAGTTGGGTTCAACACGGGGGCGAATACTGGAATATGGATGCCCAGCTGTTGGAGTTGTTCGGAACTATTAACGATATCGGGATCAAAGTACAGCTTTCGCAGTGGCTGCAGGCAGAAGGAATCCGTTATGGATTGGAAGCCAATCGTAGAAGATCTCCGAGGTGTAGTGGCAGTATTTTATGGCAAATGAACGAGCCTTATCCGAATGCAACCTGCACGAGCGCTGTGGATTATTACGGAGATCCTAAGCTGGCCTACAGCTGGGTGGCAAGAGCGAATGCCCCGTCCTTGATTTCGATGAGCTACGATAAAGCCTCTTATGCGCCTAACGAACTTTTCACGGGAGAAGTTGTGCTGCACATCGACGGACTTATAATGCTTGCAGAATATGAATGGTCCGTGACGATTCTGGATCAATGCGGGAGCATTCTTCATCAGGCAAACGGCAAGCAAGTTGTCGAGCAGCGTAACATTGGCGAGTTTCTGAGCTCCATTGAATGGCCGATCCCGGAAGGGATCGAGACATTCTTTGTCCGGCTGGAGGCTCGTAGCAGGGGCAGAACAATCCGGAATGAATATTCGTTCGCCGTTTCGACGTCCGCTCCTCCGCTTGCAGCTTATTTGCGCATGTCGCGTACCGAATTGCAAGTCACGCGCGTCTGCGAGAGCGACGGTAAATGCAAAGTTGCGATTCGGAACAACGGACCAACAGTTGCCCTCTGGGTGCGCGTTGAGGCTGAACTGACCGGGACGTGGTCGGCAAGCGACGTACGGCGCCCGCTATCTGATGGTTTTCTGCTGTTTCCCGGTGAGGAGCGCAAACTTGACACGTTCGCAGAAGCCGACTCGGGTGAACGATGGGCGGTATCGGCGCTCAACGCGAATAATTTGATTTATGATGTTTTCCTTGGAGAGTCTGGGGATTGATCTGCCGTCTATGTCAAATTTTCTTGAATCATTCAGCGATTTTTGCGGAATCGCATAAAGTGATCGTCGATCGCGCGAAACGCAGCGAACGACGTCCAGCAATAATTGAGCAGTCAGATTTTGTGCATATGCGTAACAACTGATCAAGTGATTGCCGAACTCGGCAATCATTTTTTTAGTAATTCCACGCTTGCCAATTCATCTGAACCGAACCAGAATATGCTCCCATACGCTCAAGATCGAGGTGAGCGGAACCAAAAATGTCGCTTCGGGAGGCCATTCAAATACGAATGCAATACTACCAAATTGATCTTTTAGAAATAAAAGTATGTATCAATACCACATAAATAATTCATTTGACTGATATTATATGAAATAATATAATACAAATTGAATAATCAAAAATAGAGAGGCACCTTGAATTAGATATTCATTGCGGGAAGGAAGGTTCAGCCCATGTTAACGTTACCGATGCTGACGAGCGAATATTACCCCCAGCATCGGGAGATTATTGCAACGTATTTTGAATCTATCTGCAGCCGAACAACTGAAGCTGCGAAGGAAGCAATGGATCAGCGAATCACTGTCAATGTCAGCACAGGAAGCGGAATCTGCCATATCGGCAAAAATCGGCGGCAGTCGCTCATCAGTGGAAGAACAGTTGTCGGTTACAATCCGGACGGCCCAACAGATCCGACCGTCGGCGTAGTGCGCTTCGATGATGCCGACGGCCGAACCGTGCTCAGCATCGTCCATTATGCCTGTCATCCGACGATGCTCGGATTTGAAAATCGACTACACGGTCCGGAATACCCTGGCGTGACCAAGCGTGTCGTGGAAAGTCTCGTCGGCGGCAAGTGCATATTTCTGCAAGGTGCAGCGGGCGATGTCGGGCCTGGTCCGGAAGGCTTCTTGACGAATGTGGACGCGATGAAGCGGATCGGAACTATACTGGGATGCGAAGCGGCAAGGACACTGCTGGAACTAGGCGAGCCTGAGGAGGCTGAATACGTCTTCGACCGCGTTGTGGAATCGGGGGCCCCACTCGGTATTTGGCAATCGCGGACGCCTTCGCACCCAAATACGGTAGTCGATGTGCGCAGCGCCAGCGTGCGATTGCCGCTCGGCCGACAATTGCCGATCGACGAGGCGAGAGGGAAGGCGGAGGGACTTGCCCGGGAGTTGGAAAAGCTTCAACTCGACGGCGCGTCGGAGGAGCTTATCAAAGAGGTTACCTTCCAGGCCAAACGGGCGTATTTTGCCTTGCGGCGCTCCGAAAGATATGAGGGGAAATCCCATATCGAGATCGAGGCGCAGTGTATTCGAATTGGAGATTTGGCGCTTGTCGCCGTTCCGTTGGAGATTTTCGTACAAACCGGCATCGCCGTAAAGAATGCTTCTCCGTTTACCCATACGCTGGTTAGCGGCTATTCCAATGGCTGGCAAGGTTACTTGCCTACGCGAGCGGATTATCCTTATGGAGGATATGAAGTGGAGACGACACCGTATGCGGCAGGCGCGGACGAGATTATTGTGGATGCGCTAACATCGCTGCTTGGCGAGATGAAAGCCGCGAATAAATAGGGCACTGCAGTGCTTGCGACGTGGAAGGAGCAACACCCCGACATCCGCACGTTCGACGATGACGGGAAGGATGGCGGTTTGAATCCGTTGCCGCAGGTAGCAAAACCGTTCCATTCGTCGATTTTAGCCGCAAAGCACACCGCGAAGCGATTACAAAGGAGTGAGAGATCAGGATGAAACTCAATCAATCGGAAGTACAAAGTTACCGGGACAAAGGATATAGTCTGTACCGAAAGCCGCTGTTTTCCGCGGAACGCATGCAAGTTCTTCACCGTTTGTTCGAGGAACAACTCGAGAAGAAAGGCGAGAAGCTTTCGGACGAATTGGACACTCCGCACTGGCGGGACCCGCGATTGCTTGATTTTTTGCTGAGCGACGAAGTGCTCGACTTGGTGGAGCCGTTGATCGGTCCCAACATTGTACTGTGGTCCAGTCATTTCATTTGCAAGGATCCGTTCGTCGGGCGCGCGACGCCCTGGCATGAGGATTCCGCTTACTGGAAAGGGAGGCTGGACAAATACGACAGCATCGTCACGGTGTGGCTTGCGCTGGATAGGAGCAACAAGGAGAACGGCTGTATGAGAGTCATCCCCGGTAGTCATCGCAACGGGTTCTCTCAATACGAGGATGTGGACTCCAAGGAAAACCTGTTTCCGACGCGGATCAGGCAGAAGGACATTCAAGAGGATCAGGCCGTGTACTTCGAGCTTAAACCGGGAGAATGTTCGTTGCACGACTCCCGAATCATACATGGAGCGACTCCGAACAAGAGCCCCTACAGAAGATGCGGATATACGATGAGGTATTTTTCAGCGGATACCAAAGTGATTCCGGAGGCGAACGAAGGGTTTAGAATCTGGCTCGCCAGAGGCAAGGATATGGCCGGCAACCGATACGAGAACGCACAATGAAAAATGGAATGCAGGTTTGGA
>Ga0160449_1001271_pt1 | contig 12553 bp, 11 predicted proteins | sample HID1975I_E1MG_FD_108216 | JGI IMG/M metagenome (GOLD analysis project Ga0160449, IMG submission 108216) | Enriched soil microbial communities from UW Madison campus, WI, USA - HID1975I_E1 MG | ecosystem: Environmental > Terrestrial > Soil > Unclassified | place: USA: Madison, Wisconsin...
AGTGTGGGGCCGATTAGGATTCGACGCCGGTAGCGAAACTCTAGGTGCATGCCGAGTTGGTAACAGAACTCGTAAATCCACTGTTGCAACTTTCTATAGTTGCCAATGACGAAACCTACGGCGAGGAAACCTACGCTCTCGCAGCGTAAGTGACCTTTGCTTCTGGTAGCTTCGGCTCCAGCAATCACTAGGGGATGCCTGTAAACCCGAACTGATTGTCATACAGAACAGGATCGTCGCGTAGCACGTTGTGGGCGAAGTGACTAAAACTTACACAACTCATCCAAAGCACCCTGCCCGTCGGGCGGCTGCGGATTAAATCAGTAGACACGGCTACGCATGTAGTACCGACAGCGGAGTACTGGCGGACGGGGGTTCAAATCCCCCCGGCTCCACCAAATCCAAAGAAGAAGACGCCCTCGGGCGTCTTTTTTTGTGCCTGGAAGTCAGTGAAATCAAGGGATTACTGCTCTTTTGAGGGCCACAACGGTTTTTTGAGTTCCAGCCATCCCGGTATTCCCGGTGGTATTCCCGCCTACCCAGAGCTAATCTTGGGAATACCAAAAGGTGTCATGGAGCTCATCCCATGTGCGCTCAAACAGCTCGTCTCTCCGACCGCCAGCTCAAGACGGTCAAGCCCAAAGACAAGGACTACGTCCTCACGGATGGCGACGGCCTGCAGCTTCGCGTCCGGGTCAACCGCTCGATGCAGTGGAATTTTAACTACAGGCATCCGGTCACCAAGAATCGCATCAACATGGCGCTCGGCTCCTATCCCGAGGTCTCGCTGGCGCAAGCTCGGCGGAAAGCGGTTGAGGCTAGGGAAGTACTTGCACAGGGGATCGATCCCAAAGCTCAGCGCAATGATTTCGCGCAGGCCAAGCTAGCCGAGACGGAGCATACGTTCGAGAAAGTAGCTAGCGCCTGGTTCGAGCTAAAAAAGGACTCGGTCACGCCGACCTATGCCGAGGACATCTGGCGCTCACTCACGCTGCACGTTTTCCCGAGCTTGAAGTCGACTCCGATCTCGGAAGTGAGCGCACCGATGGTGATAAAGATCCTTCGCCCTATCGAAGCCAAAGGCAGCTTGGAAACGGTGAAACGGCTTAGCCAGCGCCTCAACGAGATCATGACCTACGGGGTCAATTCGGGAATGATTTTCGCGAACCCGCTCAGCGGGATTCGGGCGGTATTCAAGAAACCGAAGAAAGAAAACATGGCGGCGCTACCGCCCGAGGAGCTTCCTGAGCTCATGCTGGAAATAGCGAACGCCAGTATCAAGCGCACGACCCGCTGCCTGATCGAATGGCAGTTGCACACGATGACTCGCCCAGCCGAGGCGGCGACTACTCGTTGGGCAGACATCGATTTTGAAAGGCGTGTCTGGACCATCCCGCCGGAGCGGATGAAGAAGCGCCGCCCACACAGCATCCCGCTGAGTGATCAAGCAGTTGCGCTGCTGGAATCGCTTAAGACTCACAGCGGCCATCGCGAATACGTCTTCCCATCAGACAGAAACCCGCGCACCCACGCCAATAGTCAGACTGCCAACATGGCGTTAAAACGCATGGGGTTCCAGGACCGATTGGTCAGTCATGGCATGCGCTCCATGGCCAGCACCATTTTGAACGAGCATGGGTGGGATCCCGAGCTCATTGAGGTTGCCCTCGCACACGTAGACAGGGATGAGGTACGCAGCGCATACAACCGGGCCGACTATATCGAGCGGCGGCATCCCATGATGGCTTGGTGGAGTCAGCACATCAAGCAAGCCGCCACTGGCAGCCTGCTTGCATCTGCCTACAGCGAAATTAGGGATAAAAAAAAATTGCGTTACTAGCTGCGAAGTATCCATTGTGTCGACCTCAGAAGGGAAGATTACTCCTTGGTCTAATGGCACAAAACTTGAAGAACACTATAGATTCATAGCGTATACTCCAGAAAACAGCATGTTACGTGCAAATCACAACCACTGAAAACACAGTATTATTTAAAATGAGCCACGCACAACGCCTTCAAGCCCTGATAGATAAGTTCGACAACAACATAAGTCACTACCAATCATCTCAATATAATGAAACCCAGCTCAGAACTGACTTCCTAGATGAGCTATTAACGATTTTCGGATGGGACATAACCAATAAAACAGGAAAAAAGACAAACGAACGCGAAGTATTGGTTGAAGAAGGGCTGAAAATAAAAGCAGGAGAGAACACAAAAAAACCTGACTACACATTTCGCTTATTTTCCGAGCGAAAATTCTTTGTAGAAGCCAAAAAACCAAGTGTTAAAATATTTTCCGACCCAGAACCTGCCAAGCAACTGCGTCGTTATGGCTTCACTGCAAAATTAAAAATATCTGTACTTTCAAACTTTGAATACACTTCAATTTATGACTGCTCTAATCCAGTATCTGAAATAGATGCAGTAAGCAACTCCAGAGTAAAAACATACCACTACAAAGACCTTGTATCAAAGTACGACGAAATCAGCCGCCTCATAGGTAAAGAAAGCGTATATTCTGGACAATTTGAGCGCGAATGGAGCGACATCGGAAACAGGGTATCAAAATTTAGTATCGACAATTTATTCCTGGATCAAATTAACCGCTGGCGTGTAAGCCTTGCAAGGGAATTCCTAAAGCTTAAACCCGGAATTACCAGCATACAGCTTAATGATCTAACCCAAAACTACATAAACAGTATAGTTTTTCTAAGAGTCTGCGAAGACAGAGACCTTGAAGAACAAGAAACCCTCTATCAATTCGCAAAAGACAGAGACATTCAGTCACTACTCAAGCAGCTGAAAACTGCAGACAAAAAATATAATGCAGGGCTGTTTTCTCTATCTCACGCAGATTTACTACTTAGCAATACAGACTCAACAATATGGGAAATAATTGAACAACTATACTTCCCGCTGAGCACTTACTCATTCTCCGTACTTTCATCTGACATTCTAGGAAACATATATGAAGTATTCCTAAGCGAGAAAATTATTACCGACGACTCTGGGGCAGTTTCGTTACAACGCAAGGAAGAGCACATCGATCGAGACGTTGTCACTACTCCCGACCATATCGTCAAAGAGATAATAAGACATACCATTACAGAACACTGTAAAAATAAGACAGCCGATGAAATCCTTGACTTAAAGTTTGCGGACATCGCATGCGGCTCGGGCGCGTTTTTGTTAGAGACATTTCAAACCTTACAAGACCTTATAACTGACTACTATATAGAGCACGACCGGAGCAAATTACAACAACTCTCGCAAAACACCTATAAGCTTAATTTCCCGATAAAGCGAAAGCTTCTAACAAGTTGCATATACGGAATTGATAAAGATTATAACGCAGTCAAAGCCTGTACATTTGGACTGCTACTTAAGCTACTTGAAGGTGAAACCAAAGCAACAATTGGATATTCAAACCCACTTCTGCCCTGCCTAGATAATAATATTTTCTTTGGGAACAGCCTCATCGAAATCAATGATGTCATCAGCGACACTGCTTTAGACATCAACCCATTCGATGTCCCGCATGAGTTCGATGTAATTATCGGTAATCCTCCGTACATGGCGACGGAGCACATGGCACAACTAACTCCGATTGAGCTGAACATATACAAAAAAAAATATCAATCCGCCTATAAACAATTTGACAAATACTTCTTATTTGTGGAGCGGTCTATTCAGCTACTAAAACATGGCGGGGTGATTGGGTACATACTTCCATCAAAATTTACAAAAGTTGCTTCTGGTCGAGGACTACGCAAGCTTATTTCAGAAAAAAAATACTTGCATAAATTGATCTCTTTTGGTTCCAATCAAGTATTTAAAGAAAAAACCACTTACACTTGCTTGTTATTCCTAAAGAAATCCGAGCAATCGCATTTTGAATTTCATGAAGTTCGAGACTTCAAGGCATGGCTCACCCGATCTGATAGATCTGAAGGTGTAAGTAGATACAGCGCAAGCTCTATAACCTCGGACACCTGGATCTTAGAGAGCGAGACAAACCAAATACTGGAAATGATGCACCGCGTATCCAAGCCACTTGGAGCAATTCTAGGAGAGAAAGCGATTGCCAACGGCATTCAAACAAGTGCCAATGAATTTTACATACATAAAAAAATCAAGTCTATTGACGGCTATACCCATTTTTCATATAAGGGGAAGCCTTATCAAATTGAAGAGGCATTAACGAGGCCATACTTCGAGACGCAAAGAGCGCAGGATGCTCAGTTCTACACCTACAAAGATGTAGAGCCGAACTCTTTTGTGGTCTATCCGTACAAAAAAGAAGGTGAGCGGGTAGTTCTAATCCCTTACGAAGATCTCCATGAAAATTATCCAAAGGCATATGCTTTTATTAACACCTTGAAGATTCATCTTGATAATGGAAAACGCTCCATCCTCCCTACACCTTTAACCGAAAATGAGTGGTACCGATATGGGCGGAGCCAGGCACTAGAAAACTGTGATGTACCGCAAAAAATTATTGTTGGAATACTGTCTAACGGATATAAATACTCCATTGATAACAAGCGAACATTCGTATCCTCTGGCGGCACGGCTGGTTACAGCATAATAAACATACCCGCCTCTTGTAAGTATTCGATCTACTATATCCAAGCAATGCTTTCATCCAAATACTTAGAATGGTTTGCTTCGCATTACGGGGAAATATTTAGGGGCGGTTTCATCGCTCGAGGAACTAAAGTTCAAACTCGAATGCCTATTCCAATCGTAGACTTCGACAACGCTATACAGCTACGGCGCCATGATCAGATTTCTGAAATACAGAGACGGTTAAATGAGCTGCACTCCGAGATTGTAAAGGCAGACGATCGAGAATCTATCGTTATGAAAAGGCAATTTCATGCCTTGCAAGAAGAACTAAATTCCCTAGTCAAGGAGCTATTTAACTTAGGCGTGCTTGATTCGAAAATACCAAGCGTCAAAGAGCTATACGAAGCACTGTGACGTAGTCTGGGGCATCCGCCTAAAGCGAATGCCTCATTTGGTCATTACCAAATTTCAATTCGGAATTGGAAAGATTCACCTTGTGCTGCATATAGGGTCAAAGTCTTACCAATAAGGTTTTCGTCCTGAACATATTTCAGAGCTGCCCCCCAGTGCAACCCCGTCGTATAGTTATCTTGATTTGACTCCCACGAATCTTTGTGACTAATTTCCAAGTTGAATACACCACAACTTTTACCACCAATGACCAAATCAAAAGCTGCTTTGGTCATCTCTTTACCTTGTGTAGCAATCCAAGGTAGATGAGCAAAAATCTGATGTCGGAAATACACCGTTTGGTCAATACTATAATTTGATTGAGTTAACCGTAAAACTCCGGAGGCGTTAGAGTTCTGGAGTAGTTGCACATCACCTCTTGGAAGATTTACCTTTTCCCAAATTTTCTGCAATGGCATAGTGTCTTCTTTCCCTAGTAAGCACAGTGAAGAAGTACCTATACACCATCCCTTCAAACAAATTCAAGAGGCTGGTCACTTCCAGTAGTCGGTCGGCGAACTCGTAAAAAGCGCCCAGTTTTAACAAGGGCGCCATTCACAAAATTGTAAGATTTAGCCCATCAATAGTCGCCAAGAGTGCATACCATACAAATATATGGTGATATTAATCATAGCCACTTTAATTAATCTTGAGAGTTTCTTTGTCTGCGATTGCGCATATATATCCACGCACCAGCAATATCATCCACCTGTGAATTCTTAAGGCCAATATTACGAAGGACAGCTAATCCATGACTCAAAAGCGCATCACGCATATTTGTATCTCTAATACTACTATCTAACAAGCCAAGATTCAGTGCCCCTTCCCCCGAATACACTAGTAACAGCTTTTCAATTTCAGAGGGAACCAACTCCAACACGCCCCCGCCGTAGGTTCGCCCCTCTAGCTCCGCACTCAAAGCAGTCAATGGGTTTACAAATGCAGCCACCATTTGATCTGCAGGCTGCTTTAGTGAGGTAATCCTATAGGCTGTGTCAGTAGTAAAAGCCTTGGCTTTATTCAAAATCAAACGTGGTGCGTCATGCGAGCGCTTTAGCATTCCTATATCCGAGCTATACACGGACGGAACAGTGTACCAGCACCGTCGAACACTACACTTATACCGCGTATGAAGATTCTGGGCTTCACCTGACTTAATATAATTAGCAATCTCAGGATAATACTCTGCAGAGCCTTCTGGAAATAAAAGAAAATTAGAAGGTAATCCTTTGCTGCTATTTATTCTGTGCTGCTTCTCATCATAGACTACTCCTGGGCAATGCTCGCTTCTGCCAAACATTTTATGCGCCCATCTTTGCAAGCGGTACGTCTCAACCACCTCGTCACTTACTAGGAAAAACTTATTCGCCCCAGTAACAATACCTACGTCAACCTTTGCTATATTTTTGAATCTATCGATTCCAGGTAATTCCTCAACATCCTCGATTAGGCTCCTAACATATGGACTCAAAAAAGCTGTAGTCCATTTACCGTCTATCGCCTTACCACTGACTGGTACTGCTTTATCGAACATCTCCTGGGGATCTTCATTAAGAAAGCTTCTGCCTGATACTGGCAACAAACCTAGGCCTTGGGTCGGCTGTGCTAAGTCGACTTTCTTTTCAGCCATCAAAATGACAGCCCCTTGAAGTGTGCCCTCGAACCAAATTTCCTCTGGGTCAATAATTACAATTTTTGAGCACTCATTTACCAACAAACTTCTAAGCGACTGTGCATGCAGCACATGGATTAGCTCTGATGGTAACACCATAGCTAAACGACCACCTGGTTTGAGCAGTGCCATTGACGCAATAACAAATGGAACCCAGGCATTCGTATGCTTAGTAAATTTACACTTACGGGATTTGAAAACCTTTTCCGCTATCGCCTGAAAATTCTCTGGGAGATATTGATACCTAATGAAAGGGGGATTACCTAAAACCCCATCAAATAGTTCTACACCACTGTTCAGGCGTGGCAGCGCCCAGGCCAGGAAATCCGTATTTACAACGTTCACGTTGAAATCAAAATTATCGGATAACGACTTAGACTTAGCAGCTTCAATAAAATCCAACTCAAATGCAGTGATAGCTTTCCCTTCACCCACACCCAGCTCGTTTACCGCTCTTAGAAATATACCATCACCACAGCTTGGCTCTAATATACTACTCGCCCCACTTTGGTGGACCCAGCGAGTCAAAAATCCAGCAATATCTAATGGGGTATAGTATCCCCCCCTCAGTTTTTGCTCTGTTTCGTTGATCATGAAATTCATTGCTTCACCGACGCCGCCATAAGAACTCCACGGCGAATTGGAGCCAATTCACCACGTTCTTTAATGTGTTTTTCTGCAGCTCGAATAAACCAATCCTTTAAAGTTTCACCGTCGGCAGCTAAAACAGAGTAAAGGTCTCTCTTAAACGCGGGATCAACTTCAATTACAATTCGACCAGAACTACCCTTAGCCATTAGCTTTTTGACCCCAATATCACATATGTTACATAACATAGCATAATTACCCATCCCGCACAACATTCATGTGTTAGCGCAATACTTCAACCAGTCTGATCCGTTCACTTGATAGACGTTCTAAGTGCATGTGAGAGCATTGGATAAAAGTTTGGCGCGGGTTGCTATTTGATTTTCAAAATATTCAAAATTACTTAGATTTCGCTTTACTAGCGGGTCCATCTGAACAAGGCGGCATGCCGCCCTGTTCAGATGGACCTAACTTAAAAACCCAAAAACGCCATATCGGCCACTGGAAACTACGGGGTTCCATACACAGCCAATGCCATTTTCAACCGCAAAATACAGCTGGCGTGCCGCTTGACCCTCCAGGATTGCGGGCGTAGAAAAGACAGTGCAAAGGCTGTCGTTGACAGCACCCCAGGTGACCTGAGCCTTCAAGGTCACGCCGTTCCCGCGGTGGTTCTCCCCAAGGGCGATTCGCATCCGGCAGCTCGCCCGGTCACTACTCATGTGATGGATGCTCTTACACATGTGGCCCTCGTGCGCCAGACACACCGTACCTCGCTGCCCTGCAGCAACCTATCCGCTTGGCCGAATATTGCGCCAACCTGTGCCCGTCTCTTTCTTCTGGAAAGAGACGGGCACTTCTACCAGTGCTGCAGCCCTGATCGCACATGGCTTTGCGGCAATTCCCCTCGTGACAATCGGCGTGACAAACGCCGATGTCACCAGCAACAGCCATGTAGATGATGGTGCCGCAGACCAAGGAATGGACTGCACCTGACTGACAGTCAGGCGTGCCCCGGTCATCGCAGTGCTGCGTTCACCCGGCTCAGGATCTTCAGGCGCTGGTCTAGTCAGCCAGTGCTGCCTCCACCCGCCCACCGGTAACGGTGTTCAGGAGGCCAGATCATGAGATGCCCGTGCTCCAGGTCGTAAGGAGCCGCCAGTCCCGCGTACAGGACACTCCCCACAGGTCGCAGGGGCCTTGATCCCTGATAACACTCAGCATTCTTGGCGGGATGACGTGGGGCGAGGATCGGAGAACAGCAGATGAGGTGATCGACATGGCATTGGTAGGCAGGCGGGATGGCCGCAATTTTGGGTACGGCAGTCAACTGAGCTACGCAGGGCCACAAGCGCTGAAAGACATGTTCGGCGGAGGCCACTACGGCACGGTCAAGACGCACTGTGATCGGTGGCAGGCATTCGTTAAGTGGTGCCGCTCCGAACAAGGGCCCGGTATCAATGATGCGCGGCAGATTGATCGAAGTGTGTTGGTCGACTATGCGACATATCTGCGCGACGTGGTTAGTCGCGGCGACCTCGCCATCAGCACCGCACAAAATCGGCTTTCCAGCGTTAACAGGACCATGGCAGCGCTTCGCGGTGATCAGTACGTGAAGTTGCCAAGTCCGAGCAAGGACTTGGGTATGCAGCGCACCGGGGTTCGCCAGTCTGTGCCACAGGGCCAGGACCGCGAACAGGTGAAGCAGATCGTCGATGCGCTTTGCAGCCAAAATCTGCTCCGGGCCTCCGCGATCGTTCTGTTGGCGCGAGCAACCGGCATGCGCTTGCGTGAAGCCATCTTGGCTGACCTGCCACGGCTAAGTCGTGAGGCTGAAGCCTTCGACAAGATCAATATCCAAGACGGCACCAAAGGCGGCCGCGCCGGCGACTCAGCGCCACGCTGGATTGCGGTGAGCGACAGTGTTCGAGGTGCCCTTGAGTTTGCACGGCAAGTGTCGCCTGTGGGCAGCCGCAACCTGATCGCGCCACACGAAAGCTACCTGAGTGTCCTGCAAGAAATAATCCGCCCTGCGCGGGGCATCTTGCATGTACACAACCTCAAAGGCCTGCATGAGCTACGAACGGCGTATGCATGTGAGCGCTACGAGCAGATTACCCAACACCCCGCGCCAATCAGTGGCGGCCAATGTTGCCAGGAAGATTGGCACCTAGATCGTGAGGCCAGAAGGCAAATCAGCTATGAGCTGGGGCACGGTAGGATCGATGTGATCGCGGCCTACATCGGAGGACAGTCATGAGCAAGCCATTCGATATGGAGTTGTTCTTGGCTGGCGTGCTTACCGGCTCGCACGCAACGCGGCAGCGTCATTTGCGGCAAGCGAAGGTGATTCAAGCCGAAATCGCAAAGCGGTGGCATCGGGAAACGCCTTGGGCTTGGAAAAGGAAGCACGTTGTCTGGTTTATTGACCATCATTTACACCACCACAGCGAATCGACGAAGTATTACTACAGTCTTACTGTGCGGCTGCTTGCTCGAAGAATGGGAGAATCTTGGATTTTCGTTCGCTAATCATCAGCCAGGCCGGGATCACTCAGCAGCTGCGTGCAGGTTATCTCTGCAAATATCATGACGTACTCCTAAAAACTTTCTATTAGTATTCCGGGCGGTATTCCCCTGAATATTTTCACTCACTATATGCATTACAGATCATGGCGTTACTGGATCAATTCAGATCACCCCGGCCCAACTGCAGCTCACCTACAGTCGAATCATCCCGATCCGGTAGGCATCAAAGATCCCCCAACTTAACCGCTGCCCTTGAGCGCGCTCTCTACCGCAGCTGGGTGACAAAGGGTGTGACTACCCCACCTGCACCCTAAACGCATCGTACGCCCCTAACGGCAAGCTAATCCCCTCACGAACCGCACGAGCATAAGCTTGCTCTTTCCCCTTCCCCGGCAAGTAAACCCCCAAACCTTCAAGCCGAGCCATCTGCTCACCCAACCGTGAAGCAAAGCACTCGTCCAACAACCTGGGCGCAATCCCAATCACCAGCATCCCAGCCCCCGGCGATTCGCTACCAGCCCGAAAATCGCCTGCATCCAACGACCAATTGGCCCCCGTCACCCCCGCCGCCAGCACCTCATCCATCAACGCAACGTTAGCCCCCCGCCCCCCCCCAAACGCCAGCAACGTCCCACGCAATGCCTCCCGCGCACTACACGTTTCATTGCCTTGCGCATCAACCGCCCAACCTGCCGGTATCGCCTCCCCCGCTTCAGCAGCCCGCAACAGGTTCACGTAGGCCGTGGCGCTGCTAGCTTGGTCAATCGCCAATAACCGCCCCGCTGCACTGGCGGCGGCAAATGCGATGGGGTTGGTGGAATAAAGCGGCCGACTCTGCCCCGCCACGGTAAGCAGCGGAGGGCCATTGGTAAACGCCAACGCGACCAGCCCCTCGCGCGCCAGGCGGCGGGTGTAATAGCCCAACTCGCCACAGGTAAAAGCGTTGAACTGCGCAAACAGGGCAATACCCAGTTGATGCGCATTGCTACACAGCTGTGGGAAAGCGCGATCGAACCCCAGTTGCGCGATGCCTCGGCCCGCGTCGCAGCGGATCATGGCCGGCGCGACCTGGGTCACGATGGGCTCGGCAGCCGGGGCGATTCGGCCGGTGGCAAAGCCGCTGAGGTAATCAGGCAAATGGCCGAAACCGAGTTCGTGTTGGCCATGGGCTTGGGCTGATACCGTGGCATCAGCAAGCGCCGAGGCCACCGCATGGCTGGCGCCGTGGGCGAGGCAGAGCTGATGGGCAAAGGCGGTGGCATCGGCCAGAGACAGGCGCTTTTCGGGTTTGTCGTTGTCCATGGTGGCTTCGGTGTTCTCGGATTGTAGGTGTGCCGCAGCCTGAGAACCTGCAGGGGCGGCGTTAGCCGCTCCTGCAGGATTTGATGACCTTTACTGAATCATCCTCGGCTCACCCACTTTTGCAGCCTCGCGGTCCAGGCCAAACGTGGCGAGGATTTCTGCGATTTCGCCCGAGGCGTGCAAGGCCTGGATGTTCTTGCCTAGGGCCTCGCCCAAGGCTGCGTTGGCCTTGGTGTACGGGAAGGCGCTCTGCCCGGGCTCAAGCGTGGCCTTGACCCGTTGATCGGGCTCGGACACTTTGATGCTCTTGCCGGGGTAGCCGCCCTTCTGCTGCGAAGAAACGGCCACCGCGAAGCTGTCCGCGCCAACCTGTATGCGCCTGGACGCCAGGTCCTGGGCCATGGCCACGGGGTTTGGGTAAAGCACCAGGTTATCGCCAAAGGCCTTCTTCAAATCGTCCACCCACAGGTAGCCCTGCACGGTGCCGATACGCTTGCCATCCAGTTCGGAGATCTTGGTGTAACCCTCATCCGAAATAATGCCCATCACGTCCAGGTACAACGGCGCCGACAAGCCCAGCGCCTTGCTGCGCTCTGCCGTGCGGTACCAATCACCGATGCCGACATCGGCGCGCTTTGCCACCACCGCCTGCACGACGGCTGCAGTGTCCACCACCATGGTTTTGACTTTCAGGCATTCGCGCTCGGCGATGCGCTTGATGATCTCGCCATCCACGCCGCTCAACTGGTTGTCGGGCCCCGGTATCGAGTAGGGCGGGAACACGTACGCCGCCACGGTCAGCACACCCGGGGTGATGGTTTCAAACTGGTTCGCGGGGGTGCATTCGGCCAGGGCGTACGGGGCGCCGGCCAAGGTCGAGCACAAGAACATCCAACGGGTAAAACGTTTGAATGAGCGAGTCATGACGTCACCTTTGCAATAAGAGAGCAGCAGCCGAAATCGGCGCGAGTGGCATTTGTTGTTATGGCTGGCTGGGTGCCAGTCTTTTTTCCAGCGCTGCCACGCCCAGGGTCGCCGGGGCACAGACAGCGGCATACATCAAACCGGCCAGTATCAGCACCGGCATGTACTCGAACGTAGAGGAGCCAATGGAGGATGCCCGGCTGACAATTTCTGGCAGGGCGATGGTGAAACACAGCGACGAGGCCTGGAACATCATGATCGAGAACCCCAGCAGCGATGGCAGCGCCACCCGCAAGGCCTGAGGCAGGATCACAAAGCGCAGCGCGTCGAAACGGTTGAGGCCGATCACTTCGGCGGCCTCAGTTTGCCCTGCGGCCACCGACTCGATGCCACCACGGATGATTTCACTGGTGTAGGCCGCCGTGCAGTACGCCATGGCCAGCGCAGCGGCCCAGAACGAGGTCAGGGTCAGGTTGACGCTGGGCAGGCCGAAGTAGAAGTACTGCAGCAGGATCA
>Ga0160449_1001276_pt1 | contig 12539 bp, 9 predicted proteins | sample HID1975I_E1MG_FD_108216 | JGI IMG/M metagenome (GOLD analysis project Ga0160449, IMG submission 108216) | Enriched soil microbial communities from UW Madison campus, WI, USA - HID1975I_E1 MG | ecosystem: Environmental > Terrestrial > Soil > Unclassified | place: USA: Madison, Wisconsin...
CGAACCGGTTTCGCCTGCGATTGCACCGCCGGTGTCGCCTTCGATCGCACCGCCGGTGTCACCTGCCGCGCCGACCGTGGCACCGGCTGCTGCACCGATTGCTGCACCCAATGTGTCGACGCCGGTCGCCGCGCCGACGCTGACGCGGACCGCTGCACCGACTCTGACGCGAACCGCCGCACCGACCCATTCGACGCCGGCTGCCGCGCCCGCGCCGGTGGTTTCACCGGCACCCGCCGCGCCACCCGCGCCGGCCATCGAGCCGGTCCGAGCGCCAGCGCCGATGCCTGCGCCTACGGTTTCGGTTGCGCCGACTGCCGCGCCTGCTCCGATCGTAACGCCGGTGACTGCGCCAACCCCCGCGCCAGCACCTGAACCCGTCGCCGACGCCCCCAAGAAGTCGTCATGGCTGTCGCGGCTGAAGCAGGGCTTGTCGCGCACGGGGCAGAGCATTGGCGGCATTTTCGTTGGCGTCAAGGTCGACGAAAACCTGTTCGAGGAACTCGAATCGGCGCTCATTATGGCCGATGCGGGCCTTGAGGCCACCGAGAAGCTGCTGACCGCGCTGCGTGCGCGGGTCAAGAAAGAACGCATCGAAGACCCCGCCAAGGTGAAGACGGCGCTGCGCCAGTTGCTTGCCGACCACCTGCGTCCGCTGGAGCGCGGCTTCAACCTGACCAGCGCGAAGCCGCTGGTGGTGATGATTGCCGGCGTCAATGGCGCGGGCAAGACCACGTCCATCGGCAAGCTGGCGCACACGTTCCAGCGCCAGGGCGCAAGCGTGTTGCTGGCGGCAGGCGACACCTTCCGTGCCGCGGCCCGTGAACAGCTTGTGGAATGGGGTAGCCGCAACAACGTCAGCGTGATTTCGCAGGACGGCGGCGACCCTGCCGCCGTGGCGTTCGATGCCGTCAACGCCGGTCGCGCGCGCGGCATGGGCGTGGTCATGGTGGATACCGCCGGCCGCCTGCCCACGCAGTTGCACCTGATGGAAGAGCTGAAAAAGATTCGTCGCGTCATCGGCAAGGCGGATGCGTCGGCGCCGCACGAAGTGCTGTTGGTGGTGGACGGCAACACCGGCCAGAACGCGCTGGCGCAGATTCGCGCCTTTGATGCAGCCATCAACCTGACGGGTCTGGTCGTGACCAAGCTGGACGGCACCGCCAAGGGCGGCACGCTGGCCGCCGTGGCCGCGGGCAGCCAGGGCGTGCGGCCGATTCCGGTGTATTGGATCGGCGTGGGCGAAAGCCTGGAAGATCTTCAGCCCTTCGTGGCGGACGAGTTCGCGGGCGCGCTGCTGGCGGACTGAGTTTTTGCTGTGTGTAGAAGTCATGACGGGACGGTGCCAAGGCGCCGTCCCGTTTTGCGTTTAAGCGTCTACCTGGCCCATTGCCGGGTCGCTCACCGCATCCTTGCCCGTTTCCATGCGGCCGGCAAAGCGGCGCTGAAATGCGGCGTAGCCGTCGCAGGACACCGCAAAGTCGTACCACTGGCCACTGTCGGTGATGGGCCAGCTTAGTTCACCGACCTGGCCCGCCTCCACGGTGGCCGTCCAGGGGCCGTCGTTGCGGTAGGCCATTGCTTGCACGGTAAACGTGCGGGCCTGGCTGCCGTTGTTGTGCAGCTTCACTTGCACTTGCGAGTCATCGCAGGGCACGTAGCAGACCTGGATTTCGGGCTGCGCGCCGGCCGTTCGCATCAGATCGCCCGCGAACGCGCGGTGGTAGCCGTTGGGGCCCAGCACCCAGAGGTCGTACTGGCCACTGTCGGCCGACACGTCCCAGGCGTCATCCAAAGACTTGCCGGCTTCGACCACATAGCGGCGCGGGATACGGTCCAGGTGCAGCTTGTCGTACACGTGGAAGACGGCGGCCGTTTGGCCGGTGCTGGCGTTGGCGAACAGCAATCGGACGCGGTTTTCGCGCGTTTCCTCGCGTGCGCTCGTATGCAGTTCGTAGGGCAGGGCGCGCGACGGGCGCGTGCCCGGCGCCTGCTGGGCGAGGGTCTGCTGCGTGGGGATGGCGATGGCGGGCTGCGCTTCCTGCCAGGCGGTCAGCCCGTCGGCATCGGTTTTGGTTGTGCGGCCCGGCAAGGTGGGCAGGGTGGCGCTGTTGGGCGACACGAAATTCAAGGTGGACGTCAGGTCGCCGCACACCGCGCGGCGAAAGGCGCTGATGTTGGGTTCGACGACGCCAAAGCGCTGCTCCAGAAAGCGCAAGGCGGACGTGTGGTCGAACACCTGCGAATTGACCCAGCCACCCCGGCTCCACGGTGAAATCACCCACATCGGCACGCGCATGCCCGGGCCGTAAGGCTTGCCATCGGCCGTTAATTGCTTGGGCGTGGCGGGCGGGTAGGTGAAGTACTCGAAGGCCATCTGCGCATCGGTCAGCGTGGACTTGCCGGCCAGCGTGCCGTCGTCATTGCGTGACGGCGCCGACGGCGTGGGCATGTGGTCGAAGAAGCCGTCGTTCTCGTCATAGGTGACCAGGAATACCGTCTTGCTCCAGACCTCGGGCGACTGCGTCAGCGCGTCCAGCGCCGCCTGGATGTACCAGGCGCCCTTGGCGGGGCTGGACGGGCCGGGGTGCTCGCTGTAGGCGGCCGGCGGAATGATCCACGACACTTCGGGCAGCGTGCCGTTCATGACGTCGTCGCGCAGGCTTTGCAGGAAGCCGCCGTCGGGCATGGTGTTGCCGAACCCCTTGGCCAGCGGGCTGTACAAGTCGTCGATGGCGGGGTTGTACGCGGGGCCGCCCTGGTTGGTGACCTGGCGGTCGGCAGGCATCTTTTCGATTTCGGCGCGCCAGTGCCGAAAGCTCATCATTTCGTTGCAGCCGAAGTTGTCGGGAATGTTCTGGTAGACCTTCCAACTGACGCCGGCCGCTTGCAGCCGATCGGCGTAGGTGGTCCACGTCCAGCCTTCGGTGGACGGGCCCACGTCGGCGCCGTCGTTCATTTCGTTCATCACTACCGACACGTTGTCGCCCGACGGGCCGTTGGTGCCGGTCCAGAAGAACAAGCGGTTCGGGATGGTGCCCGCGTGCATCGAACAGTGGTAGTTGTCGCACAGCGTGAAGGCGTCGGCCAGCGCGCGGTGAAACGGCACTTCGGCGTTTTCGTAGTAGCCCATGGACAGCGGCTGTTTGGCGCTGGGCCACTTGTTCATGCGGCCGTGGTCCCACGCCGCCTGGCAGTTGGGCCAGGAGTGCGGCGTGCTGCCCGCGCGCTGCGCATTGCCTAGCGTGGTGTCCAGGTGATAGGGCAGTTCTTCGCTGCCATCGCTGCGCGTCTGGTGGAAGACCGATTTGCCGTTGGCCAGCGGAATGGGGAAGCGGTCGCCGAACCCGCGTACGCCGGGAAAGGTGCCGAAGTAGCCGTCGAAAGAACGGTTTTCCAGCATCAGCAGGACGACGTGCTTGACGTCCTGGATGGTGCCGGTGGCGTTGCTGGCTTCAATGGCCAGCGCCCGGCGGATGCTGGGCGGAAACATCGACAGCGCGCTGACCGCGGCGGTGGCGCCCACGGTGGTCTTGAAGAACTTTCTTTTGGATGCGTCGAACGTCATTGGCTTGCCTGTCCAGGTGATCGATGTGAAGTGTGCTTAAACGGCTCAAGCGACTCAAGGGGCTCAAGCGATGCAAGAGGCTCAAGCGATGCAAGAGGCTCAAGCGACTCAAGGGGCTCAAGCGATGCAAAGGGCTCACGGGGTCCCAAGCGACTCATGGGGCGCAATGCACGGCGCACGCGGCGGGCGGTGTCGTGGGCGTCGTCGTGGGCGGGGCAGGAGCCGGTTCGTCAGCGTCGTTGTCGTCGTCGCCGCCGCAGGCGGACAGCGCGAAGACCAGCGACAACGCGCAAAAGGCCGCAAGGCCTCGTCTTGCATAGGCGGGCAAGCAGGATGGGTTTTCCATGGTTCGGTCATTGTGGGTGGGCTGACGGCCCGCCGGGGGCCTTCATGCCGTCACAAGGACGAATGTCGGGCGTATGCAGCGGGCCACGAATGCGCCCTACGCATGCTGTGATGGCGGGGCGACAGCAACCCAGTATTGACCCCGCGGATGTCGAACAATTGACCGGAAGCTGACCCGTTGCTGACTATGGCCCTTTTTTTGAAACGCCATGCGAGATGCGTTTCCAGGTGCAAGCCGCAATGAGGACTGTCGCGAAAATGGGGTAATGGAGGGGGTATGAACCGGGGTGACGCGAGATGGGTTACGCGCGATGTTGCCCCGGCGATCTTGCCGCCGGCATCGCGCGCTTCACCCATCCTACGAGGTCGTGGTCAATGGGGCGATCGTAGGATGGGTGTAGCGCGAGGAAACGTTCAGAAAAACCCAAGCGCCGAACGCGCGAAACCCATCAGCCGCCGCTGGATATAAATCGGACCGCTGCCAGATGGGTTACGCGCGATGGGGCCCCTGTGTTCTTTGCCGCCGGCACCGCGCGCTTCACCCATCCTACGAAGTTATGGTCAGTGGTGAATGTGGGGCGATTTATGGTCCGCCGTGAATAGGGGGCGATCGGCTTCACCGCCAGAACGGTTTGCTTTGCGCCAGGGCGTCGAAAGCCTTTTGTGCTTCTACCGCCAATTCCTCCAGGCGGGCACTGATCCAGCCCAGCGCGAACCAGGCTTGTGGATGCGTGGCGGTACACGACTCGTAGTAGTCCTTCGCGACAGCCAGGTCGTTGATTTCGCCCAGCACGTCCTGCACCTTGGACAACAGCTTGCGATAGCCGCGCAGCTTGGCGGCGGGCAGCAGCGATTCGGCAAACGCCAGGCTGTAGCGCAGCCGTTTCCCGCGCTTGCGCAATTCGTGGCGGGTGGGGATGTCCAGCTTGGCGAATTGCGTGCCCTGGTCGGCCACTTTGCTATGCCAGCGGTGCAGGCGGCGCGCCAGTTGCTTGCGCAAGCGGCGCGGATCCGGCTCGGGCGCCAGCATGGGAATGATGGTGGGCTTGACGCTAGCTACCGACAAGCCGCCTTCCAGCCGGATGGCGGGCTCGGGCGCGGTGTCGCTGGGCGTGCCGTTGGCGATGGTTTGCGCCCCGTCAGAAGGCAGCGCGGGTGGTACGTCCAGGCTCCATTCCAGCAGGTCCAGCAACCACGCCTGGAAGGCCTTGCCGCCGGCGATCGTTTGCGCGTCCTGCTCGGGCGGCGCGGCTTCCATCGGGATGACGGGCATGCCGGCGCGCAGCAGCGCCGGCGCCACGGTTTCGTTCAGCACGTCCTGATCGCGGTTGGCGCCAAAGGCGGCGAAGTGCGTGCGCACCCCTTGCAACAGCGCGTCGGGCAGCGGCGCCACCCAGCCTTCGAACAGCTTCCACGCCGAACGCAGCCGGCGCACGCCCACGCGCAACTGATGCACGTGTTCGGAATTGCCGGCGCGGTACACGCCTTCCGTGTCCACTTCAGCCAGCACCGCGGCGTTGCGCGCGATCTGGTCCAAACATTCCGCTGCGATGCGGCCCAAGGCCTGCGGTGCCGTCATGTCTTCGCGCAGCTTGACCGAGGCCGCGCCGCGCGGCGCCCAGAACTGGGCAATGGCTTGAGCGCGGCGCGCTTCCAGGTCATCGCCAGCCTTGGCGTCTTCCTCGGCAAGCCGTTCCGCCAACTGCGCCAGCGCATCGCCGCGTTCGGATTTGCTGCGCGGGTCCAGCACCAGGCTGTGCCGCTGCTGCCAGCCGCGCGCCACGGCGAAGATGGCGGCGGGCCGGCCCGACACCAATTCAAATTCCAATTCCGAAATAGGCAGTTCCAGCGCGCCCGCGCGCAGGATGCCGGTGTCATAAGCCAACTCAACCGTACCGTAGCGCGTGCGCACCTTGCGCAGCAGGCGCAGCACGTCGGTTTCGTAGCGCAGGCCCAGCTCGCCCTTGATGGCGCTTAGTGCCGCTTCGACTTCGGTGCCGGCATACACCGACAGGTCCAGCACGGGCCCGGGCCGGGGGTGGTTCATTTCGATGCGGGTGATGGCGTTGATGCCGGGCATCTTCAGCGTCTGCACCCAATCATTGCCTTCCTGGCGCAAGCGGATGGCAATGCGCGCACGCGCCAGTTCACGCTCGGGTGTATCGAAATACATGGCATGCAGGCGAATGCGCGTGGCCTCGCGTTGCTTGACTTCCTTCTGCACGGCCTGGCGCGTAGCGGCGGGCACGTGCAGTTTCAATTCCTGTTCCGACATGGCGGTGGGTGTCCGACGGCAAAAGCCGAGATGTTAATCAAGCAAGGGGCGGGATTTGATGACCGTTCATATTTTGGTCATATCGAGCATAGACGCCATTTGTTGCGTGGAACAAGCGGGCACCGCAGCAAAAGAAAAAACGCCGCCCCTTTTCAAGGGCGGCGCCAAGGAGCGCTGGTCAGGGGAAACCGACAAGCGTAAATAAGATGCAACTACAGAATCCGTTTGCGCGCCTGGGTGATGATGATTTCCGCCAACACAACCACCACGAAGATGGCGGCCAGCACCAGCGCCACGCGATCCCACTGGAACAGGTTCAACGCGGTGTCCAGCGCCATGCCGATGCCGCCCGCGCCCACCAGGCCCAGCACGGCGGATTCGCGCACGTTGATGTCCCAGCGCAGCAACACGATGGACCAGAACGCCGGGCGGATCTGCGGCCAGTAGGCGTACCACAGCACCGAGCCCTTACTGGCGCCCGTGGCGGTAACCGCTTCGATGGGGCCGCGCTGCGCTTCCTCGATGGCTTCGCCCACCAGCTTGCCGACGAAACCAATGGAACGGAACGCAATCGCCAGCGTGCCCGCCAACGCGCCGGGCCCGAAGATGGCGATGAACAGCAGCGCCCACACCAGCGAATTGACCGAGCGGCTGGACACCAGGATCAAGCGCGCCAGCATGTTGATGGTTTTGCTGGGCGTCAGGTTGTTGGCCGCCAGCAAGCCCACCGGCACCGCCATGAAGACGGACAGGATCGTGCCCAGCGTGGCGATGTGCAGCGTTTCGATCAGCGCTGCGTGCACGCCATCCGGGTAGTAGGCCCAGTCGATCGGCCACATGCGGCGGAACAGGTCGGCCATTTGCTCGGGGGCGTCATACAGGAATTCCGGTATGACTTCCACGCCACGGATGGCCTGGACAATGGCCGCGACCACCAGCAGGTACAGCGCAAAGCGCAGCAGCCGCTGCCCCATGCTGTAACGCTGCCACACGCGCGGCGTGCCCGCCGGGTTCAGGGTAGAGGCGTGGGCGTTCATTCTTCCACCTCCGCCTTTCGAGCCACCGGCGGCTTGCCGGAACCGATGCCGCGCGCGCCGGCAAAGCGGCCTTGCAGGATGCGGTCAAAGCCCAGGTTGTCCAGGAACACGGCGCGCACGAAGCCCGCGATGATTTCGCCCAGCATGATGATGGCGATCAGGGTCAGCAAGATGGCGCTGACGAAGTCGTAGTCAAAGCGCTGGAAGGCCGAGAACAGCGTGCCGCCCACCCCGCCCGCGCCCACGATCCCCACCATGGTGGAGTTGCGCAGGTTGGAGTCGAACTGATAGGTGGCAAAGCCGATGAAGCGCGCGAACACCTGCGGCAGCACGCCGAAGATGATCACGTTGGCGAACGACGCGCCGCTGGCGCGCACCGCTTCCACCTGCTTCAACGAGATCTCTTCGATGGCTTCGGTGAACAGCTTGCCGATGAAGCCGATGGACGCCACAGTCAGCGCCAGAATGCCCGCCAGCGCGCCAAAGCCCACGGCCTTGACGAACAGGATGGCGACGATGACCGGGTGCAGTGCGCGGCACAAGGCCACCAGCGAACGCGCGGGCCACGATACCCAGGCGGGCATCATGTTGCGCGCGCCCAGAAGCCCCACGGGCAGCGCGAACAAAATGCCCAGCACCGAGGCCAGCACGGCGATTTCCAGGCTTTCGGCGATGCCCTTCCACAAGGTGTCGGGCTTCTCGAAATTGGGCGGAAACATGCGCGCCAGAAACGTCGACGCGTGTCCCATGCCGCTTTCAAAGCGCGCCCAACTGAAATCCAGTTGCGCGGCCGCGTAGACGGTGTAGATCAGCAGCAACACCAGGCCCGCCTTGGCGCGCCCGGACATGGCAAAGGGGCGGTTGCCCCGCAGAGGTGTCATTCCAGCCAAGACTCGCCTCCGTAGATGGTCTTGAGCATGGCGGCATCCAGGCCCTGGCCGTCGCCGTCATAGACCACGTGGCCGCCGGACATGCCGACGATGCGCGTGGCGTAGCGGCGCGCCAGTTCCACGTCGTGGATGTTGACGATGACGGGAATGCCGGTGGCGCTGCCCTGATCGGACAGCAGCTCCATGATTTCCACCGAGGTCTTGGGGTCCAGCGACGAGGTGGGCTCGTCGGCCAACAGCAGTTGGGGGCGCTGCATCAGGGCGCGGGCGATGCCCACGCGCTGGCGCTGGCCGCCCGACAGCGCATCCGCGCGCTGGTCCGCAAAGCCCGCCAGCCCGACGGTATCCAGCAGCTTGTAGGCGTGCTCGATGTCTTCGGCTTCAAAGCGGCGCATCCAGGCCTTGAGCGCCGAGGTATACCCCAGCCGGCCCGTCAGCAGGTTTTCCATCACGGTCAGGCGTTCAACCAGGTTGTATTCCTGAAACACCATGCCGATGCGCCGACGCGCGCGGCGCAGCGACGCGCCACGCACGCGGGCCAGGTCCACGCTGCCTTCCTGGGACTGCAGCACGATCTCGCCCTTGGTGGGTTCGATCAGCCGGTTGACGCAACGCAGAAGCGTGCTCTTGCCGGTGCCGGAAGGGCCGATGATGGCGGTCAGGCCTTGGCCGGCGATTTCAAGGTTGATGCCATTGAGAACCGGCCGGCCGGCCCGGTATTCCTTGACCAGGCCGGAAATGCGTAGCGACGTCGTCATGCTGGATTACTTCTTGCTCTTTGCGGATTCGCGGTCGTAAGCGGCGCGGTTGAAGCTTTCGCCACCGGATTCAGCCACTTGGCGGACGATGGCCCAGTCCTTCTGGTAGGTCACCGGATAGAAACGGTCGGCGCCGTCGAAGGCCTTCGACATTTCCGCCGGGAAGCGGTAGTCGTAGAAGCACTTCAACATCTGGTCGCGGAACTTCGGTTCCAGGTCATGCGCGTAGGCGAACGACGAGGTCGGGAATTTTTCGCTGGTGTAGATCACGCGGAAATCCGCTTCCTTGACCTGGCCGCGTTCGACCATGCGCTTGAACACGTCGGACGCCACGGCGGCGGCGTCATAGTCGCCGGAGTTCACGCCCATGACGGACTGGTCGTGCTTGCCCGAGAAGATCACCTTGTAGTCCTTGTCCGGCGTCAGGCCTTCCTTGGGGAACAGGGCCACGGGCGCCATGTGGCCCGAGTTCGACGACGGCGCGGTGTGCGCGAGCTTCTTGCCCTTCAGGTCGGACAGCTTCTGGTACGGGCTGTCTTTCTTGACGATGACGATCAGGTTGTAGCCCTGGAAGCCGTCGGCATAGCCTTTCACGGCAAAGGGCACGGCGCCGGCGATGTTCACGGCGAACGCGGTGGGGCCGGTGGAAAAGCCGCCCACGTGCAGGCGGCCCGAGCGCATGGCTTCGATTTCAGCGGCGTTGCTTTGCACTTGGTAGAACACCACGCGCTTGCCCGTGCATTCGGACAGGTGCTTGGTGAACGGCTTGAAGATGTCTTCGTAGACCGCCGGGTCTTCCACGGGCGTGTACGTGAACACCAGGGTGGACGGGGTCTTCTGCTTCGAAGCGTCAGTGGGGGTGTCCGCCACCAGGTCCTTGTTGGCGTCGCAGTACATCTGGTCCAGATCGCCGCGGTTGGAGCAGGTGTCGGCGGCATTGGCGGCCGAGCCGCCAACGGCGAATGCGGCCAGGGCGGCCGCTTGCAATAGACGCATCGCGTGCATGGTTTGTCTCCTCGTGGGAATGAATTTGAATATTTCCTGAATTCAAACACACAAAGGGGACAGGCACACCTGGGAAAGTCCCTGCCTTTTTTTTCGGGATTTGTTCGAATTGTTCGTTTTATGTTCGTTTATTTTCGAACCGTCGAACCCCGGACTGCTAGCCCCGATACCCCAGCTTGCGCGAAATCTCCTGCGCGCAAGCCAGCAGCGGCCGAGCGATGGCGCCGTCCCAAGACACATCGAACAATCCCGTCGGCCCCAGGCTGGTCAGCGCCAGCGCGATGCTGCCCGTGTTGTCGAACACCGGCACCGACAGCGCGTCCACGCCCGGCAAGGGGTTGCCCAGCGCGCGCGCCATGCCATGCACGCGGATGTCCGCCAACTGCGCTTCGATATTGGCGCGCGACGCCTTGCGCGGCGGCGGCACGCTGGCGATGACGGCGGTGTCGCCCTCTTCGCGCGCGATGTAGTGTTCGCTGACCTTGGGCGGCAGCCACGCCGCGAATACCAGGCCCGTGGCGGTGTGCAACATGGACATCACCGTGCCCTTGCGCATGTTCACGTGCACCGGGTAGCTGGCTTCGGTCATGTGGATCATGGTGGGGCCATGCGAGCCCAGCACGGCGATGCCCAAGGTATGGCCGATGTCGGATTGCAGCTTGGCGATCTCGGGCATGGCGATGCGTACCGGGTCCAGTCTTTGCAAGCTGACCAGCCCCATCTGCAAGGCGAAGGGGCCCAGTTCGTACTGGCCCGTGATGGCGTCCTGCTGCACCAGGCCCACGCGGATGAAGCTGACCAGGTAGGGGTGCGCCTTGGCGGACGTCATGCCCGCGCCCGCCGCCAGATCGCGCAGCGTCAGGGGCTTGCCGGCGTCGACCAGCGCGGCCAGCAGCGGCACGCCCACTTCAATGGATTGGATGCTGCGGCGGCCGTCATTGGCGGAGGCTGCGGGGGTCTTGGAGGTGGCCACGGTGTGTCTGATCTCAGGCCGGTTGGGCCGGGGTGGGGGGCGACGGCTGCGATTCTTGGCGCGCCGCCAGCAGCCGATTGGCCATTTCAACAAAGCCCGCGCCGCCGTGGAAGGCCGCCACGAAAGCAGGGCGGTCCGTCAGGCGGTGCAATTGCGCCTGGATGTTCGCCACGCCGACCGAAATCGGAAAGTACGCGAACATCGGCTCGTCGTTGGGCGAATCGCCGATGAAGAGCGTGCCGTCCAGCGCATCAGCCACGTCCTGGCCGAATTCGCGCTGGAACATCGTGCGCGTCATGGTCAGCTTGTCGTAGTCGCCAAACCAGCCGTTGACGTGGATTGAGCTGACTTTTGCCTGCGCGCCGGCGTCGTGGAAGATCCGCACGATCTTCGTGACCGCCTCGTCCGGCAGGGCGGGCACGTCTTCGCAGAAGTCGATGGCCAGGTCGGCCACGCGGTAGTCCTGGTCGCTGGCGACCGCGCACCCCGGCACCTCGGCCAGCACGCGGTCGCGGATGGCGTCCAGGCGCTTGCGGCTGGCCTGACGCGAAGCGGCGTCCGTCCAGTAATGAGTCGTCATGCGGCGGGCCTGGCGGTCATAGGCGTAGTAGAACGCGCCGTTTTCCCCGACCACGGCGCGCACCGGCCACATGCGGGCGATATGGTCGCACCAGCCGGCCGGGCGGCCGGTAATGGGCACGACCTGGATGCCGGCTGCCTCCAGGCGCTCCAGCGCGGCGTAGGCGTCGGCCGGCAGACGGCCTTCGGTGGTCAGCGTGTCGTCGATATCGGTCAGGACGACGCGAACCGCCGCCGCCACGGTCAAGGGCATGGCCGCAAGGGCTTGCATGAGGTTTTTCCTTCGAGTTTTAAGGGGGATCTCCGGGCGAAAGTTTAACCGTATGCCCCCCGCCGGGCGCCCGTCTGGCGTGCCGATAGGGGATCTGGGCCGAGGGGCGGTAAAATCCGGGCTTTCCCGCCTGGTTTGCGTGCCCGCCATGTCCGTCCAGTTGTCCTCTTTGCCCGGCTCCGAGCCGGAATCCTTCGGTATCGCTTCGGTAGCCGAGATCATCGCCGAGCTGCGTGCCGGCCGTATCGTCATCCTGGTTGACGAGGAAGACCGTGAAAACGAGGGCGACCTTGTCATGGCCGCCGAATTCGTCACGCCGGAAGCCATCAACTTCATGGTGACCCACGGCCGCGGCCTGGTATGCCTGACCTTGACCGAAGAACGCTGCCGCCAGTTGGAGCTGCCCATGATGGCGGCCCGCAACGGCACGCGCTACGGCACCAACTTCACGCAGTCGATCGAAGCTGCTGAAGGCGTAGAAACTGGTATTTCGGCCGCCGACCGCGCCCGCACCATCCAGGTGGCGGTGGCGCGCGACGCCAAGCCGACCGACCTGGTCCAGCCCGGCCACATCTTCCCGGTGCGCGCGGTGCCCGGCGGCGTGCTGGTGCGCGCCGGCCACACCGAAGCCGGTTGCGACCTGACGGCCATGGCCGGCCTGACGCCCGCCGCCGTCATCTGCGAAATCCTGAAGCCCGACGGCACCATGGCCCGTTTGCCGGACCTGGTGGAATTCGCCCGCCAGCACAACCTGAAGATCGGCACCATCGCCGACCTGATCCAGTACCGCAGCGAACACGAATCCATCGTCAAGCGCGTGGGCAAGCGGCCCATGCAG
>Ga0160449_1001280_pt1 | contig 12525 bp, 13 predicted proteins | sample HID1975I_E1MG_FD_108216 | JGI IMG/M metagenome (GOLD analysis project Ga0160449, IMG submission 108216) | Enriched soil microbial communities from UW Madison campus, WI, USA - HID1975I_E1 MG | ecosystem: Environmental > Terrestrial > Soil > Unclassified | place: USA: Madison, Wisconsin...
AGCCACTCTTCTTCCAGCAGTTCAACCTGGCGTAATAATGCCAGTAACTTTTGCCCTTGTTCGGTTGGGCGCGGTGGAACCGTGCGCACTAACAATGGCTGGCCGAACATATTTTCCAGTTGCTTGATACGCTGTGAAACCGCTGATTGAGTAATGCAGAGCTTTTGTGCTGCGCGCTCAAATCCTCGTTCACGAATCACTGCATCCAGCGCCTGTAGCGTTCTGTAGTCCGGGCGTTTCATTGTTGTTTGCTAACTCCTGTTTTTGTTATTTCAGCACTATGACATAAATTTGCAGTCGATCCAGACCAAATCCACAAAGATCGGATGAGTTCTGCCATTCCCTGGGACAACCTCGCGGCGCTTGCACTATAATGCGCGTCAGTTTTCACAGCACAGGCAAAAACCATGACGCAGGATGAACTGAAAAAAGCAGTCGGCTGGGCAGCATTACAATACGTGCAACCAGGCACTATCGTTGGTGTGGGTACTGGCTCCACTGCCGCGCATTTTATTGATGCTCTCGGGACTATCAAACATCAAATTGATGGTGCCGTTTCTAGCTCCGACGCTTCTACCGCCAAACTGAAAAGCCTTGGCATCACTGTTTACGATCTCAACGAAGTCGACTCTCTGGGCATTTATGTTGATGGTGCCGATGAGATCAACGGCCAGATGCAAATGATCAAAGGCGGAGGTGCTGCGTTAACCCGCGAAAAAATCATCGCTTCCGTGGCGGAAAAGTTTATCTGTATCGCCGATGCGTCCAAACAAGTGGGTATTTTGGGTAACTTCCCGCTGCCGGTTGAAGTGATTCCTATGGCGCGTAGCTGTGTGGCGCGTGAGCTGGTCAAACTCGGTGGCCGCCCGGAATATCGCCAGGGTGTAGTGACTGATAACGGCAACCTGATTCTGGATGTTCACGGTCTGAGTATTGTTGACCCTGTCGCGCTGGAAAATGCCATCAACGGCTTGCCAGGCGTGGTGACTGTGGGTCTGTTTGCCAACCGCGGTGCGGACGTCGCACTGATTGGTACGGCTGATGGCGTGAAAACCATAGTGAAATGATCTGACCGGGGCGCTTCTTGCGCCCCGATTACTGAATAAAAAATGACAAAATAATCTAACGGCAAATTTGGTGACATATGTCACATTCTGAATAACTCCCTGTGATTCATTCCTGGTTCTTTCTTTAGCTCAGCATTTTCTGCTGCCCACTGTGGCTTATTCCTTTCTTGCACTGACGACTGCGCAATCGTTTATATTGCCCCGCCCGTATTTTTTGATATTTTGGCAGAAGGGTGTCTTATCACACAGCACAACATCAGTTCTAAAATAGGGTCGGGAAATGGCAAAAGTATCACTGGATAAAGACAAGATTAAATTCCTGCTGGTGGAAGGTGTACACCAGAAAGCCGTGGATAACCTCCGCGCGGCAGGCTATACCAACATCGAATACCATAAAGGTGCGCTGGACAGCGATGCCCTGAAAGAGTCGATCCGTGATGCGCATTTCATTGGTCTGCGTTCCCGCACTAACTTAACGGAAGAGATTTTGGCTGCGGCTGAGAAGCTGGTTGCTGTAGGTTGTTTCTGCATTGGTACTAACCAGGTCGATCTGGATGCTGCGGCTAAACGCGGTGTGCCGGTGTTTAATGCCCCGTTCTCTAACACGCGTTCCGTTGCTGAGTTGGTTATCGGCCAACTGTTATTACTGATTCGTGGCGTGCCTGAAGCTAACGCCAAAGCACACCGTGGCGTGTGGAATAAGCTGGCGGTCGGTTCTTACGAAGCGCGCGGCAAAAAGCTCGGCATCATTGGTTACGGCCATATCGGGACTCAGTTAGGGATTCTGGCTGAAGCGCTGGGCATGAATGTCTTCTTCTACGATATTGAAAACAAGCTCCCGCTGGGTAACGCGACTCAGGTACAGCATCTGTCTGATTTGCTGAACATGAGCGACGTGGTCAGCCTGCATGTTCCTGAAAATGCCTCAACTAAAAATATGATTGGTGTCAACGAGCTGGCGCTGATGAAACCGGGTGCGCTGCTGATCAACGATGCGCGTGGCACGGTCGTGGATATCCCAGCATTGTGCGATGCGCTGGCGCGTAAACATCTGGCAGGCGCGGCAATCGACGTATTCCCAACCGAGCCTGCAACCAACAGCGATCCGTTCACTTCACCGCTGTGTGAGTTTGATAACGTGATCCTGACGCCGCACATCGGCGGTTCAACTCAGGAAGCGCAGGAAAACATCGGTCTGGAAGTGGCTGGCAAACTGGCGAAATATTCCGACAACGGTTCTACCCTGTCAGCAGTGAACTTCCCTGAAGTTTCCCTGCCGTTACACGGTGGTAGCACCAGCCGTTTGCTGCATATTCACGAAAACCGCCCAGGTATCTTGACCGCACTGAACCAGATTTTTGCCGAGCAAGGTATCAACATCGCCGCTCAGTATCTGCAAACTACGCCGCATATGGGTTACGTGGTGATTGATGTGGATGCAGAAGAAGATGTGGCTGAAGCTGCGTTGAAATCAATGAAGGCGATTCCAGGTACTATCCGCGCTCGTCTGTTGTACTAATTCCAAATTTGAGGAGTCCAACAGGACTCCTCTTTTAATCTGAAACTCCACGCCCTCAGTTGTGTTTTTCTTATACTCCACCGATAGTGACATTTTTAGCGAGACGGTGAAGCATCATGACGAGTACGTTATTAAAATCCGGCGCATTTTTACTTCTGTTGATTCTTATCTACACGGGCATCAGCACCGCAGACCGCGTTACCTGGCTGATGGAAGTCACTCCGGTCATCATTATCGTTCCTCTACTTTTAGCGACTTATTCGCGCTACCCGCTGACACCGCTGCTCTATTTTTTGATTTTCCTGCACACCATCATTCTGATGGTGGGTGGTTTGTATACCTACGCCAAAGTACCGATTGGGTTTGAGGTTCAGGAATGGCTGAATTTAAGCCGTAATCCCTACGACAAACTCGGCCACTTTTTCCAGGGGTTAGTTCCGGCGCTGGCTGCGCGGGAAATCCTGATTCGTGGCGGTTATGTGCGTGGGCGCAAAATGGTCGCATTCCTGGTGTGCTGTGTCGCGCTTGCCATCAGTGCGCTGTATGAACTCATTGAATGGGCAGCCGCGCTGGCATTAGGGCAGGGTGCGGATGAATTTTTAGGGACGCAGGGAGACGTGTGGGATACGCAATCAGATATGTTCTGCGCACTTCTTGGGGCGTTGACTACGGTTTTGATTCTGCAATATTGGCATACAAAGCAGCTGCTTAAACTGCGCGCAGCGTGATGCTACCACTGCCAGATTCGCGAAGGCGTGACCACGGCGGGTAAGGGAATATCCCATTCTTCGGCGGGTAACGCCGGAACGTGCTGGCAATCATGTGCCAGCCCAACCGGCCACAAACCGTGCTGCTGCCAGTTTTGCAACGTGCGGTCATAGAAACCGCCGCCCATTCCCAGCCGTTGCCCTTGCTCATCAAACGCCACTAATGGCGCTATCAATACATCGAGCTTATCCAGCGGCAATACATCACGCACATCAAGCTTAGGCTCAAGGATTTTCAGACGATTCATTACCAGATGGCTGTTTTCCGCGTACCGCAGGAACAACAAATTGCCTTTACTGAATGGATGTAAAACAGGTAGGTAAACGGTTTTACCCGTTTTCCACAACGCGCGAATCAGCGGCGTGGTATCCAGCTCGCCATCAAACGACAAAAACACCGCAACCGTTGAAGCATTCACAATAGGTTCGTACGCGAGCATGCGTTCGGCAGCAAGTTCTGCGAATTGGTGTTGTTCAATGGGCGTGAGTTGTCGGCGACGTTGGCGAATGTGTTGTCTGATTTCTTGCCGAAGCGATGGGATTAGCTGAATTTTTGTCATGGTGATGACTGGTTTGGTAGGAAGAGGGAATCTCCGAGATGCCGCCGCAGGCTGTAACCCTTGAACCCTTGGTTCAAGGTGAATGCAGCGTCAGAATCATCAGGCTTCTCGGACGGACCGAGCATGCTCACAGACTCTGGAGCACCACACTCTTGTGGTATGAAATATCGGCTCAGGGGACTGGCCCGCTTGCAAACATCTCAGAGAAATTTGGTCTTCAAAGTTACTCTACCATAGGTAACTGGGAAGTGTTATTCAAAATTTGGACCCTGTCTTTCAGTTATGCGACCTTGCTCAAGCAACGCTTGTTCGATGGTCTGCTGTAACATCCGAATACGTTCTTCCATGTTGGAAGCGTAGTCGCGGGTTTTCGATTTTTCCTGAGCCAGCTCGTAGCAAATATTCAGTGCTGCGATAAAAACTAACTGCTCAGTATTTGTGACTCTAGTGCGAACTTTTAAATCTTGCAACCGCTGATCAAGCTCTTGAGCCGCAAGATTCAGTGCATCCTGTTGTTCAGGCGGACAATTCACGCGCAATGAACGACCGAAAATTTGGATATCGACTGGTTGTGCAGACATGCCACCTTCCTGCTGTTAACTCGCCTGCCTCTCGCTAACCTATGCCAGGCTACGAAAGGGGCGTCACTATAGCTATCCCGAAATGAAGATACAAGCCCTTTTCTGGTGCCTTGGGGTCCCTGGTGGTAGCATAACATGAACTATCCCTGCCAACGATGGCGAATGCGCATGTCTATACAGAACACTATGCCTGACTACGACTTAGTCGGCCAACTATTGAATCAGCAAGGCGTAGGCCTCACGGCCTCGGAAATGCACGGCTTAATCAGCGGAATGCTGTGCGGCGGCAACAAAGACACCACCTGGCAACCGCTGTTACATGATTTGACTAACGAAGGTTTAGCCTTTGGTCAAAATCTTGCCGACACCCTGCGTCAGATGCACGGCGCCACCAGTGATTCGCTGGAAGATGACGGCTTTATGTTCCAGCTTTATCTGCCTGAAGGCGATGAAGCGACGGTATTTCATCGTGCCGACGCGCTGGCGGGTTGGGTAAACCACTTCCTGCTGGGCCTCGGTGTGACGCAACCGAAGCTTGATAAAGTCACTGGCGAAACCGGTGAAGCAATCGACGATTTGCGTAACATCGCGCAACTGGGCTACGACGAAGACGAAGATCAAGAAGAGTTGGAAATGTCTCTCGAAGAGATAATCGAGTACGTGCGCGTTGCTGCACTACTGTGCCACGACTACTTTACTCGCCCGGTTCCGACTGCGCCGGAAGTGCAGAAACCAACACTACACTAATAACAAAGTTAAGCTTCAGGAGGTGTGATGAATCAGCACGAATTTCTCCGGCGCCGTCAGGCGTTGTTAGCCAAAATGGCACCGGCGAGCGCCGCGCTCATCTTTGCCGCTCCCGAGGTAACACGCAGTGCAGACAGCGAATACCCGTATCGCCAGAACAGCGATTTCTGGTATTTCACCGGTTTTAACGAACCTGAAGCCGTGCTGGTGCTGATTAAAAGCGACGAAACCCACAACCACAGCGTGCTGTTTAACCGTTTACGCGATAAGACGGCAGAAATCTGGTTCGGGCGCCGTCTTGGGCAGGAAGCCGCGCCAGAAAAACTGGGCGTTGACCGTGCGCTGGCGTTCTCCGAAATCGGCGAACAATTACATCAATTGCTGAACGGTCTGGATGTGGTTTACCACGCGCAGGGCGAATACGCTTATGCCGATAGCATTGTTTTTTCCGCACTTGATAAACTCCGCCGCGGTTCTCGCCAGAACCTCACCGCTCCGGCCACGCTGACGGACTGGCGTCCATGGGTTCACGAGCAGCGCCTGTTCAAATCGGAAGAAGAAATCATCGCGCTGCGTCGCGCCGGGGAAATCACCGCGCTGGCGCATACCCGTGCGATGGAAAAATGCCGTCCGGATATGTTTGAATATCAGCTTGAAGGCGAAATCCTTCACGAATTTAACCGTCACGGTGCGCGCTTCCCGTCTTACAACACGATTGTCGGCAGCGGCGAAAACGCCTGCATTTTGCATTACACCGAAAACGAGAGCCAAATGCGCGACGGCGATTTGGTGCTGATCGACGCCGGTTGCGAATACAAAGGATATGCAGGCGATATCACCCGTACCTTCCCGGTCAACGGCAAATTTAGTGCACCGCAGCGTGAAATTTACGACATCGTGCTCGAATCTCTCGAAACCGCGCTTAAGCTTTATCGCCCAGGAACTTCCATGCAGGAAGTCACCGCGCAAGTCGTACGCATCATGGTGACTGGCCTTGTGAAGCTCGGCATTCTCAACGGTGAAATAGATAAACTGATTGCTGAGAACGCCCATCGCCCCTTCTTTATGCATGGTTTGAGCCATTGGCTGGGGCTGGATGTGCATGACGTCGGCGTTTACGGGCAGGATCGTTCACGGGTGCTTGAACCGGGGATGGTGATAACCGTTGAACCGGGTCTGTATATTGCGCCTGATGCCGATGTGCCTGCGCAATACCGTGGAATCGGTATTCGTATCGAAGACGATATTCTGATCACCGCCGACGGTAACGAAAATCTGACGGCAAGTGTGGTGAAATCGGCAGATGATATCGAAGCATTAATGGCGGCGGCGCGTCAGTCATGAGTGTGATTATTGTCGGTGGCGGTATGGCTGGCGCGACTCTCGCGCTGGCGATTTCGCATTTGACCCACGGAAAACTGCCGGTTCATTTGATTGAAGCGGCAGCGCCCGAATCGGCGGCGCATCCTGGTTTTGATGCCCGCGCTATCGCGATTGCTCAGGGAACCTGCCAGCAATTAACGCGCATTGGCGTGTGGCCAGCCATTAAAGACTGCGCGACCCCGATTACGACGGTTCATGTTAGTGATCGGGGCCATGCGGGGTTTGTCACTCTCGAAGCGCAGGATTACCAAATCCCGGCGTTAGGGCAAGTCGTCGAACTGCATGATATCGGTTTGCGTTTATTCGCGCTGTTACGCAAAGCGCCGGGTGTGACGCTGCATTGTCCGCAGCGCGTGGCCTCGTTTACCCGTGAAACCGATAACGTCAGCGTTACGCTTGATAATGGCGAGCTGATCGAAGGCAAATTGCTGGTAGCCGCTGATGGTTCACGCTCGCCACTGGCTGCGCAATGTGGTATGACCTGGCAGCAGCAGGATTACCAGCAAGTCGCGGTTATCGCCAACATCACCACATCGCAACCGCATAACGGGCGTGCGTTTGAGCGTTTCACCGAGCATGGCCCGTTGGCGATGTTACCGATGTCGAATGGGCGCTGTTCGCTGGTTTGGTGTCAGCCGCGAGACGCTCAGGCTGAAATCGCACAGTGGAATGACGAGAAATTCTGCAATGAGCTGCAACGGGCCTTTGGCTGGCGGCTTGGGCGAATCACTCACGCTGGCGCGCGTTCGCAATATCCCCTCGCCTTGACTACCGCTTCGCAGTCGGTTTCGCACCGCGTTGCGCTGGTGGGCAATGCCGCGCAAACTCTGCATCCGATTGCCGGGCAGGGCTTTAACCTCGGCCTGCGCGATGTGATGTCACTGGCTGAAGATTTAGCGGCAGCACACGAAGCCTCTCAGGACCCTGGCAGTTATGCGGTGCTGGCCCAGTATCAGCAGCGACGTCAGGAAGATAAAAATGCCACCATTGGCGTGACCGATGGTTTAGTTCAGTTGTTCGCCAATCGTTGGGCACCGCTTGTTGTGGGGCGCAATCTTGGTTTGATGGCAATGGAATATTTAACTCCGGCACGTGATTTGCTGGCACAGCGTACTCTCGGTTGGGTTGCGCGTTAAAACAGGTTTTTAAGGAGAGTCAAATTGCAAAGCGTTGATGTGGCGATTGTTGGTGGTGGCATGGTCGGACTGGCAGTGGCCTGTGGTTTGCAAGGAAGTGGCTTACGTGTCGCAGTGCTTGAGAACCATCTCCCGCAGCCGCTGGCCGCGGATTCAGAGCCAGCTTTGCGTGTTTCGGCCATCAATGCCGCCAGTGAAAAACTGCTGACTCATCTTGGCGCCTGGCCGAAAATCATCGCCCAACGTGCCAGTTGCTATCACGGCATGGAAGTGTGGGATCAAGACAGCTTCGGGCATATCGCTTTTGATGATAAATCCTTTGGATTTAGTCACCTGGGCCACATTATTGAAAATGCGGTCATTCACCATGCTTTATGGCAGCAGGCTGAACAGTGCAGTGACATCACATTGATGGCTCCTGCCGAATTGCAACAAGTCGCATGGGGCGAAAACGAAGCGTTTATCACCCTTAAAGATGGCGCAATGCTGACTGCCCGCCTGGTTATTGGTGCGGATGGCGCAAACTCCTGGGTGCGTAAACAGGCTGATATCCCCCTGACATTTTGGGATTATCGCCACCACGCTCTGGTTGCCACCATTCGTACGACTGAACCTCATCAGGCAGTGGCCCGCCAGGTGTTTCATGGCGAGGGTATTCTGGCATTTCTGCCGTTAAGCGACCCGCACTTATGTTCCATTGTCTGGTCGTTGCCACCGCTGGAAGCCGAACGTTTGCAGCAGGCGAGTAGTGAAGAATTTAACCAGGCGCTCAGTGTGGCCTTCGATATGCGCCTGGGTTTGTGCAATGTTGAAAGCGAGCGTCAGGTGTTCCCGTTGACAGGGCGTTATGCGCGTAATTTTGCCGCTCACCGTCTGGCGCTGGTGGGCGATGCTGCACATACGATTCATCCGCTGGCCGGGCAGGGCGTGAACCTGGGCTTTATGGACGCCGCTGAGTTGATTGATGAAGTGCGCCGTTTGCACAGCCAGGGCAAAGATATCGGGCAGTATTTGTATCTGCGCCGCTACGAACGTAGCCGCAAACACAGTGCCGCAATGATGCTCGCCAGCATGCAGGGTTTCCGGGACTTGTTTGCCGGAACTCATCCGGCGAAGAAACTGCTACGAGATATTGGCCTGAAACTGGCTGATACGTTGCCGGGCGTAAAACCGCAATTGGTTCGCCAGGCGATGGGCCTACACGATCTTCCAGAATGGTTAAGATAACTACGTCACATTTCCCTTTCCTTTTATCGGAAAGGGTAATTCCCTTCTCATTTGAAAAATTCTAATCTCACCCATAATTTCGGATTACTTTTTCTCATCCCACGTTTTTAGCGATGTAGTGAATTTGTTTCTGAAATGGTGGTAAATGTTAGCTAACGCTAAATTCTGACTAAAACACTTCCTGTTTATGCGCGGTGCCTCGCATTTTTCCAGATGAATGCTCTGCATCATGTGCCTCTCATTTTGGTCATAAGCTAATGCAATGACCGTTTGTACCTTATGGTTTACTCCCTCATTCAATGGTAAGTTCAGGCAAAAGGTAACGTTTGCGTCGCTATCGGGATCGGTGGCGATGCTGGGTTTCGTCTGACGAAAAGAAAAGCGAACAGCGCTTTTCAACCAGATGGTTAAAGAGGAACAAATGACTCAAAAGACCCCTTTGTTTGAACAGCACAATCTCTGCGGCGCGCGCATGGTGGATTTCCATGGCTGGATGATGCCATTGCACTATGGCTCGCAGATTGATGAGCACCACGCGGTGCGTAACGATGCCGGGATGTTTGATGTTTCCCACATGACCATCGTTGACCTGAAAGGCAGCCGTACCCGCGAATTCCTGCGTTACTTAGTGGCAAATGACGTTGCCAAACTCACCCAACCGGGTAAAGCCCTCTACACCGCAATGCTCAACGCCTCCGGCGGTGTTATCGATGACCTGATTATCTATTTCCAGACCGAAGACTTTTTCCGCCTGGTGGTGAATTCCGCGACCCGCGAAAAAGACCTGGCCTGGATTAACCAACATGCCGAGCCGTTCTCCGTTTCCGTTACCGTGCGTGATGATCTGTCGCTGATTGCCGTTCAGGGGCCAAACGCACAGGCCAAAGCCGCGCAGCTGTTTACCGCAGAACAACGTGCTGCTGTTGCTGGCATGAAGCCATTCTTTGGCGTTCAGGCGGGGGATTTGTTTATTGCGACAACCGGTTATACCGGTGAAGCAGGTTACGAAATCGCGATGCCCAACGAAAAAGCCGCTGAGTTTTGGGCGCAACTGGTCGAGATTGGCGTCAAGCCTTGCGGGCTGGGCGCACGCGATACGCTGCGTCTGGAATCAGGCATGAACTTATACAGCCAGGAAATGGACGAAGGCGTTTCACCCCTTGCCGCCAATATGGGTTGGACTATCGCCTGGCAGCCTGAAGAACGCGATTTTATTGGCCGCGAAGCGCTTGAAGCCCAGCGTGAGAAAGGCACCGACCAACTCGTTGGTTTGATCATGACGGAAAAAGGCGTATTACGTAATGAGCTGCCTGTCCGTTTTACTGACGAATCAGGCAACATCCACGAGGGTGTCATTACCAGCGGAACTTTCTCGCCAACACTCGGTTACAGCATCGCTCTGGCTCGCGTGCCGGCAGGCATTGGTGAAACCGCGATTGTGCAAATTCGTAACCGCGAAATGCCGGTCAAAGTAACCAAACCCATTTTTGTTCGCGGCGGTAAAGCTGTCGCGCAGTGATTTTGAAATCAGGAGAAAAACAATGAGCAATGTGCCAAACGAACTGAAATACAGCAAAGAGCACGAGTGGTTGCGTAAAGAATCTGACGGAACTTACACCGTGGGTATTACCGAGCATGCGCAAGAACTGCTGGGTGACATGGTGTTTGTAGATCTTCCAGAAGTGGGCACAACCGTAAGCACTGGCGATGACTGTGCCGTTGCTGAATCTGTAAAAGCCGCTTCTGATATTTACGCGCCAATCAGCGGTGAGATCATCGCAGTCAACACCGAGCTGAGCGACTCACCAGAGCTTATCAACAGCGAGCCGTACGCGGCGGGTTGGATCTTTAAGATCAAAGCAAGTGACGAGTCCGAACTGGATGGTTTGCTGGATGCGACTGCGTACGAAGCTCTGTTAGAAGACGAATAAGTTTTATGTCCCCTCTCCTGGGGGAGAGGGGGAAACCGTTTAGTATGTTTCAGGAATCACCGCTCATGACCCAGTCTTTACGTCAGCTTGAAAATCACGAAGCGTTTATCGACCGCCATATTGGACCAGACGCACAGCAGCAACACGAAATGCTGGAGGCGGTGGGCGCTCGTTCGTTAAACGACTTAATCGCTTCGATCGTTCCGGCTGATATCCAGCTTGCCGAGCCACCACAGGTGGGTGAGGCTGCAACTGAATTCGCGGCCCTGGCTGAATTAAAGACCATCGCCAGCCGTAACAAGCGTTTCAAAACGTACATCGGCATGGGTTATACCGCGGTGCAAACTCCGCCGGTGATCCTGCGTAATATGCTGGAAAATCCAGGCTGGTATACCGCGTACACGCCGTATCAGCCTGAAGTCTCACAAGGCCGCCTTGAAGCACTGCTGAACTTCCAGCAAGTGACGCTGGACCTGACCGGTCTGGACATCGCTTCTGCATCCTTGCTGGACGAAGCGACTGCCGCAGCCGAAGCCATGGCTATGGCAAAGCGCGTCAGCAAACTGAAAAACGCCAACCGTTTCTTTGTTGCCGCCGACGTACATCCGCAAACGCTGGACGTGGTGCGTACCCGCGCTGAAACCTTCGGTTTTGACGTGATTGTCGATGATGCCGCGAAAGTGCTCGATCACCAGGATGTCTTCGGTGTGCTGCTGCAACAAGTGGGCACCACGGGTGAAGTGCATGATTACAGCGCTCTGATTACCGAACTGAAAAGCCGCAAAGTCATCGTGAGCGTTGCCGCTGACTTTATGACGCTGGTTCTACTGACTGCACCTGGCAAACAAGGTGCTGACATCGTATTTGGTTCCGCGCAGCGTTTTGGCGTGCCAATGGGATACGGTGGCCCGCATGCTGCATTCTTTGCCGCACGTGACGAATTCAAACGCTCCATGCCTGGCCGTATTATCGGCGTTTCCCGCGATGCCGCGGGCCGCACCGCGCTGCGCATGGCGATGCAAACTCGCGAGCAACATATTCGCCGCGAAAAAGCGAACTCCAACATTTGTACTTCCCAGGTTTTGCTGGCAAACATCGCCAGCCTGTATGCGGTGTTCCACGGCCCGGCTGGCCTGAAACGCATTGCAGGGCGCATTCATCGCCTGACCGATATTCTGGCGGCTGGTCTGCAACAAAAAGGGCTGGTGCTGCGCCACAAACATTGGTTCGATACTCTGTGCGTTGAAGTCGCTGATAAAGCCGCTGTGCTGTCGCGTGCTGAAGCCAATGAAATAAATCTGCGCAGCGACATTCTCAACGCGGTGGGTATTACGCTTGATGAATCAACCACACGTGAAGATGTGCAGGCGCTGTTCGATGTCTTGTTGGGTGATAACCACGGTCTGGATATCGATAAACTGGACCAAAACGTGGCGGGCGATAGCCTGTCTGTTCCGAAAGGAATGCTGCGTGAAGACGCGATCCTGACGCATCCAGTGTTTAATCGCTACCACAGCGAAACCGAAATGATGCGTTACATGCACTCGCTTGAACGCAAAGATCTGGCGCTGAATCAGGCGATGATCCCGCTCGGCTCCTGCACCATG
>Ga0160449_1001286_pt1 | contig 12492 bp, 10 predicted proteins | sample HID1975I_E1MG_FD_108216 | JGI IMG/M metagenome (GOLD analysis project Ga0160449, IMG submission 108216) | Enriched soil microbial communities from UW Madison campus, WI, USA - HID1975I_E1 MG | ecosystem: Environmental > Terrestrial > Soil > Unclassified | place: USA: Madison, Wisconsin...
AAGACCAGGATCCACAGTAGATCCGGTTTGCGTTGGTTCATCGAAGCATGCCCCCCTAGGCACTGTCAGGCTCGGTGACTTTCTTGGAGTCCCCGGAGCGTCTAGCTTTAAAATCGGCGCATTTTCCGACAACCTGCGTCCGCACGCAAACCTTGACGCCAACCGGCTGTCGGTTTCGTGCAACAGGTTATTTCAAACCTTTTCAGGAGCAGCATCCATGGCCTACTGGCTGATGAAATCCGAGCCCGACGAACTCTCGATCGAAGGCCTCGGCCGCCTTGGCGAAGCGCGCTGGGACGGCGTGCGCAACTATCAGGCGCGTAATTTCCTGCGGGCCATGAATGTGGGTGACGAATTTTTCTTCTATCACTCCAGCTGCCCGCAACCGGGCATCGCCGGTATTGCCAGAATCACACGCGCGGCGTACCCCGACCCCACCGCGCTGGACCCACAAAGCCACTACTACGATGCCAAGGCCACGGCCGACAAGAACCCATGGAGTGCGGTGGATGTGGCCCATGTGCAAACTCTGCCACGGTTGCTGGAACTGGGCAGGCTGAAGCAGCAGTCCGGCCTGGCCGAGCTGCCGCTGGTGCAGAAAGGCAGCCGCCTGTCGGTGATGCCGGTGACACCCGAACAATGGGCGGTGATTGTCGCGTTGCGTTGAAACAGTGGCTAAGGTCAAGGGTTTGACCGATATCAACACGCCACGAATGGCCCCGCGCCATGATGTGGTGTGCAAAACCGCAAGGATGCAGATCGATGAACCGATACGCCCCCAGAATCTTCGCCACCGCGCTGATCGCCCTGCTCGCTGCAGCCGCAGGGCTGGGGTACTGGAAGTCGCTCCACGACCAGCTGCCCGAAGGCCTGAGCATGGGCAACGGCCGCCTCGAAGCCACCGAAGTGCAGATCGCCAGCAAGATCCCCGGCCGCTTGGCCGAAGTGCTGGTCGAGGAAGGCGACAAGGTCACCCGCGGCCAGCTACTGGCGCGCATTGACACGCGCACCATGGAAGCCCAGCGCACCCAGGCCGAAGCCGAAGTGCTGCGCGCGCGGGAAAACTACGCCGCGGCCCAGGCCAGCGTACAGCTGCGCCAGAGCGAACTGTTGCTGGCCAGCCAGGACCTCAAGCGCGTGCGCGAAATCTTCCAGCGCAAATACGCCAGCCAGCAACTGCTCGACCAGCAACAGGCACGCTTTGACACCGCCAACGCCGCCGTGGTCGCCGCCCGCGCCCAGCTGGCAGCGATCAAGGCCGCCATCGGCGCCGCCCAAGCCCAGGTCGCCCAGCTCACCAGCGAAATCGACGACAGCAGCCTGCGGGCGCCCATCAACGGCATTATCCAGCTGCGCCTGGCCGAGCCCGGTGAAGTGCTGGGTGCCGGCGGCCGCGTGCTGATGCTGATCGACCCCAGCGACCAGTACATGAACCTGTACCTGCCGGCTTCCACCAGCGGCACGCTGACCGTAGGCGACCAGGCGCGCATCGTGCTCGACGCCCTGCCCGAGCGCGCCTTGCCGGCCAAGGTGGCCTTTGTCGCAGCCAAGGCCCAGTTCACCCCCAAGCAGGTCGAAACCCGCGACGAGCGGCAAAAGCTGGTGTTCCGCGTCAAGCTTCGCCTGACCGACCCCGGCGCAGCGCCGCAGGCCAAACCGGGTATGCCAGGCGCCGGGTATGTGCGCACGGCTGAGGTGGACTGGCCGGCCAACCTGCAATGAACGCCCCGGCACTGCTGGCCGAGGGCATCGGCCACCGCTACGGCGACCTGGTGGCCTTGCACACCCTCGGCTTCAGCCTGCCTGCGGGCACCCGCTGCGCGCTGATCGGCCCTGACGGCGCCGGCAAATCGACCTTGCTGGGGTTGATCGCCGGCGTTAAACGGCTGCAACAGGGCGAGCTGCAGGTGCTGGGTGGCTCGATCCGCCAGCGCCGTCATCGCGCGGCGCTGTACCCAAAAGTGGCGTTCATGCCGCAGGGGCTGGGCAATAACCTGTACCCGGAGCTGTCGATCAGCGAGAACATCCGCTTTTTCGCCACCCTGTTCGGCCTGGGCCGCCGCGAGTGCGAACAGCGCATGGCCAATCTGCTGCAGGCCACCGACCTGCAACGCTTTGCCGAGCGCCCGGCCGGCAAGCTGTCGGGTGGAATGAAGCAGAAGCTGGGGCTGTGCTGCGCGCTGATCCACGAGCCAGACCTGCTGATCCTCGACGAACCCACGACCGGCGTCGACCCGCTGTCGCGGCGGCGCTTCTGGGAGCTGGTCGAACAGGTTCGCGCACAGCGCCCGCAGCTGACCCTGCTGGTGGCGACCGCCTACATGGAAGAGGCCGAACAATTCGAGCATTGCCTGATGCTCGATGGCGGCCGCCTGCTGGCCGCCGGCCCCAGCCACGACTTGGCTGCAGTCACCCCCAGCGGCAAGCTGGACGACGCCTTCACCTACTACCAGGGCGAGGGCAAGGCGCAGCAGCAACCCTTGCGCATCCCGCCGCGCCCGGCCACGGACAGCCCGGTCGCCATCGAGGCCCACGACCTGACACTGCGCTTTGGCGACTTCACGGCGGTGAACAAGGTCAGTTTCGCCATTGGCCGTGGCGAGATCTTCGGCTTCCTCGGCTCCAACGGCTGCGGCAAGACCACCACCATGAAAGTGCTCACCGGGCTGATGCCGGCCAGCGAGGGCAGCGCCAGCCTGCTCGGCCGCCCGGTGGACGCCAGTGACCTGGGCACGCGCAAGCGGGTCGGGTTCATGTCGCAGAGTTTCTCGCTGTATGGCGAGCTCAGCACCCGGCAGAACCTGGCCTTGCATGCCCGCCTGTTCGACCTGCCCAAAGCCGAGAGCGCCCAACGCATCGATGAGCTGATCGAGCGCTTCGACCTCGCCGCTATTGCCGACCAACCGTCCGGCGCCCTGCCCCTTGGCCTGCGCCAGCGCCTGTCATTGGCGGTGGCGGTGCTGCATCGCCCGGAAGTGTTGATTCTCGATGAACCGACCTCCGGCGTCGATCCAGCCGCTCGCGACGACTTCTGGCGCCTGCTGGTGGAATTGTCACGCGAACAGGGCGTGACCATTTTCCTCTCCACCCACTTCATGAACGAAGCCCAGCGCTGCGACCGCATCTCGTTGATGCATGCCGGGCGGGTACTGGCCTGCGACACCCCCGATGCCCTCCAGGGCCAGTACCACGGGGACACTTTGGAGGACGCGTTCGTGCGTTGCCTGGAGCAGGCCCAGGAGCTCGCGCCGCCAGCCGCGGACAACGCCGTGCTGGAGCAGGCAGCTACGCCCGCTCCGCCGCTGCGCCAGGGCTTCAGCCTGCGCCGCCTGCTGGCGGTGGCCAGCCGTGAGGGTAAGGAACTGCTGCGCGACAAGGTACGCCTGGCCTTCGCCCTGGCAGGCGCGCTGTTCATGATGGTGATCTTCGGCTACGGCATTTCGCTGGATGTAGAAAACCTTGCCTTCGCCGTGCACGACCAGGACCAAAGCCCGCAAAGCCGGGCCTACCTTGAGGCCTTCCGTGGCTCACGCTATTTTGCCGAACAGGCGCCGATTCGTGACAGCCGCGAGATGCACCAGCGCTTGCAACGCTCGGAAATCAAACTGGCGCTGGAGATCCCGCCCGGCTTTGGCCGCGACCTGTACGCCGGGCGCCAACCGGTGGTGGCGGCCTGGCTCGACGGCGGCATGCCGTTCCGCGCAGAAACCAGCCGCAACTACGTGGAAGCCGTGCACCAGGCCAACCTTGAGCAACTGGCAAAGGCCAGCCCAGAGCCGCAGCCGCGTCAGGAGCTGGTGCGCCTGGAAACACGTTTTCGTTACAACCAGGACGTGGTCAGCGTGAATGCCATCGGCCCCGGCGTGATGGCGCTGATCCTGGCCTTCATCCCGGCCATGCTCACCGCGCTGGGCATTGTCCGCGAGAAAGAGCTCGGCTCCATCACCAACTTCTACGCCACCCCCCTCACCCGCCTGGAGTTCCTGCTGGGCAAGCAGATGCCTTACCTGGCCGTGAGCCTGATCAACCTGGCGCTGCTGGTGGCCATGAACCGCTGGCTGTTCGCCGTGCCGCTCAAGGGCAGCGTGCTGGCCCTGGCCTGTGGTGGCGTGGCCTACCTGCTGGCCACCACCAGCCTGGGGCTGTTGATCTCGGCCTTCACCCGCACCCAGATCGCGGCCATCCTGGGCACCATGATCATCACCAGCCTGCCAACCATCCAGTTTTCCGGGCTGATCGTGCCACGCTCGTCGCTGGACGGCGCAGCGGCGGTGATGGGCCAGCTGTTCCCGGCGGGCTACTTTCTCGATATCGCGGTCGGCACCTTCACCAAGGCGCTGGGGCTGCGTGAGCTGTGGCCGCAGTGCCTGATCCTGCTGGGCTTCTTCGCTGCCTTCACGGGCCTGAGCCTGGCCATGTTGAAGAAGCAGGAGGCCTGACATGTCGCGCCTGAACCACACCCTGCGCCTGGGCCTGAAAGAACTGACCAGCCTGCGCCATGACAGCGTGCTGCTGCTGTTCCTGCTGTATGCCTTCAGCGTGGCGATCTACATGCCGGCCGCCGGCTCGGTGATCGGCGTACACAACGCCAGCGTCGCGGTAGTGGACGAAGACCACAGCCTGCTGTCGCGCAAATTGACCCAGGCCCTGCAACCGCCCGAGTTCCAGCCCGCCGTGTCGCTGCCCGCAGAACGCCTGGACCAGGCCATGGACAGCGGCGAGTACACCTTCGTGATCAACGTACCGGTGAACTTCCAGAGCGACCTGCTGGCCGGGCGCTCGCCGGAGCTGCAGGTCAACGTCGACGCCACGGCCATGAGCCAGGCGTTCATGGGCGCCGGCTACATCGGCCGCATCTTCGAGCGCGAGCTGCTCGACTACAGCCAGCGCGGCAACGTGCAAAGCCCGGTGCTGATCAACCCCAAGGCGCTGTTCAACCCCAACCTTGAGGGGGGCTGGTTCCTGGCGGTGATCCAGATCGTCAACAACATCACCATCCTGGCGATCATCCTCACCGGCACCGCGCTGCTGCGCGAGCGTGAGCATGGCACCCTCGACCACCTGCTGGTGCTGCCGCTCACCGCACTGGAAATCATGCTGGCGAAAATCGGCAGCAACGCGCTGGTGGTGGTGATCTGCACGTGGGTTTCGCTGGTGGTGGTCGTGAAAGGCGCGCTGGGTGTGCCGCTGTCCGGCTCGATGGGGCTGTTTCTGGCCGTGACCGCGCTGTACCTGTTCGCCAGTACCGCGCTGGGCATCTTCCTCGCCACCCTGGCACGCTCGACGCCGCAGTTCGGCCTGCTGGCAATCCCGGTGATCATCCCGATGCTGTTGCTGTCTGGCGGCAGCACACCCCTGGACAGCATGCCCCAATGGCTGCAATGGGTGATGCAGGGGTCACCGTCGACGCACTTTGTCAGCCTGGGCACTGCGATCCTGTTCCGGGATGCCGGCTGGGCGGTGGTTTGGCCGGATATCCTGGCGCTGGCGCTGATCGGCCTGGTGTTTTTCAGCGTCGCCCTGGCGCGGTTTCGCCGTAGCCTGGCCTCCTGACACCTCAGGATCTATGGTCGGCAACTGTGGGAGCGGGCAAGCCCGCTCCCACATTGATCACTGCACGATCAGGTTGTTGAACAGCAGGTCTTCGACGATCGGCTTGCCTTCTTCCGCTTCCAGCACCTGCTGCACCTGCTTCAACGCCTCCTGGCGAAGGTGTTCCTTGGCCTCGACGTTGCTCATGTTGTCCACGGTCTGCTGGGTGAACAGTGCTACCAGCTGGTTGCGGATCAGAGGTTCGTGATGCTTTACCGCCTTGGCCGCTTCGTCACCGGTCACGCGCAGGGCCACGTCGGCCTTGTACACGCGCAGCCGCGGGCCGCCGTCGAGGGCATAGTTGCCGACAAAGGGCGGGCTCAGGCTGATGTAGGCGACCTTGGGCGCCCCTTCCTTGGCTTCCTCGGCCATGGCCGCAGCCGGCAGCAGCAGCGCCAGTACCATCAAGATCCACGCTTTCACGAATTCGCTCCTCAATACAGTTGGCGCCAGCTTACCCAGCACGCCGCTCAAACCCAAGCCCGGGCTTATGCCGGCCCATCAGGGCGGGCCATGCTCGTTGACCCGGCAAGCGGCCCTCCTACACTTATCGGCCACTACCCGCAAAGGAATAGCCCCGATGAAAGCTGTGTTGTGCAAAACCCTGGGTCCGGCGCGCGATCTGGTACTGGAAGACGTGGCCAGCCCGCAGCCCAGGAAAAACGAGATCCTGCTGGATGTGCAGGCCGCCGGTGTCAATTTCCCCGACACCCTGATCATCGAAGGCAAATACCAGTTCCAGCCACCGCTGCCGTTCTCACCCGGCGGCGAAGCCGCAGGCGTGGTGGCCGCGGTCGGGGAAAAAGCCGGCGCGCTGAAGGTCGGCGACCGGGTCATGGCGCTCACCGGCTGGGGTGCTTTCGCGGAGCAGGTGGCGGTGCCTTTCTACAACGTACTGCCGATCCCGGCCAGCATGGACTTCACCACCGCTGCCGCCTTCGGCATGACCTATGGCACCTCGATGCACGCCCTGCGCCAGCGCGGCCAACTGCAAGCAGGCGAGACGCTGCTGGTACTGGGCGCATCCGGTGGGGTCGGTCTGGCGGCGGTGGAAATCGGCAAGGCCATGGGCGCGCGGGTGATCGCGGCAGCCAGCAGTGCCGAGAAACTGGCCGTGGCCAAGGCGGCCGGGGCAGATGAGCTGATCGACTACACCCAGGCCAGCCTGCGCGAAGAAATCAAGCGGCTGACCGGTGGCCAGGGCGTGGACGTCATTTACGACCCAGTGGGGGGCGAGCTGTTCGAGCAGGCAGTGCGCGGACTGGCCTGGAATGGCCGACTGCTGGTAGTGGGGTTTGCCAGCGGCAGCATTCCACAGCTGGCGGCCAACCTGGTGCTGCTCAAGGGCGCGGCGGTGCTGGGGGTGTTCTGGGGGGCGTTTGCACAGCGCCAGCCCGAGGATAACGCGGCCAACTTCAAACAGCTGTTTGCCTGGCATGCCGAAGGCAAGTTGAAGCCGCTGGTGTCGCAGACTTATCCACTGGCCGAGGCCGGGGCTGCCATCGAGAAACTGGGGCAGCGGCAGGCTGTGGGTAAGTTGGTGGTGTTGATGCATTGATTATTCTGGGGCCGCACAGCGGCCCCAAAACCTCAAACTTCACGCAGGTTATGGCAACGCCTGAACCGCGCCTCCAGGTTGCGATCTGGCATCTGGTGGCTGCGCAAGGCATTCAAGGTCTGCTCGACATAGTCGCGCGTAGTGCCATAACGCCCCTTGGCACTGGCCAGGATCTGGCTGAGCAAGGTATCCGGCAGGTTGCCCGCATAGCACGGCAAATGCCGCTCCAGCACAAAGCCCAAGGCCTGCACTTTGCTGCCATCGCCCAGCCGGCAGCTAAGCCAGTGCGGCCGGTAGGCCGGGTACGGCATCTCCCGTTGCCACAGGGCCATCAACGAGTCATCCAGGCTGCTTTCATCCAGCCGATAGGCAAAGCCGCTGCAGGAGCCACCACGGTCCAGGCCGAACACCAGCCCTGGGGTTTCCGGGGTGCCACGGTGCTCGTGCGACCACAGGTACAAGCCCCGGTGATAACCATGCACCCGCGCCCGCTGGCGCTCCACCGAACTGCACTCCGGGCGCCAGATCAAGGAACCATAAGCGAACAGCCACACGGGCCCGCCCTGATGCCGAGACATGGTCGTCTTCATGGAGTTGAATAACTGGTCGTGAGTATGTTGCTGACCGAAGTCGAGTGCCGGAGGGTATGAAACTTCCCAAGACATACTTTCAAGTGCCGACATAAGCTGCCGCCATTATCCCTATGAACTACGGATGTAGCGAGATTCGATTGAGATAAGCGCCAAGCCTCTGTAGCAAGGGCGCTTGCAGTAACCATAGGCCAGAATTGCAGGAATACTCAAGCCCTCGCGGCAGAGTTTCATGCGCGGTTCCGACGACTGGGAATTACTGTTTCGGCGACTGTGAAAGTTATTAGCCAAGGCGGTAACAATTACCGCCTTATACCCACTCTTCCAAACTTCGGTTATTAACCGCGTGGCGCGTAGGCAAACACATCCGCACGCATGCGGTGTGCATCCATGCCGGCTTCGACCAAGGCGTCGAGGGTGGCATAGATCATGTTCGGTGAACCGCTGGCATACACATGCACGGTATTGAGGTCGGCGATGTCCTCGCAGACCGCCTCATGCAGCATGCCGCAGCGGCCTTCCCAGCCGCACAGGTCGCTGACGACCTGGTGCAGAAACAGGTTGGGCAGGCGCTGCCATTCGTCCCAGTGCTCGATCTGGTAGAAGTCTTCAGGCCGACGCACGCCCCAGTACAGGTGTACCGGGTGTTTGAAGCCGTTGGCGCGGCAATGCTCGAGCAGGCTGTGCATCTGGCCCATGCCGGTGCCGGCAGCAATCAGCACCAGTGGCCCGTCGGGCAGCTCGGCCAGGTGGGTGTCGCCAAACGGCATTTCGATGCGTGCCAAGCCATCACGCTTGAGCTGCTCGATCAGTTGCAATGCACTGGGCTCACGCGCCAGTACGTGCAGCTCCAGCTCTCGCCCTGCGTGGGGTGCGGAGGCCAGCGAAAACGCGGCAGGCTTGCCGCCCTCGCGCTCGATCATCAGGTACTGCCCGGCGTGGTATCGCAGTGGCTTGCCGGCTGGCGCACGCAGGCGCACCCGCCAGACGTCGCCACCAACGTCGACGCATTCACTGACGCTGCACGCCAGCTTGCGTACCGGCAGCTCGCCCAGGGCGAGCACACCATCCCAGAGCAAAACACAGTCCTCCAGCGGTTCGGCAATGCAGGTAAACAGCTCGCCATGGTCACGGACTTCGCCGTCCTGGCGTACCCGCCCTTCGACCAACAACGCGGCGCAGACATGGCAATTGCCATTGCGGCAGCTATTCGGGCAGTCATAGCCCAACCGCCGCGCTCCATCCAGGATCCGTTCCCCGGGTTCGAGCGCCAGCACCGCCCCGGACGGCTGCAACGTTACCTGCATCAATCTATTCCCAACTGATCCCACAGCTCATCGATACGGCGGGTGACGGCTTCGTCCTTGACGATGACCCGCCCCCATTCGCGTGTAGTCTCGCCCGGCCACTTGTGCGTGGCGTCCAGGCCCATCTTCGACCCCAGCCCCGATACCGGCGACGCGAAGTCCAGGTAGTCGATCGGCGTGTTGTCGATCATCACCGTATCACGCTTGGGGTCCATGCGCGTGGTGATGGCCCAGATCACATCGTTCCAGTCACGGGCGTTGATATCGTCATCGGTGACAATAACGAACTTGGTGTACATGAACTGTCGCAGAAACGACCACACACCCAGCATCACGCGCTTGGCGTGGCCCGGGTACTGCTTTTTCATGGTGACCACCGCCATGCGGTACGAGCAGCCTTCCGGCGGCAGGTAGAAGTCGGTGATTTCCGGGAACTGCTTCTGCAGGATCGGCACGAACACTTCGTTCAATGCCACGCCGAGAATCGCCGGCTCATCTGGCGGCCGGCCCGTGTAGGTGCTGTGGTAGATCGGCTTCTGCCGGTGGGTAATGCGCTCGACGGTGAACACCGGGAAGCTGTCCACTTCGTTGTAGTAGCCGGTATGGTCGCCATACGGGCCTTCCGGGGCCATTTCGCCCGGGTGGATCACGCCTTCCAGGATGATTTCGGCGGTGGCCGGTACCTGCAGGTTGCTGCCACGGCACTTGACCAGCTCGGTGCGATTGCCGCGCAGCAGGCCGGCGAAGGCATATTCGGAGAGGGTGTCCGGCACCGGGGTCACGGCACCGAGGATGGTCGCCGGGTCAGCACCCAGGGCCACGGCAACCGGGAACGGCTGGCCGGGATTTTTCTCGCACCACTCACGATAGTCGAGGGCGCCCCCACGGTGGCTCAGCCAGCGCATGATGACCTTGTTACGGCCAATGACCTGCTGGCGGTAGATGCCCAGGTTCTGGCGGTCCTTGTTCGGGCCGCGGGTGACGGTAAGGCCCCAGGTGATCAGCGGCGCCACGTCGCCTGGCCAGCAGTGCTGGATCGGCAGTGCGCCGAGGTCGACATCGTCACCCTCGACCACCACTTCCTGGCATACCGCGTCCTTGACTACCTTCGGCGCCATCGACACGACCTTCTTGAAGATCGGCAGCTTGGACCAGGCGTCCTTCAGGCCCTTGGGTGGCTCGGGCTCCTTGAGGAAGGCCAGCAGCTTGCCGATTTCGCGCAGTTCTTCGACCGACTCGGCGCCCATGCCCATGGCCACGCGTTCGGGGGTGCCGAACAGGTTGCCCAGCACCGGAATGTCGAAGCCGGTGGGCTTTTCGAACAGCAATGCCGGGCCCTTCGCACGCAGGGTGCGGTCGCAGACCTCGGTCATTTCCAGGACTGGGGAGATCGGAACCTGGATGCGCTTGAGCTCGCCGCGCTGTTCCAGGCCACGGATGAAGTCGCGCAAGTCGCGATACTGCATGCAAAAGCCTCGTGTTGGCCGTATCGGTCGGGGTGCAGAGTGTAGCGCCGTTCGGGCATGGTTTGGGGGCAAAAATGCATTGGTGACCGCTTCACGCCTTGGTCGGGACGCTTACCTTGCGCCTCACCGATTATGCGATACAACCTTTGACAACCCGATTCCAAGGGCCTGCAGCACCTTCAACACAGTCGACAATCTCGGGTCCCCATCAGCAGCCAAGGCTCGATAGAGGTTTGGACGCGCAAGCCCCGTGGCCTGGGACAGATTACCCATCCCACCACGCGCTTCCGCTACGCGCCGAACCGCCGTCAGAAAACCTGCGGCGCCACCAGGCTCATCGATTTCTTCAAGCGCAACCGCAAGATAATCGATGGCGAAAGACTCATCCTTGCGGAGCATTTCGAGAACACTTTCTTCATGCGAGCGTGTGCCGGTCATAGCGCTACCTTATGCCTCTGCCACAGAGATCTGGCTTGATCAATATCGGCCTGCTGCCGGTCTTTCGTGCCGCCTCCGAGCAGGAAAATGATCTTCCGCCCGAAGATGGCGTAATAGACGCGATAGCCTGGCCCGAAGTCCAGCTTCATCTCGAACACGCCATCACCCACTGGCTCGGTCACGCCAAAATAGCCCTGCGCCGCCCGGTCGACCCTTGTAGTGATTCGCGCCTTCACCCTTGTGTCACGAATGGTGTTCAGCCATGCCTGGTAAACATCCACATCATTAGCGGATAGAACGTGATGAACTGCGTACATCCAAGTGTACCTTATAAGAGACATCCATGTGACGATTCATCATCCAGCCCGGCTTCGCTGGTCTTCGGGAGGCAGGAGGCAAATGCCTGGATCAGGCAGGCCCCCACGCCACAAGCAGCATGTTGGCCTTCGTTCGGCATGCTGGCGAACGGTCTTTTGTGACAAACAGCAAAAAGCCGGGTTTCCCCGGCTTTTGCGTGATGCCTGCGAAGCTTACTTGCGCTTCATCGACAGGAAGAACTCGTCGTTGGTCTTGGTCTGCTTGAGCTTGTCGACCAGGAACTCGATGGCAGCGATTTCGTCCATCGGGTGCAGCAGCTTGCGCAGGATCCACATGCGCTGCAGTTCGTCGTCGGCAGTCAGCAGCTCTTCGCGGCGGGTACCGGAACGGTTGATGTTGATGGCCGGGAACACGCGCTTCTCGGCGATGCGGCGATCCAGCGGCAGCTCCATGTTGCCGGTGCCCTTGAACTCTTCGTAGATCACTTCGTCCATCTTCGAGCCGGTTTCGACCAGCGCGGTGGCGATGATGGTCAGCGAACCGCCTTCCTCGATGTTACGCGCGGCGCCGAAGAAGCGCTTCGGCTTCTCCAGGGCGTGGGCGTCGACACCACCGGTCAGCACCTTGCCGGAGCTCGGGATCACGGTGTTGTAGGCACGTGCCAGTCGAGTGATCGAGTCCAGCAGGATAACCACATCTTTCTTGTGCTCGACCAGGCGCTTGGCCTTCTCGATCACCATCTCGGCAACCTGCACGTGGCGGGTTGGCGGCTCGTCGAAGGTGGAAGCAACCACTTCGCCGCGCACGGTGCGCTGCATTTCGGTCACTTCTTCCGGGCGCTCGTCGATCAGCAGCACGATCAAGTGGCACTCGGGATTGTTACGGGTGATGTTGGCCGCGATGTTCTGAAGCATGATGGTCTTGCCCGCTTTTGGCGGGGCGACGATCAGGCCACGCTGGCCTTTGCCGATCGGGGCGCACAGGTCGATGACGCGACCGGTCAAGTCCTCGGTGGAGCCGTTACCAGCTTCCATCTTCAGGCGCTTGTTCGGGAACAGCGGCGTCAGGTTTTCGAACAGGATCTTGTTCTTCGCGTTTTCCGGACGGTCGAAGTTGATGGTATCAACCTTCAGCAGAGCGAAGTAACGCTCCCCTTCCTTTGGCGGGCGGATCTTGCCGACGATGGTGTCGCCGGTACGCAGGTTGAAACGGCGGATCTGGCT
>Ga0160449_1001290_pt1 | contig 12463 bp, 9 predicted proteins | sample HID1975I_E1MG_FD_108216 | JGI IMG/M metagenome (GOLD analysis project Ga0160449, IMG submission 108216) | Enriched soil microbial communities from UW Madison campus, WI, USA - HID1975I_E1 MG | ecosystem: Environmental > Terrestrial > Soil > Unclassified | place: USA: Madison, Wisconsin...
CAATCACACCTGCACAAACCAGAGCTGAATATTCGCCCAGGCTATGCCCAGCCATCAACACAGGGTTTTTGCCGCCCTGCTGCTGCCAGACACGCCACAATGCAACAGAAGCTGTCAGCAGCGCAGGTTGTGTCTGCCAGGTCTTGTTCAGCTCTTCCGCTGGCCCTTGTTGGGTCAATGCCCACAAATCATAGCCCAGCGCGTCAGAAGCTTCACGGAAAGTGGCTTCTACAACAGGGTTTGCTGCTGCAATTTCTGCCAGCATACCTACTGCTTGCGAACCCTGGCCTGGGAATACAAAAGCAAATTGAGTCATGGTTAAATCCCTAATAATCAAAAACGAACCAGTGCTGAACCCCAGGTAAAGCCGCCACCGAAGGCTTCGAGCAATACCAGTTGGCCACGTTGAATCCGTCCATCACGAACCGCTTCGTCCAGCGCTGCCGGTACGGAAGCCGCCGAAGTATTTCCGTGTCTGTCGAGCGTAACAACCACGTTATCCATCGACATGCCCAGCTTTTTCGCCGTCGCGCTAATAATGCGCAGGTTCGCCTGATGTGGCACTAACCAGTCGAGCGCCGAGCGGTCGAGGTTATTGGCAGCCAGGGTTTCATCAACGATGTGAGCAAGCTCAGTCACCGCGACTTTAAAGACTTCGTTACCCGCCATGGTCAGGTGAATTGAATTTTCAGGATTCACGCGATCGACGTTTGGTAGCATTAACAGCTCACCGTAACGACCATCTGCATGCAGATGGGTGGAGATGATGCCCTGTTCTTCAGAAGCGCCAAGCACAACAGCACCCGCACCATCACCAAAAATAATAATCGTTCCACGATCGGTTGGATCGCAAGTACGCGCCAACACGTCAGATCCAATCACCAATGCGTGTTTTACTGCACCTGACTTCACGTAAAGATCAGCAACGCTCAATGCATAGGTGAAACCTGCGCAAGCCGCTGCGACATCAAACGCCGGGCAACCTTTGATCTCCAACATTGCCTGCACCTGGCAAGCCGCGCTTGGGAAAGCGTGTGTTGAGGACGTGGTGGCAACAATGATTAAGCCAATTTCGGATTTATCAATACCGGCCATTTCCAGGGCGCGAGTTGCTGCCGCGAACCCCATCGTTGCCACGGTTTCGTTTGGCGCTGCGATATGGCGTTCACGAATACCTGTACGGGTGACAATCCACTCGTCAGAAGTATCCACCATTTTTTCCAGGTCGGCGTTGGTACGCACTTGTTCAGGCAGATAGCTGCCCGTACCAATAATCTTCGTATACATGTACGTCAGTCACTCTTGGGTAATACTGATTCCAGGCGGGCAGCAATCCGGGTAGGGACTTGCCGCGCCACCGCCTGCACTGCCTGTTCAATCGCGACAACAAACGCTCGCTGATTGGCCGCTCCGTGACTCTTAATCACTGTGCCGCGCAATCCTAACAGACAGGCGCCATTATACTGGTCGGGGTTGAGGTGACTGAATCGCCTGCTCAGGCTTTTTTGTAACCAATGTTTCAATATAATTAGCCACCACGACCTTTTTTTCCCTTCGCCCTGAGATTTCAAAAGCGAGAGGAACATTCTTGCAACCCCTTCCATCGTCTTAAGGGTGACGTTACCGACAAAGCCATCACACACCAATACGTCGGTTTTTCCCGTCAACAACTCATTCGCTTCAAGATAACCAATATAGTTGATAGAAGGCATTGTTTTTAATAATGCTGATGCATCGCGAATGCTATCGAGACCTTTTGTCTCTTCTTCGCCAATGTTCAATAACGCGACTCTGGGGGAACTGATGCCGAGAAGTTCCTCTGCCATCACAGAACCCATAATCGCAAACTGCACCAACATATTACTGTCACATTCAACGTTCGCACCGAGATCCAGCACGACAGTTTTACCTTTTTGCTGATGCGGTAAAACCGTCATCAGCGCCGGGCGCTCAATTCCTTCGATCGGCTTGAGCAATAATTTAGCCAGACCCATCAGAGCGCCGGTATTTCCTGCGCTTACGCAAGCTTGCGCTCGCCCTTCTTTCACTAACTCAAGCGCCACTCGCATTGAGGATCCACGACTATTGCGGATCGCTTGCGAAGGCCTTGCATCACTGGCAATAACCGACTCCGCAGGCACAATCTGCGCACGTGAGCGTTTTTCAAAATCAGCTTTGGCAAGTAATGGCGTGATGGCGTCGGGGTCACCGACTAATAGAAGATTTAACTCGGAATTAGAGTCCAGTGCCTGCAATGCTGCAGGCACTGTCACGGAAGGACCGAAGTCCCCACCCATGGCATCTAACGCAAGGGTTAGACGTCTCAAGGAATCGCCAATTACTTGGAGATAACCTTGCGACCGCGGTAGAAACCGTCGGCGGTGATGTGGTGACGCAGATGAGTTTCGCCAGAAACTTTGTCCACGGATACTGCTGCTGTGGTCAGCGCGTCATGGGAACGACGCATGCCACGTTTGGAACGGGTTGGTTTATTCTGTTGTACGGCCATGGACCTTACTCCTCAATTACTTACGCTTTAAACTGGCTAATACGGCAAATGGGTTTGGTTTCTCCGCCTCGGAAGGCAGTTTGCCAAAGACCATGTCCGCCTCGGACACTTCACAGTGTTCAGATTCATGCACCGGAACGACTGGCAAGGAGAGGATAATTTCATCTTCTACCAACGCCAGAAGATCAATTTCACCAAATTCGTTGACCTGAACTGGTTCATATCCTTCCGGGAGTGCTTCAACCTGCTCGTCTTTGACGATCGGGCTAAAACAATACTGTGTGTAGACCTGATGGGCAAATGGCTTTCCGCAACGCTGACATTCAAGCGTCAGCGACACCTTCGCATCACCGGTAAGAACCGCGAGGCGCTGGTTATCGATGGCGAATGACATATCGCATTCCACATCACTGTCTACACTGACTACAAACTCGGCGACACGCTCTACCTGAATAGGGGTGTAAACACCCTTGTAATCAAGGCGTTTTTGAGCCGTACGAACCGGGTCGAGAGTCAGGGGTAATTTTACTTTTTGCATAGGGCGCGCATATTAACTTTGTAACGTCATAGAGTCAAAGAAAATGGCCTGGAAACAGCGCCTTTTCTACTTATTCGCACACATTGCGGTTGCATAGTTTAAAATGCCTTTCCCCGAATCGCTATCATTAATGAAAAAAATATGACGCAAATTGTTCTCGCCTCAACTTCCCCATGGCGCCGGGAGCTACTTGAAAAACTGGGTATCCCCTTTATTACCGCGGCTCCGCAGGTGGATGAAACACCTATTCCCGGTGAAGATGCTCGCCACTTAGTCACACGCCTGGCAAAAGCCAAAGCTCAGGCATTGAGCCGTGAATATCCGAATCATATGATTATCGGCTCGGATCAAGTTTGTGTTTTAGATGGAAAAATAACCGGAAAACCGCATAGCGAAGAGAAAGCCGTGGCGCAGTTAATGCTTGCCCGCAATAGTATCGTTACTTTTTATACTGGTCTGGCGCTTTATCATTCTGCTTCCGGGAATTTACAGGTGGTTTGCGAACCTTTTGATGTGCATTTCCGTCATTTAAGCGAACAGGAAATTCGCCATTACGTGCGTAAAGAGCAGCCGCTACAGTGTGCCGGAAGTTTTAAAAGTGAGGGACTGGGAATTACGCTGTTCGAACGGCTTTCAGGAAAGGATCCGAATGCGCTGGTAGGTCTACCGTTAATTAGCTTGTGCGAAATGCTACGCAACGAAGGCGTTAACCCACTGCTGATGTAAATGACGGAGGGTGGATAGCTCCACCCTCCCGTAGATAACTAGCGCGCGTTGTTGCGTAACACAGTAAGACAACGCTTCAACTGCTCATCCATTGGCGCTTCTACCCGCATAATCTCGCCGGTATTAGGGTGAGTGAAGCGTAATGCCGCTGCGTGCAAGAACAGACGGTTCAAACCGGTTCCGGCAAGTTGCTTATCAAACTCACGGTCACCATATCTGTCGTCAAAAGCAATCGGATGACCAGCATGCAATGTATGCACACGAATCTGGTGAGTTCGTCCGGTAATCGGGCTACAACGCACAAGCGTGGCGAACGCATAGCGCTCTTCAACTTTGAAACGCGTTTCAGAAGGTTTGCCTTCGCTGTTGACCCGTACGATACGCTCACCACTTTGCAGAATGTTCTTCAGTAGCGGTGCCTGCACAGCTTTGACGTGCGATTGCCATTGGCCACGTACCAGCGCCAGGTAATCCTTCTGCATCCCTTTTTCACGCAGTTGCTCATGCAACGAACGCAGCGCGGAACGCTTCTTCGCCACCAGCAAGATTCCGGAAGTGTCACGGTCAAGGCGGTGCACAAGCTCGAGGAAACGAGCTTCAGGACGCAAAGCACGCAAGCCTTCAATCACACCAAAGCTTAAACCACTGCCGCCGTGAACCGCCGTGCCAGACGGCTTGTTGAGCACCAGAATATGGTCATCTTCATAAATAATCGCGTCAGTCAGCGCCGCCACTTTTTGTAGATGTGGTGAAACGGATTCTTCTTCACGTTCGGCTACGCGAACCGGCGGAATACGAATTTCGTCGCCGTCCTGGATTTTATATTCAGGCTTAATGCGTTTTTTATTCACGCGCACTTCGCCTTTACGCAAAATGCGATAAATCATACTTTTCGGCACGCCTTTCAAGCGGGCGAGCAAAAAGTTATCGATACGCTGCCCAGCTTCGTCAGAAGAAATGGCAACGATTTGTACTGAAGGTGTCGGAGTTTTCATGGTCGGCGATTCTAAATAGCGTGCGCGCATAGCGCCACTCATTTTTATGTGCTTAACTGAGAATCTGCCTGGTTTTAAGTCGCCTGACTCCCCTTTTTCAGTTTTCTGCGACGTGCAGCGAAAAAGTGAGTTAAAAAACTGTAAGAAACGAGGCATCAAAGGCAAAAGTCATCTTGCTATAATAAGGTTAGCAATGGAATAATGTTGCGGTTTTCCGTGTTGATACTTGTTAGAACAAGGAATTTTGCGGAATTACCAGTTTTGCCTGAACGTCCATCCACGCAGCAATGGCGTAAGACGTATTGTACTTTCAGGCAGTTAGCGGGCTGCGGGTTGCAGCCTGACCGGTAAAATGGAATCAACTCTTAAGAAATATTCTAAGGTTATTCCCACGATAATTGCGCTGTATTTCCGTATGAAATACAGGCTACCGACACTTTGCGCCTCTCAGCAAGCGACAACCGTGAGGTTGGCGACTTAGCGTTTAGTCACGAGGCCATCGGTTCACTCCCGGTCAGCGTCACCATGCCCGTAGCTTTGTCACCAATGTAAGAATAATGAGTAAGTTACGATGAAAAGAATGCTAATAAACGCGACTCAGCAAGAAGAGTTGCGTGTCGCCCTTGTAGATGGGCAACGCCTGTACGATCTGGATATTGAAAGTCCTGGACACGAACAGAAAAAAGCTAACATCTATAAAGGCAAAATCACCCGTATTGAACCAAGTCTGGAAGCGGCATTTGTAGATTACGGCGCGGAACGTCATGGTTTCCTTCCTCTTAAAGAAATTGCCCGCGAATATTTCCCGTCTAATTATTCATCACATGGTCGTCCGAACATTAAAGATGTTTTGCGCGAAGGCCAGGAAGTGATTGTTCAGATTGATAAAGAAGAACGTGGTAATAAAGGCGCAGCCTTAACCACCTTTATTAGTCTGGCCGGTAGTTATTTGGTGCTGATGCCGAACAACCCACGTGCTGGTGGTATTTCCCGCCGTATCGAAGGTGACGACCGTACCGAACTGAAAGAAGCCCTTTCCTCTCTGGAACTGCCAGATGGCATGGGTCTGATTGTACGTACTGCTGGCGTGGGTAAATCCGCTGAAGCACTGCAATGGGATTTAAGCTTCCGCCTGAAGCATTGGGAAGCGATTCAAAAAGCGGCAGAAAATCGCCCGGCTCCATTCCTTATTCACCAGGAAAGCAATGTTATTGTGCGTGCTTTCCGTGATTACCTGCGTCAGGACATCGGTGAGATTCTTATCGATAACCCGAAAGTGCTTGAGCTGGCTCGCCAGCATATCGGTGCTCTGGGTCGCCCTGATTTCAGCAGCAAAATTAAGCTCTACACCGGTGAAATCCCGCTGTTTAGCCACTACCAGATCGAATCGCAGATTGAATCCGCTTTCCAGCGTGAAGTCCGTCTGCCGTCCGGTGGCTCGATTGTTATCGACTCCACCGAAGCGTTAACCGCCATCGACATCAACTCCGCGCGCGCAACTCGCGGTGGCGACATCGAAGAAACGGCATTTAATACCAACCTTGAAGCGGCTGATGAAATCGCGCGCCAACTACGTTTGCGTGACCTCGGCGGTTTGATTGTTATCGACTTCATTGATATGACGCCTGTGCGCCACCAGCGTGCAGTTGAAAACCGTCTGCGTGAAGCTGTCCGTCAGGACAGGGCTCGTATCCAGATTAGTCATATCTCTCGCTTTGGCCTGCTAGAAATGTCTCGTCAGCGTCTCTCCCCTTCTCTGGGCGAGTCCAGCCACCACGTCTGCCCGCGTTGTAGCGGCACAGGTACGGTGCGTGACAACGAATCCATGGCACTCTCCATTCTGCGTCTGATTGAAGAAGAAGCGCTGAAAGAGAATACCCAGGAAGTTCACGCGATTGTTCCGGTACCGATTGCTTCCTACCTGCTGAACGAAAAACGTGATGCGGTGAGTGCGATTGAAACCCGTCAGGGCGGTGTGAAAGCCATCATCGTTCCTAACGATCAGATGGAAACTCCACACTATTCCGTTCTGCGCGTCCGTAAAGGCGAAGAAACCAAAACGCTGAGCTACATGCTGCCTAAGCTGCATGAAGAAGAAATGGCAATGCCGTCTGAAGAAGAGTACGCCGAGCGTAAGCGCCCAGAGCAACCTGCGCTCGCGACCTTTGTCATGCCAGACGCGCCGCCAGCTCCGCCAGAATCTGCACCTGTGGCTGCCACACCGGCTCCAGCAGTTAAAGCTGCCGTTGCCAAAACAGCGACCCCAGAACAGCCCGGGCTTCTGAGCCGCTTCTTCGGTGCGTTGAAAAACCTGTTTGCAGGCGAGACGACAACTGAAAGCAAAGAAGTTCAGGAAGCAAAACCTGCTGAAACTGAAAGCCAGCGTCAAGGCCAGGAACGTCGTAATAACCGTCGTCCGAATAACCGTCGTGACCGTAACGATCGTGGCGATCGCAACAACCGCGACCGTGATAATCGTGGCGAAGGCCGTGATAACCGTAGCGAAAATCGTGACAACCGTGAGCCACGTGAAAACCGTGATCGCGATGATAACCGCCGTAATCGCCGCCAGGGTCAGCAGCAAAATACTGAAGTGCGTGAAAATCGCCCGAACGTGGCTGTTGAAGAAGCTGAAAAGCCAAAAGCCCGTGACGAGCAGCAACCACGCCGCGAACGTAACCGTCGCCGCAGCGATGACAAGCGCCAGGCACAGCAGGAAGTTAAAGTTCTGCAACGTGATGACGCGGTAGCAGAAGTTGAAGTAGATGCAGAGCAGGAAGAACGCGTCCAGGTTATGCCGCGTCGTAAGCAACGCCAGTTGAGCCAGAAAGTTCGCTTTGAATCTGAACAAGATTCTGCGGCTGAAGTTGTGGCAACGCCGGTAGTGGCTCAAGCACCAGCTGCGCGTACCGAACTTGCGACTATCCCGTTACCAGCCGTTATCGATAAGCCTGTTGAGAAGGCTGAAAAGTCGAATGTTGAGCAAGATGACAACAACGACTCTCGTAACGATTCTAACGGTATGCCACGTCGTTCTCGCCGCTCTCCACGCCATCTGCGCGTGAGTGGTCAGCGTCGTCGCCGCTATCGTGATGAGCGTTACCCAACGCAATCACCAATGCCGATGACCGTAGCTTGTGCCTCTCCAGAATTGGCATCGGGTAAAGCCTGGATTAATTATCCGGTTGCTCGTACTCATGAAGAGTCGCAGTACGAAAACAACGTTGATCATGTACCTGCCTTTGTTGCTCACGAGCAAGAGACTGCATACGTTCACAACGCACAGCCAACCGCGCAGGAATTTGTTGCAGCGCAGACTGTTGTTGAAGATGTAAAAGTTGAAAGCGTACAAGCTGAACAAGTTCAGGTTGAAGCACCACACGTTGAAACGACGCATCCGGAAGTGATTGCCGCTCCCGTTAGCGAGCAGCCGCATCTGATTGCAGCGCAAGATGAAGTTGTTGCTGAACAAGTGATTGATGAAGTCAAGCCTGCACAAGAAGCTGTTGCTGTCGAAACTCATCAGCAACAGGCAGCAGAACTTGCTCAGGTTGCCCCGGTAGTCGTTGAAGAAACTACACCTGAAGCGCCGGTTGAAGAAGTGAAACCAGTAGAAGTGGTTGAAGCTGAACAGCCTGTCGCTCAGGAGTCCATTGTTGATGTGCAGCCTGAGCCTAAACTGGCTCCTGTTCAGCCTGTTCCTCAGGTGGAAACTGCGCCAGCACAGCCGGTTGTTACACATGTGATTAAACATGCAACGGCACCAATGACGAAAGCTCCAGCGCCGGATTACAACCCGGAAGCACCACGCCAGAGCGATTGGGTTCGCCCAACGTATGAGTTCAGTGGCCGTGGCTCTGCTGGCGCTAACAGCGCTACTCACCAGGCAACTGCTCCTGCTACACGCCCGCAAAGCGCTGAATAATCGCTAAGCGTTGCGAAAAAGCCGACTGGGAAACCAGTCGGCTTTTTTATTTGTTACGCCGCATCACCTGAATTTAAGACAAAAAAAAGCCCACTTCGGGGTGCTGAAGTGGGCATATAAAGCGTACTCAGTTTCAAAGCACGCCCAAAAAGGTAAAATTATTTATTGAGTTGGAACAGCGACATACCCTGCATATCGCTAAAGGCTTTGTAAGATGCCTGAAGCGCTGCCTGCTGCATCACATAAGAAGAAATCGCTGAGTTCCAGTCCACGTCAACCAGATCGCTCATTTGTTGTGCCTGGCCCAGGGCACGGTCATTGCCTAACTCGTCAAGCTTATCTAACTCACTGAGTTGCGTACCCAATTCTGCACGGACCGTCAGCACGTTGTTCAGAGAGTTTTTCAATCCACGGCTGGTTTTATCAATGGCCGCAGTTAAATCTGCTTTGCCTGCATCATCTAAACCTTCGGTTGGTGTTCTCAGGGTTTTGACGGCGGAGTCCAGCATATTGAACAAGTTGGTTTCCGACGTGCCATTTCCTGGCTCTGGCACCGCATTGCTGGTGATGGAGTTGAAAATTTGGGTTCCGGTATGGCCAATGGTCATGGTACGCGCCGCATCAACACTTTGAGACACAGGCGTATCGCCACCTTTATAAGTGACATTTCCGGCTGTACCGCTAAACGGTGCGGCTTCGGTTTTGTACCCGGCAAAAATATAGCGCCCGTTACCATCAGTGCTGTTGGCCAGGTTCATTATTTGGTTACGGATGCCTTCCAGATCGGTCGCCAGAGACGCACGGTCATCATCGCTTAATGTGCCGTTATTGGCATAAACGATTTTTTCCTGAGCTGACTGAATCGCTGTTGTCACCTGCCCCAGCACGTTTTCTTCCAGCGAGACTTTTTGCGTCGCAAAAGTACGCGCTAAAGCATACTGGCTATTTTGCGCCTGAGCCTGAGACAGCACCACGGCTTGCGAAGCAGCAATCGGATCGTCAGACGGCTTAGTCACACGTTTACCGGTAGACATCTGCTCGCCATAACGCAACCATTCACTTTGTGAGTTGGTCACGCCACGCATATTCTGCTGGTACATCATTGCGGTACTGATACGCATACGCCAGATTCCTTAATTAACGGATGGACAGTAACGCATCAAACAGAGTTGATGCCGTCTGAAGCACCTGGGCATTCGCCAGGTAATATTGTTGGAAACGCTGTAAGTTGCCGTACTCTTCGTCAAGGTTGACGCCAGAGATTGACTGTTGTTGATTACTTAGCTGCGTGACCACGTTATTTTGTGTCGTGCTGGTGACTTTCAGCGTGCTGGTTTTGTTACCCACATCGCTGACCAGACTTGCGTAGGCATCGTTAAACGATTTATTGCCACCTACGACTTTACTTTTTTGCAAATCCAGCAGAGCCTGGGCGTTACGGTTATCGCTTTCACCTGCATCATCGGCACCGGCTAACGCCAGTTTGCTTTCATCAGTAACCGCGACTTCCATATTTACCACCACGTTAGACACAGGCTTCACGGTAAAGGAGTCATTCTTCGCTGGTTGAGGTGCGCCTTTCACCGTGATATCCAAACCATCAAATGCCAGCCCGGTCACATTACCGTTGGCATCTTTTGTTGGCTTTGGATCGATTTTCGCGTTATCGGATAAGCGCGTTACCTGCCAGTCGGTGCCATCGAAAACAACGTTGTAGTCGCTGGCCTGAACTTTGCTGCTATCAGCAACTGTCGTCGTTAACTCGGTCTTAGTCGTGTTCCTGGCGTTGCTTAATACCGACGGGCCGCCGATGTTAAAGAAATCTTCGCCTTTATCACCGTTAGCATCAAAACCCTTACCGTGCTGCTGGTTAATCGCATCAGAAAACGCCAGCGCCAGCTGCCCCAGGCGGTTACGTGCGCTGTCCAGATCTTGCGAGCGGAAAGTTAACATGCCACCCAGCGTGCCGTTTTTCAGCTGATTCTCTGGGATTTCTGTGGTGCCGGAAACGGAATCAACATACGCAACCGTAGTGCGCGAAGGGTCAGCGCTGGATGAAACCGCCGCCAGCTTATTGGTTTTATCACCCTGAACCAGAGACAGGCCGTTGGCGATAGATACGTTATAAGTGCCGCCATCCTGAACGCTGACTTCCACGCCAACAATCTGGTTCAGCTCGCTCACCAACTGATCACGTTGATCAAGCAAGTCATTTGGTGTAGCACCTGCACCCACGCCGGTTAAGCGCGAAATCTGATTATTCAGATTCGCAATCTGGCTGGCGTAGTTGTTGATTTGTTCCACGCTGCTCTGGATAGCGGTATTCACCTGCTTATCCTGATCGCGCAGATACTGGTCCGTAACCTTAAATTGGTTTACCAGGCCATTGGCGTTGCCAATTAATGCCTGTCTTGCCGCCGGATCTTCTGAGTTACTGACCAGCGTCTGCAAGCCGGTGAAGAAACTCTGCATGGTGGTCGCCAGCGTATTGGTGGTGCCAGACAAAATATTGTCGATTTTCGACATTTGCTGGTACTGAGTATTCAGACCACTGCTTTGGGTTTGCGCCGCACGCAGTTGGTTAGTGATGAACGCATCATATTCACGTTGCACACCGCTGACTTGCACGCCATTACCAATCCAGCCACCTGCGCCCAGCGTACTTTGCGACTGCGACAACACGGTCGTCTGGCGGGTATAGCCTGTGACGTTATAGTTAGAAATGTTATTACTGACGGTATTCAGTGCCGCCTGGGCTGCACCCAGGCCACTCATGGCACTGTTAATCAGGCTACTGGACATGAAATTTCCTTAACGCGTTTATCACGATTCCTGTCAGTTAGTATCGGCAGCTGCTGGCGACACTTGAGGGTTTAATGAAGGCTATTTAGAACAAATTGGATAAGTCATTGCTGTACGCTTTTGCGACCTTCTCACCCATCGCTTTCATCTGCTGAATCATGCCCGTCAATTTGCGGGCATAGTTCGGATCGGTCGCGTAACCCGCATTCTGCAAGGCTTGCGCGCCCTGCTCTGCGCTGTTGGCATTGGTCACGGCGGCGTAACGCGGGTTGCGTGTCAGCAAGCCGACGTAATCAGAAAGCGCTTCCAGATAAGAGCTGTAAACGCGGAATTTGGCCTTCACCTTTTTCGCCTCACCGTTTTCATATTCGGTGGTGGTGATTTCAGTCACCGGCCCTTTCCAGTTGCTGCTGGCTTTCACGCCAAACAGGTTAAAGCTCGGCTCGCCTTTTTCCGTAAGGATTTGACGCTGCCCCCAGCCTGACTCCAGCGCAGCCTGCGCCAGAATCAGGTGGTGCGGAATACCGCTTTGCTCACTGGCCAGGCGTGCCGGTAATGAAAGCTGCGCCAGGAAGTCTTTGCTATCCCCTGTTAGCGGCTCTTCGTTAGAAGGCGCTTTCGGGATGGCCTGGCGCACCATTTGCGTTAACGCCTGGTTCTGGAAGCTGGTAACCGTTTGCATATCAAACTTCATCGGCACCTTACCTGCATCTTCCTGCGGGTCAGCATTGCCGCCCATTTGCTCAACCATCATGTCGGCCAGCCCAAGGCCTTTGGCACTGAGCTGCTGCGCGATTTGCTGGTCATAGATGCTGGTGTACATGCGCGTCTGCTCGCTGCTAAATAAGCCATCTTTTGGCAGCGCTTCACGCATGCTTTTCAGCATCATCTGCACGAACATCCCTTCCACCTGGCGAGCAACCGACTTCATATTACCTTTAGGATCTTGCCCGGTTTTCGCTTTCAAC
>Ga0160449_1001293_pt1 | contig 12432 bp, 9 predicted proteins | sample HID1975I_E1MG_FD_108216 | JGI IMG/M metagenome (GOLD analysis project Ga0160449, IMG submission 108216) | Enriched soil microbial communities from UW Madison campus, WI, USA - HID1975I_E1 MG | ecosystem: Environmental > Terrestrial > Soil > Unclassified | place: USA: Madison, Wisconsin...
CGCCGCGTCTAAAGCTTGCGGTCGAATTTCACGTCGAATTTCAAATTCCTCAGTACTCTTTCTTAGTACTCTTCTCAGTGCTTTTCTTCCAGCACCGATGCTTTACTGCTCTTCCTTCACTGCCCTTCTTTCACTGCTCTTCCTTTACTGCTCTTCCTTACTGCTCTTCTTTACTGCTCTTTATCGCTGCTACTGCCGTTCTACCACCACTGCTTTTTTCAACTGCTTTTTCAACCGCATCACGTAAGACACTTAAGAATTAGATCGCGCTATCGTGATTTGATTCCGTCAGACAGTTCCGCCAGGCACCAGTACCTGGCCGGCGGATCTACCTGCCGGCGGACAACCTTTGATTTTAGCGCATTTAACGTATCCCGGCACCTTTCAGGGTGGCCATTCTGCCGGAGAGCTCCAGGTAGCGCTTGCGCGCTTCCTCGGTCGACAGCCCGGTAGACGCCAACTTGGCCATTTCAAGCTTGGCTGAATCGAATTCAATGCGCCGCAAGGCGTCATCCCACTCCGTCTGCGGGTCGGGTAGATCTTCCTGCGACAGGATATCCGCGCGCAACCCTTTCAATACGGTCGCCAAGTCCGAGTCCGGGTCAGCCGCTTCCAGCAAGGCGCCTACATGGCGCGCACCGCTGGATTGGGCCAGCATGATCAGGTCTCTTACCAAACCTAGATGGGGGCCATGGTCGATGACTTCAAGCTGCTGATCACCCATGGAATCCACTAATTCTGGATGGGCCAGCAAAAGACCCAGCAAACGCTTGGCCAGCGACGGCATCGTGCGGCGTCCTTCGAAGCCGCCGACGTCATTGTCCCGGCGCCCCTTCCAGTTGCCCTTCCCCCCTTTCCAGTCGCTCTTGCCCTTCCAGTCGCCTTTACTCTTCCACTCGGATTTCCCCGCTGCCCTTTGGCCGCCACCGCCAAGCGTTTCGGCGCCGTGCGACGGAATATGCCCGTAATCGGCATAGTCGGGCTCGTCGGCGGGAATGTCCTGAAAATCATGGCCGGCAAAGTCGTAACCCATATCCGGGTGCCCGCCATCATGATCCGAACCAGATGCTACCGGTGTCCCGCCACCTTCGCCGGATGGGGGCTTGGACCCGGCCGGCGCGAAAGGCTTGGCGGGCTGCTGGGCCAGAATCTGCGCCATTTCTTCGGGCGTCAGTTGTACCAGCTTGGCCATTTCGCGCTCGATCTGAACACGCAACGCGCACTCTGGAATCGACGCCAACAAAGGCTTGGCCTCATGCAGGCAACTGGCGCGCCCTTCCGCTTCGGACATGTTATGGCGCGAGGCCAACTCATCCAACAGGAAACGCGAAAGCGCCACCGCATCGCCCAAACAGGCGCGAAATGCTTCGGCGCCCAATTCGCGGACGTAAGAATCGGGGTCGTGTTCCGACGGCAAAAACAAAAAGCGTATCGCGATATCGTCACGCAGCACCGGCAGGCAAGCCTGCAAGGCTCGCCAGGCGGCGCGGCGGCCCGCTCCGTCCCCGTCAAAACTGAAGATCACCTTATCGCTTGCGCGAAGCAGCTTTTTCACATGGTCCGGCGTGGTCGCCGTACCCAGCGTCGCGACGGCGTTGGCGATGCCCTGCTGCGCCAACCCCACCACATCCATGTAGCCTTCAACCACGATCACCTGACCTTCCTGGCGGATGGCTTGGCGCGCCTCCCAAAGACCGTATAGCTCATGGCCCTTGGAAAACAGCGGTGTCTCGGGGGAATTCAGGTATTTGGGCTCGCCCTTGCCGATGATGCGTCCGCCAAATCCGATGAGGCTACCCCGCACATTGCGGATCGGAAACATGACGCGCTCGCGAAAACGGTCATAGCGGCGGCCGTCTTCGGACTCGATGACCAGCCCTGACTCAACCAGCGTGGGATCTTCGTAATTGGGAAAAACCTGCGACAGCCCGTGGCGGTCGGTGCCCGACCAGCCCAAGCCGAAATGTGCCGCGATTTCCCCGGTCAGGCCACGCTGCTTCAGATAGCGGATCGCGGCGGGCGATGCTCGCAACTGCTTCAGATAGTGCGCCTGAGCGGCATCCAGCACCTGGGTATGGCGGGACTCCTCGGCCTTGCGACGCGCGGATTCCTGCTGCTGGCGTGGACTGCGATTTTCTTCGGGGACCGTCATTCCCGCCGAAGCCGCGAGCGTGCGCACGGCTTCGGGGAAACTGGTGCCCGTATGTTCCATCAGGAAAGTGATGGCGCTGCCGTGTGCTCCACAGCCGAAGCAGTGATAGAACTGCTTGGTGGGGCTGACAGTGAATGACGGACTTTTTTCGTTATGAAAGGGGCACAGGCCAAGCAAGTTGGCCCCACCCTTTCGCAACTGCACATATCGCCCGACTACGTCGACGACGTCGACTCGGGCGAGTAGATCCTGGATGAATGATTCTGGAATCAATAGATTCGGGAATCAAAAATCAATACAGGCGCGGGGGCAGTTGTTGGCTACGGATGCGCTTGTAGTGGCGCTTCACGGCGGCGGCGTGCTTGCGCTTGCGCTCAGCCGTAGGCTTCTCATAGAACTCGCGCGAACGCAGCTCGGTGAGCAAACCGGTCTTTTCGATGGTGCGCTTGAAGCGGCGCAGAGCGGCTTCAAACGGTTCGTTTTCCTTCAGTCGAACGATAGGCATAAAGTGATTGGCCTGCTTGTAGGGTAACAAAAGTTGATGACAAACCTGGCTTGCTTACCAGCAACGCTGCGCGGGTCCAGGTCCGCGATAACCGCGGAACGTGGAACCTTTGAAAGCGAAACCCGAGTTCTTGAAAAACGCCTGAGTGGGGATCATGCAGCGCTGCTTGAACAACACCGATGCGCACCCACTTCCACGCGTTCTTACTTATTTCTCGGATTTCCGCTGGCTGTTTCCGTTACCCAAAGACTACCCAAAGAGTAACAAGCCAAGTTCGGTTTAGCGATAACCAGCGATTCTAGCATGGTCAACGCCGCTTTGACTACTAGGAGGGACACCGGGCGCGTACAAGCCCCCCTCCTTTGACGTTCGCAACGGTTCAGCTCGTGTGACCCTTGCGGATCCAGGCTTCCAACTGATGCGGACGCAGGCTGTCGTAATCTTCGAACGGCTGGTGAATCCACGGATTCGTCGGCAGCTTTTCGACGTAATAGTCGGGCGTGGCTTGAGAATGCCCCTTCCACCACAACACCGCGCTGCGCAGTTCGGTGATGTCCGCGAACTGGCGCTTCAGGTGGTCATAGACTTTGTTAAAGGTCTTACCGGTGTCGACCATGTCGTCAACCAGCAACACGCGCCCGGACAAGGTGCCGCGCGTGATGGTGATGAACTGGGCGATATCCATGTCGCCTTGCTTCGTGCCGGCGGCCTCGCGATAGCTGCTGGTCGCCAGGATGCCCAACGGCACGTCAAAAATACGGGACATAACATCGCCGACGCGCATGCCGCCGCGCGCCAGACACAGAATCTTGTCGAATTTCCATCCCGACTGGTGCACCTGCAAGGTAAGGCGCTCGATCAACCGGTTGTAATCGTCCCACGTCACCCACAGATGGCTTTCATCATTGGTCGGCGTGCTCATAGGTAAGCATCTCCTGCTTAAAGATACGAAAAGGCCGCCGCCGGTATGAGACCGGCGGCGGCCTTTGGAATATTAACCCGATCAGCCCTTCAGGGGATGACGCAGGACAATGGTTTCGTTGCGGTCAGGACCCGTCGACACCAGGTCGATCGGCACACCGCAAACTTCGGCAACGCGCTCCAGGTAACGACGGGCCGCGGCGGGCAGCTTGTCGTACTCGGTGATGCCGACAGTGGATTCCGACCAACCCGGCAGCTCTTCCAGGACCGGTTGCGCTTGCGCAACGGCGTGCGCGCCATACGGCAGCACGTCGCGGAACTCGCCATTCACGCGGTAGCCGACGCCAAGTTGAATCGTTTCCAGACCGTCCAACACGTCCAGCTTGGTGATGCACAGGCCGGAAATGCCGTTCAGGCGGACCGAACGCTTCAGCGCCGCGCCATCAAACCAGCCGCAGCGACGCGGACGGCCCGTGACCGAACCGAATTCCTTGCCGATGGTGGCCAGGCGGGTGCCGATCTCGTCAACCAATTCCGTGGGGAACGGGCCCGAACCCACGCGGGTGGTGTACGCCTTGGTGATACCCAACACGTAGTCCAACTGCTGCGGGCCTACGCCAGCACCAGCGGACGCGGCACCAGCCACGCAATTGCTGCTGGTGACGAAGGGGTACGTGCCGTGATCGACGTCCAGCAAAGCGCCCTGCGCACCTTCGAAAAGAATGCGCTTGCCTTCCTGCTGCATTGCGTACAGGTTGCTCGACACGTCCTTGACCATCGGCGCAATAGCCGGAGCCAGCGCCATGGCCTGATCGCGCACCTCGTTGGCCGAGACCGCTTCGGCGCCCAAATACTTGGTCAGCACGAAGTTGTGGTAATCCAGCACTTCGGCGAGCTTCTCGTCAAACAGCGACGGATTGAACAAGTCCTGCACGCGCAGTGCGCGACGGGCGACCTTGTCTTCGTACGCCGGGCCGATGCCGCGACCGGTCGTGCCGATCTTGCCCTCGCCCTTGCGCGCTTCGCGCGCCTTGTCGATGGCCACGTGATAAGGCAGGATCAGCGGGCAGATTTCGGAAATCTGCAGGCGCGAACGCACGTCCAGACCCGCAGCTTCCAGCTCTTCGATTTCCTTGAGCAGAGCTTCCGGGGACAGCACGACGCCATTGCCAATAAAGCAGGTGACACCAGGATGCATGATGCCCGACGGGATCAGGCGCAGAATCGTCTTCTTGCCGTTAATCCACAGCGTATGGCCGGCGTTGTGACCGCCCTGAAAGCGAACCACACCCTGGACGGATTCCGCCAGCCAGTCGACGATCTTGCCCTTGCCCTCGTCACCCCATTGGGTGCCGATTACGACTACGTTCTTGCTCATGTTACGAATCAATATCGAGTTTCTCGGGAAATCCGGAAATCTCCCCGCGGCCCTCTCGTTTCCAAGAGGGAGTTAGTCACAGCGTTCTGACCGTCCAGGCGCCATCTTGCAGCGCCAGCTCGCGATCGCAAACGAATTCGTCCTGATCCTGCTCGTGACCGGGCAATACCTGAACGACAATTTCCCCTGACCGGCGCAGACGGCGAACCGCCTCGGTCAAGGCGGGGGCTTGCCCCCAAGGCGCGCGAACCGCACGCGCCCGTTCCGCTGGCGGCAAACCCGCCGCCAGTTTGCGTAAATCCAGACTGAAACCAGTCGCCGGACGAGCCCGACCGAAGGCACGGCTGACGTCGTCGTAGCGGCCGCCACTGACCAGTGCGTCGTGCCAGCCTTCCGCATACAGCGCGAACTTCACGCCGGAGTGGTAGCCATACCCACCCACGTCGGCCAGATCGACACCGAACGCCACATTGGGCATCGCGTCCACCAGCGCTTGCAACGCGTCCAACGCAGCCGCCACGCCCGGCAACAACGGCAACTCTCGGCGCGCGTTTTTCAGCACTTCCGGACCACCGTACAAATTCGGCAGCAAGGTCAACGCCTTAAGCGTCTCTTCCCGCATGCCGGGCGCGCGTGAGGCCAGCTCAACCAACCCTGGCACGTCTTTATCGCGCAGCAAACGGATAACGTCTTCCGCCAACGCCACGGCAGCCGGGTCCGACTCGACGATGGCGCGAACCACACCCGGATGGCACAAGTCCAGACGGGGGTTGCGCACCCCGGCGATGGCCACGGTTTCCAGCACAAGCTGGATGATTTCCAGATCGGCTTCAAAACCTGCATGACCGTAGATCTCGGCGCCTATCTGCAACAGCTCGCGGCTGGACAGCAGATCGGCCGGGCGAGCATGCAGCACGTTACCGCAATAGCACAGGCGGGTAACGCCGGCACGGTTCAACAAGTGCGCATCAATGCGCGTGACCTGAGGAGTCATGTCGGCCCGCACCCCCAGAGTGCGCCCGGTCAGCTGATCAACCAGCTTGCAAGTGCGCAGATCCAGATCGCTACCGGTGCCGGACAGCAATGAATCGATGTATTCGACCAGGGGCGGCGCGACCAGCTCGAAGCCGTAAGTACGGTACAAATCGAGAAGTTCGCGGCGCAATTCCTCGATGCGCCGGGCCTCTGCCGGAAGTACGTCGGCAAGGCTCTCGGGCAGCAACCAGTTACCCATGAATGTTTACCTGAATAACGCCAAGTGATGCATGGGCGTCGCCCAAACGAAAAAGCGGCTGAGGGGGCGTAAGCCCGCTCAGCCGCTGCGGAATGTTTTCTAGCTTACGCGGTATTGTACATGAGTCAGCGAGCAGCGCCAGCCAGGATTCAGGCGCCGCCAAACCATCCCCCTATTCCCTTGCGCGACCCCAGCCTGACTGAGCATCAAGAAAAAAGCCCCTTGGATCTCCAAGGGGCTTTTCGTTCCGCAATGCGCCGCCGACTTACTTGGCGGGCACGGTAACCGGCGCCAAAGCGTCGCCGGCAGGGTCCTTCATGAACTGGAAGAAGCTGGAGCTGGGGTCGACCACCAGCACGTCGCCCGGCTTCGAGAACGAAGCACGGTAGGCTTCCAGGCTCTTGTAGTACGTGTAGAACTGCGGGTTCTTGCCGTAGGCCTGCGCATAGATCGAGGCGGCGGCAGCGTCGCCTTCACCCATGATGCCCTGCGCCTTGGCATAAGCCTGGGCCACGATAACTTCGCGCTGACGATCGGCTTCGGCGCGGATCTTTTCGCCTTCGGCGGCACCGATGGAACGCAGCTCGTTGGCGACGCGCGTACGCTCCGCTTCCATGCGGCGGTACACCGATTCCGAAATTTCCGGCGCGAACTCAATGCGGCGCAAGCGCACGTCGACGATCTGCACGCCCAAGGGCTCGGCGCGCTTGGCCACGTTGGCCAGGATCTCGGCCATGATCTTGTCGCGTTCGGTCGAGACCACGTCGCGCACCGTGCGCACGTTGACCGACGCGTTCAACGCGTCGCGGATCAGCGCTTGCAGGCGCTCTTGCGCCACGCGCTCATTGCCGCCCGTCGAAACGTAGTATTGACGGGGATCCGCAATACGCCACTTCACGTAGGAGTCGATCAGCAGGTTCTTCTTTTCGGAAGTCTGGATGCGTTCGGCTTCGTTGGTTTCGATGGTCAGAATGCGCTTGTCGAGCGTCACCACGTTCTGAAACGGCGGCGGCGCCTTGAAGTACAGGCCGGGCTCATTGATGGTCTTGCGCACTTCACCCAGCGAGAACACAAGGGCGTAGTCGCGCTCGCGCACGACGAAGACGGTGGACGACAGGGCAGCCAGCACGATAAGCAGGCCAACCAGGATGGGCATAAAACGTTGCATGATCAGAATTCCTCCGGGTTAGCGCGACGTGCGGTCGCGAGGCAGCGTGTTGCTATTGCTGCTGCCGGAAGATTGAGGCACCGGGACCGCGTTGCTGCGCAACGGCGGCTGAACCGGCGGACTGATCAACGCAGGCGAACCCGGGTTGCCGACGGTGGACTTGCCACCTTCTTGAGCTGCCAGATTCATGATCTTGTCCAGGGGCAAATACAACATGTTGTTGTTGCTCTTGGTATCGACCATGACCTTGCTGGCGCGCGTGAAGATGTCCTGCATGCTTTCCAGGTACATGCGCTGGCGCATGACTTGCGGCGCCTTTTCGTATTCGCCCAGGATGCTGGTGAAGCGCGACGTATTACCCTGCGCATCGCCCACGACCTTGGCCTTGTAGCCTTCGGCCTGCTCAGTCATGCGCGAAGCCTGACCACTGGCCAGCGGCACGACCTGGTTGGCATAGGCCTGGCCTTCGTTGATCTGGCGCTCGCGGTCTTGACCGGCCTTGACGGCGTCGTCGAAGGCGGCTTGCACCTGCTCGGGCGGCTGCACGTTTTGAATGGCGACGGTGCTGACCTGCACGCCGCTTTGGTAGCGGTCCAGGATCTGCTGCATCAATGCCTGCACCTGCGTGGCAACTTCGGTACGGCCTTCATACAGCACGAAGTCCATCCGCTGCTTGCCCACGACTTCGCGCATGGCCGTTTCAGAGGCCTGGCGGACCGATTCGTCCGGATCGCGCGTTTGGAACAGGTAGTCAGGTGCGCCATCGGCACGCAGGCGGTATTGCACGACGAACTGCATGTCGACGATGTTCTCGTCCGTCGTGAGCATCAGCGCTTCAGGCAAAACCTTGTTGCGCGAACCGCCGCGGAAACCAACTTCGAACGTGCGCAATTGCGACACGTTGACGATTTCCTGGCTTTGAATGGGATACGGCAAGCGCCACTGGAAGCCGGCTTGCGAGGTGCTCTTGTACTTGCCGAATTGGGTCACAACCGCGACCTGGCCTTCTTGCACGATGTAGAAGCCGCTGGCCAGCCAGATGCCCACTGCGACCAGGGCAATGACGCCCAGGCCAATGCGCGCACCACGCGGAGAAGGCGGCGTCATGCCGCCTCGGTTGTTGGGGCGGTTGTTACCACCGCCACCGCCCTTGCGACCAAACAACGAGCCGATGCGATTATTGAAATCGCGCCAGACTTCGTCCAGGTCAGGTGGGCCGTCTCCATTGCCTTGAGGCCGCTTCGGCGGCGGCTCGGAGCCATTGTTATTCCCACGACCCCAACCGGGGTCATTCAGATTGAAGAGTTTGATAATTCGCGGCATTGTTTCCCACAATCTGTCCGGTCTCCGCAATTGCCCCGCGCAACGCATCCAGACCGGCGCGCTCGGTGGCGCTTACAAATACTCGCGCAATCGTACCATGTGCATCGCGTTCCACCCGGGGTTCCAGTCCGGCCCGGTCAATCTTGTTGTATACCAGGATGGTCGGAATGGCGGACGCGCCGATTTCGGCAAGTACCTTGTTCACTTCAAAAATCTGCTCGTCGCGCTGGGGGCTAGCAGCGTCAACCACGTGCAGCAGCAAATCCGCATGCACGGTTTCTTCCAGCGTTGCGCGGAACGCGGCAATCAGGCCGTGAGGCAGGTCACGAATAAAGCCCACCGTGTCCGACACCACGACGGACCCGGCACCTTCGATCCAGATGCGGCGGGTGGTGGTGTCGAGCGTTGCGAAGAGCTGGTCGGCGGCATAGCTGTCCGCGCGCGTGAGCGCGTTGAACAGCGTGGACTTTCCCGCGTTGGTATAACCCACCAGCGACACCGACAAGGCGCCGCCTCGCGCCCGAGCTCGACGCTGGGTCACGCGCTGGCGCTCAACGCGGTCCAGCCGTTCACGCAGCGTCTTGACCTTGGCGCCGATCATGCGGCGGTCCATTTCAAGCTGCGATTCACCTGGCCCGCGCATCCCGATACCACCGCGCTGACGCTCCAGGTGACTCCACATGCGCGTCAGGCGCGTGGCCAAATGCTGCAACTGCGCCAGTTCGACCTGCAATTTGCCTTCATGGCTTTTCGCACGCAAGGCGAAGATATCCAGGATCAGCGCAACGCGGTCCACCACGCGCAGATTGAAAGCGCGTTCAAGGTTGCGTTGCTGGGCGGGAGACAGCGGTTGATCGAACAGAACGATATCGGCCAATAGGGCCTGCGCCATTCCGACGGCCTCATCCGCCTTGCCCGAGCCGATGAAGAACTTGGCATCGGGCCGGTCGCGCCGAGCGGTCAGGGTGCCGACGACTTCAGCGCCCGCCCCCTTGGCCAGCATGGCGAATTCTTCGGCGTGGGCAGCGAAGTCCGGATCACCCAGGTCGACGCTGATAATCAGAGCGCGCATACATGCACCATATTGGAGCCAAAGCGAAAATGCCCGCCGACGTGAACCGTCCGGCGGGCAAAAAAAGGTAAAGCTGGAGCGAGACTATTCAGCAGGGACTTCCACCTGGAAATTTACGGCGCGTGCGGGAACAACGGTAGAAATGGCGTGCTTGTAAACCATTTGCGTGACCGTATTACGCAGCAGCACCACGTACTGATCAAAAGATTCGATTTGCCCTTGAAGCTTGATACCGTTCACCAAGTAAATCGACACGGGCACATGATCCTTGCGCAGCGTGTTCAGGAACGGATCTTGCAAAGTTTGCCCTTTATTGCTCATTGGCCAGGCTCCATTTGTTTGTTATTGAATGATGATGTGCTTTCTTGTACTGGTGGAGCACATCGAAGCATGTACTCTACAGGGTTTTCCCGGCCCGTGCTACTTGACCAGGAAGCAAAAGTGACACCAGAGATTTCAAGCTGAAATGGCTCTGAAAATCACGTTTGCAGGACCTCCGCGAGCGCTTTCAGAAGCAGGTTTACCTGCTCATCGGTGCCCACGGTAATGCGAAGAAACTGGTCAATGCGCGCATGGCGGAAATGACGCACGATGATGCTGCGCTCGCGCAATGCGGCAGCGAGACCTGCAGCGTCTTTCAAGGGATGCCGCGCAAACACGAAATTCGCCGCAGACGGCAACACCTCAAAGCCCAACGCCTCCAGGCCCGCCGTCATCCGCGACCGGGTTTCGATCACGGCTTGGCGCGTCTGCTCAAAGTACTCTGTATCTTCCAATGCCGCCACTGCGCCGGCCGATGCCAAGCGATCGATGGGATAGGAGTTGAAACTGTTCTTTACGCGCTCGAGCCCGTCGATAAGCTCGGCGCTTCCCACCGCGAAGCCCACGCGCAACCCCGCCAGCGAACGCGACTTGGACAGCGTCTGTACCACCAGCAGATTGTCGTAGCGCGCGACCAGGCCCACAGCGGATTCACCGCCGAAGTCCACATAGGCTTCGTCCACCACCACGACCGCGTCTGGGTTGGCCGCCACGATACGCTCAACGTCGGCCAAGCTCAGCGCTCGGCCGGTAGGCGCATTGGGATTCGGGAAGATGATGGCGCCCGCCTGCCCGCTTGCGCCCGGCAGGTAGTCATCAACGTTGATGGAAAAGTCCGCCGCCAGCGGCACCGTTTCGTACTGGATGCCGTACAGGCCGCAATAAACCGGATAAAAGCTGTACGTGATGTCCGGAAAGCGCAGCGGCTTGTCGTGCTTGAGCAGCGCAAGAAAAGCGTGCGCCAGCACCTCGTCGGAACCGTTGCCGACGAAGACCTGGCTGGCTTGCACGCCAACCGTGGCCGCGATGGCTTGGCGCAGCTGATCGGACGACGGGTCCGGATACAGCTTGAGGGTGTCGTCGCTGGCTGCGCGGATGGCCTCGAGCACCTTGGGCGACGGCCCGTAAGGATGCTCGTTGGTGTTCAGCTTGACCAGGTTCTGAAGCTTGGGCTGCTCGCCCGGAACATACGGACTGAGCGTCCCGACCACGGGACTCCAGAAACGGCTCATGGATCAGCTTTCCTGCGCGTAGGGGTTGTGCGACGACTTGAATTCGATGCGCAACGGGGTACCGGCCAGGTCAAACGCATTACGGAAACGCGTTTCCAGATAGCGGCGATACGAATCGGGGATGGCATCCAGCGCGTTGCCGTGGATGACGACCAGTGGCGGGTTTTGGCCACCTTGGTGCGCATACCGCATCTTGGGGCGGAAGATACCCTTGCGCGGCGGCTGTTGCTGTTCGATGGCGGCCTGCAGTTCACGCGTCAGCTTCGGCGTGGACAATTTGGCGAACGCCGCGGCATGCGCCGAATTGATGGACTTCAGCAGCGGCTTGATGCCCTGCCCGCGCAACGCGGAAATCGTGTGCATGCGCGCGAACGACAGGAACCGCAGCTTGCGCTGGAATTCGCGTTCGATGCGTTCCTTTTCCTCGCCGTCCAGGCCGTCCCATTTATTGATGGCAACCACCACGGCGCGGCCCGTTTCCAGCACGAAGCCCGCGATGTGGGCATCCTGCTCGGAGATCTCGGTATGCGCGTCCAGCATCAGCAGCACGACGTTGCTGGCCTCGATGGCCTGCAGCGTCTTGATGACGGAGAACTTCTCGACAGCCTCGAACACCTTGCCGCGCTTGCGCAGGCCGGCGGTGTCGATCAGCGTGTAGCGGCGGCCATCGCGGTCGAAATCAATTTCGATGGCGTCGCGCGTCGTACCGGGCAGGTCGAATGCAATCACGCGCTCTTCGCCCATCAGCGTGTTGATGAGCGTCGACTTGCCCACGTTCGGGCGGCCCACGATGGCCAGCTTGATGCGGTGATCGTGCTCGCCCTCGCCCTCTTCGAAAGGCTCTTCTTCCGAGGGCGGCTCGGCCAGATCCTTAAGCGCCAACTCAATCAGGTCGACGATGCCGTCGCCGTGCGCCGCCGAAATCGGATAGGGCTGACCCAGACCAAGTTCATGGAACTCGGAAATGGCGGGGCCCAAGCCCATGCCTTCCGCCTTGTTCACCGCCAGCAGAACGCGCTGCTGGCCCGACTTGCGCAGCAGTTGGGCGATCTCGTGATCGTGGGCGTTCAGGCCGGCGCGCGCGTCGACCAAAAACACCACGACGTCTGCTTCGGCGATGGCTTGC
>Ga0160449_1001301_pt1 | contig 12389 bp, 14 predicted proteins | sample HID1975I_E1MG_FD_108216 | JGI IMG/M metagenome (GOLD analysis project Ga0160449, IMG submission 108216) | Enriched soil microbial communities from UW Madison campus, WI, USA - HID1975I_E1 MG | ecosystem: Environmental > Terrestrial > Soil > Unclassified | place: USA: Madison, Wisconsin...
AAATCGAAGTGCTCGACCACACCTATGAGGGGTTCTTCATGGCGAAGGGCTACCGCGTGCCAGACAACGACTGCCTCTGCGTCGCCCCCGGTACCACGCCGGCCAAGACACGGCCGATTTCCAGATTGCCGGTGCGCAGCTTCATCACCAGCGTCAGCCACGGCGATGTATTACCGCTTGAGCAATCCGTGATGCTCAAGGGCATTGCCTTTGATGGTGGTGCCGGGATCAGCAAAGTGGAGGTGTCGATCGACGGTGGCAAGCAGTGGCGCGCAGCCGAACTTGGGCAGGACCTTGGCCGCTTCTCCTTCCGTGAGTGGACGCTGCCGATCCACTTCGCCCACCGCGGCGCGACACAGCTGATGGTGCGGGCCACCAGCAACGCGGGGGAAACCCAGCCACTGCGAGCCGACTGGAATCCTGGCGGCTATCGCCGCAACGTCGTGGAAACAACCCACGTGACCATTGCCTGAGGGGGTAGCATGAATCGAATCACATTCCTGCCCGCCTTGCTCTTTGCAGCGCAGGCTTGTTGGATGGCCTCGGCGGGGGCAGAGCCGCTCACGATCAAATTGCCACCGGAAACGGCTGCGCTCAAGGCCAGTTCGCTGCCGGGTTATGCCTTGGCGCAACAGAAATGTTCAACCTGCCATTCTGCCGACTACATCAACTTCCAACCGCCAGCTATGAGCCTGGAACAATGGACGGCGGAAGCGGGCAAGATGAAAAACACTTATGGTGCTCCGATCAACGATGAAGATGTGAGCATCATCGGTGCCTACCTGGCGGCGACCTACGGCTCTGCCCACGACAACGACGCTGGGGTGCAGGCTGCCTCTTATCCAGCGAAAACCGAGGCCACTGCTGTTGCAGAAAACGATGCCATGTCGTTGCTGCAGAACAATGCCTGCCTGTCGTGTCACGCTGTGGATCACAAGGTTGTAGGCCCGTCTTATCACGAGGTGGCAACCAAATATGCCGGCGACGCGCAGGCGCTGGAGAAAGTGACCTCCAGTATTCAGCAGGGCGGCAGTGGCAAGTGGGGCAATGTGCCCATGCCGGGGTTTGCGCAGTTGAACGCGGACGATTTGAAGAAGCTGGCGGCGTTTATCCTTGAGCAGTAAAAACCCGATCAGAAGCTCCGGAGTTTGTGCTGTGGGGCTGTTGGAAGGCCTATGCGGCGGCCATGGCGCGCACTGCTTCAAATACAAAAGCCAGCCGATCCGCAGACAGTGTATTAAGCCGCGGTGAAACCTGTGGGAGCCGCGCTTGCCGGCGATGGGCCGCAAAGCGGCCCCAACAATCCAAACCCCAGCGTCGACACCCAGGACAATTCACTCATGCCCAAGCCTCAAAACTGATGGACTGCGTCCGCTATCTGAATCACACCGGCGTCATGCTGGGCGGTAGTAGGGCAGGTCCAGTTCGGCCACAATTTCCCCTGCCCTATCCCGCGAATGACGTGCGTCGTACAGGAGCGACCAAGCTGCTGTCCATGAGCTACGCTTTATGGGTCCTCTCCAATACAGGACGTCGACAATGAACCTCAAATATCAACTAGCCCTTTCAATGCTCATTACAAGCATCCTGGGCTGCGCAACATCGTCAAATCATGTGGTAACGCTTACCCTTGACGCTACTCGGCAAAACACAGGACAAATCGCCAATGTCACGCTGAGCAGCCAAGACACACAGACCGGCTTCACGTTCTTCATAGGTGGAATTCCGAATGGCACCACCCTACCCTTGCGCCTCTATACGTTCATAAACAAAGGCAGCTGCCAGCAACCCGGGCCAATGGCATACGCAATGAATGACCGCGTCGACACCGAACGCATGGCAAGAACGCGTACATGGACATACTCAAGAACCGCGAATGTCACGATGTCGGAGTTGTTTGCCCATGAATACTCTATTGTTGTCCGCACAACACCGGCCGACGGCAACATCGATATATTCTGCGGTAATATCAAGAAATAGTTAAACCCACTCTCTGTCCTGCCACATATATAAACCTCATCGACACCTAAGTTAGTGCGGGTCACATTCATATCCAGAAAATGAGTGGGAAGCCATTCGCTCACCCTTCAAACAGTCCCCCGAACATCATGACGGCAGGCGCTCCAGCCTGGCACTGCTGGGTAGTGATGGTGTCGCCGTTGGCTCGACGGCGCGGCGCGCAGCCAGTCGATTTCTCAGCCCGACCCACCTGCAGCAGACTCAACTGAGCCGAGGCGTTGCCGCTGCTCTATCACGGCCCAAAAGGGTTGCTTTGACGCATTTACCTCACGGCGGATTTGAAACGCTCTCAATGTCATTCCAAAATACTCTATGAGCCATCTTGATGGCTTCCCTGCGTAGATCTAATACTGAGCCTCATGCCAGGGGAGGCACGGAAAATGCAAAGAAGATTCGTTATCGTTCCAGCCGTACCTATCGAGAAAGACTCATTTCAATCAGGACCTCGTTTCTACGCCAACACCGTATCTGGGGGCTTCGACATCTACGACAACCAGGAAAAAATGCGACGTAAGCCAAGCTATCCAACGAGGGCACTGGCAGAAGCCGCATGCGCAGAAATGAACGAGACCTGTCGAAATCCCGACGAACTCTTTACTCCAATGAGAACTTGCTGAAGCGCCACCCATAGGCGCGCATCAATTTTGTGGCGCGCCGAAAACTGTAGCCACCTGTCCGTTCATGCCTTTACCACGGGCAGCTAACGGCCAGAAGCAGCCATTGGTTTTCTGATTCCACAGGCAATCCGCGCTCTCCCGCTCGCGCGTCAGCACGGGTGCGCTTATCCATGGCCTCTTCATGCCTTCCTTGGTCAACCCGACGTCAAAATTCGCTTGCTTCGAAAGTTTATGGCAATCTGCCACACCCCTCGAAATCGCAAATACATGAAAAACATAATTTTCAAGAGCAAGCTAATGCCCGAAATTTCAGCCGAGAACGCCAGCCTGATTCATGCCATTGCTATGACAACCGCCATCATCGCCGCATTGATCTCGGCTTGCGCGGTGATCTTGGCGCAACTCATGTCTGACGTCCAAATCAAACACTCGGACAGGTCCATGGCAGATGCCGGCCAACTCATTCCCAAAGCCAATGAGTCTAGCGCGCAGTCTCAGTTGAAAATCGACACGCTCCTCCAACAGAACCAGGAGTTGACCGCACGCCTGGTAGCAGAGGAACAGGCCCGGCTGAAAATCGAAACCCGACTGCAACCCAGGAAGTTGACGGCGCAAGCTCAGGACGCGCTCAAGGCCTTGGCTGTAGCGCTGGCCAAGGAAAAGGCCACCCCAACCGTACTGCTTAACATCGTCAAAAATGATAACGAAGCACTAGCGTTCTCAAAGCAGATCGCTGTAGCCATGATGAAAGCAGGCGTACGGGTCCAGATAAAGCACTTGATGCACACGAAAGAGGTCACGGGAGTTCATGTAGTGCTGTACAACAGCCCGGGGAGCCAGCAAATCGAGCAAGCCTTCATAGCGGCCAACATTGCTTCGCAGATCACCCGGTCTTCTCAAACACCAACGATACGTATCGACGATCAGGATACGACCCCAATCAGTGCGTTCATTACCGTTTATCCTAAGGACTTGTCGCTGAGCCATACGACAGAACCGCCCGCAAGGTGAGATAGTTTTGCAATCCAGTTTCGACTGATTTCCTTATCTGGCTTCCCTTCATTTCCCCTGCGTCTTTAGCCAGCATCATCTGGGGCATATTGGACAGCGGCGCAAACAACTGCCCCTGACCTTCCGGGACTGCCCGCCAGCGTTCAACGCTTACCGTCGCGCCATGAAGGCCAAGCCCCCATGAACAGAATTCCGGCTGGTAGCTGGAGAAAGGTAAGTAGGCCCCTGGCTTCACGGAAACCAACCGCTACCACTCTCCTTGCTTGGTAAGCGGCGAAGCGCATCAGCCCTATTCAACGAAAACGCTTCCCCGGCGTGCATCGGCAGCCATGTGATCGCCAACGGCCAGCCTGGTGTCATGACTACCGACTTCGGCCACTCCTTCGGTGTATTGCACGACGAGAGCGTAGGGGGCATTGAGTACCGCGACGACGAGGCGCTGGCCGACTATGTGCGCGACCGGAGGCTATGCGGTGATGCCATATGGGAAGGTGAAGAATGGTGTCAGCAGCAGGACAATCAAAATCGCGAGAGAATGAGTCACTCGCGTCCTGCAGCTGGCGGCAGCAACAAGGTCTCGGCCGCAGATTCGCGGGCCGGTGCTGACGATCTTGAAGATTAGGATTGGATGAAAAAAGGCGAAGTCACTCGAAAAGTCACTATGCCCAGAAATGAAAAAGCCACCCGTGGGTGGCTAAGTCATTGGGATTATTTGGTCGGGACGGAGTGATTCGAACACTCGACCCCTTGCACCCCATGCAGCGCTTATAAGTCACATAAATCTATGATTTAAATCACAATTTAGGCCGAATAGAGGGATCCAAAAATAGTGTTTACGAGCGTTTGGCAAACGGTAGAATGCGGCTTGTAGGGGTGGTTTTGCGCACCATCTCGCGGATCAGGAACTAGGAAATAGCCAACGCCGGCACTCCTAGACTGTCGCTCAGCAGCGTGAGAGCTGTATAACTCTGGCCACCTCAAACCCACCTCGGGTCGCAATCGAAAACCGCTCACCAATCCTGGCGCCAACACGAAATGATCTCCCTAGACCGCATACAGCAGCTTTTCGACAAGTACTATGAATTGATTCGCCTAGAAACCTCCGAATTTGGTGTCAATGCTACGGAGGTTCGCCACCTCCTGGGACGACTCGGGGAGTTCTATTGCGCACTACAGATCGGCGGGACACTCGCCCACCTCACAAACCAACATGGCTTCGACGTGATCTGCAGTGCTGGCCGGAAAGTAAGCGTGAAAACCACAGCGCAAAAAAGCGGGTTCGTACAAATCGGGAAGTCAACGTTCCATAAAGCAGATGACCTGATGATCGTCCAATACCAGGAAGGGATGCTCACCACGGTTTACTACGGCCCAGTCGCAGAAGCAGTATCTGCGGCCAGGTACTATGAGCCTAGCGGCAATTATGAACTGGACATTTCCAAGGCCCTGCGACTAATGGCTACCTTTAAATCCTCCGCCCCCACAGAAATCTCCCTACCCAACTGATATACATACTTATGCGATAGCCGTTAGTCAGCGGTTTTCAAGACCGGGGAATAAGCGCCCAATCCACACCGCGTCGGAGGTGAATTCGATTCCAAAACAAAAATGAAATAGCACGACTACAGGCCGCACACCGCAGAGGTCGCTGTTTCAGTTTTGGAATCGATTTTTCGCCCTAAAAAAGGTATTCGCTCGCTTCATTTTTATTAATGGCAAAGCGCCACAATTGCTATACCATTGTGCGATTCGCGGAGCAGATGCTATGAGAGCTATCTTAAAAAAACCGATCGTTTGGAATGTGATTTCTGTGCTCGTAGTAGCCGCAATCGCGATCAGGGTAGCAATGGTGCTTGGAACAGTTATGTGGCTTGTAGCTGCCTTCCGAGAGCCTAAAACCTACCTATATCCATTTTTGGTACCCGTAGGCATAGGTGTTTTTTATGCGAGCAAGACAGGGGCTCTGGTGGTTGGTGGCACTTTTGCAGTATTCGCAATTTACAACCTCTGGACGCATCGCGACTTACGCGGCAAAGCCGCTCCACCTGCTCTTCCTGACCACTCTCATGAGCAGGAACCTAAACCCCAGTAATGCAGCAGTAGCGTGAGATTCGAGCCTCAGGCCGCGTCGTTCGCGGCCTATGCATCCGGTTTGTCTAATATGCATTGGCTAGTTTTGGCGAGTTTCACCCAGTAAAACCGAGATGTTTTTGAGCAGTTTTAGACAGCCGAAACAACCTTCCTCCGGCGTTCTGCCGACCACCCGCCTACCCTCCCACAGGCGGGAACTCGCCCACTCCCTTGTTTATTTGAACTCCCCAATCCGGCTGCGACTCGTACTAGTTGAACAGTCCGATGGCATAAGCCTCTTCATGCTCGCTCAGGCCGAATAGTCGCGCCGCTTCGGCGAATTCAAGCATCTCGCAAAGCTGATCGGCATCAACCTCCCGGCGCCGGTGCGCGGCCATGGCCATCTCACTAAGGACGGCTGCCCGCCCATCGGGATCGGTGGCCAGGGCACAGTGATCGTTGAGCTCATCCAACCAGGCTCTCGGCAGTGTGCTCATCATTCCGCCCTGCACCACCAGGACTGCGCGTACATCACACCGCCCACATCCTCCACTCCATTGATGTTCATCCCCAGTTGAGCCATGCCGTTGACCTTGGCGTCGTGCAGACGGGGGATGATGTCGGGACCTGGTGTCGGGTTGAATACCCAGGCTTGGGTAGCTACCCGCCCAAGGGGCTCGCTGTGGTGGTCGCCGATGTGGATGTCAGCACGCAGGGGCTGAATCTTCCGGAGGCGATCGGAGGGTATGGCCACGCCATTCTCGCGGCGGCGAACGAGGAGGAAGTACATGGGGTACCGACACTGTATAAAAAACCAGTATCGTATAAAGTACGGGTCTAGTGGGCAATTGCCGATCAGCGGGCCTAGTGGAGAGGTGGGAGTTTTTTACCGCGCGCCTTTGCCGCGACTCGAAGCTGGTAGTCCGAAACAGCTTGGAATAGCGACTCAGCCAGCAGTCGTAAGCGCTCGATTTCAGCAGCAGGCAATCCAGCAGCTTCCGCCTCGTGATACTCCCTGATGGCATCGATTGCCTGCTTGATAAGTGGCTCACCCGCCTCCACCAGTCCAATAAAAGTCCGCTTGTCCACCGCTACGCCCCAATCAATTGATCAGCGCATTATAGGACGCCTCGCATGCCAAGCCGGCTACCCTGGAACGGTCATAAGCTTTCGCCAGCTCACCCGCTCGTTCATCAGCCCGTGCGAGCAGGTCGGAGAGCACCAGGGCAGCGCGGGTGGCTGCCTGGCCTCGGGCGATAGCGGCGGTATCCGTGCCGGGGCAACTGACGGAGGCGGCGAGCTTGGCGCTGTCGTACTGCAACCGCTGACCAGCAGCATGGGCGCCATCAGCGCCAGCATCAGCAATGGTTCGTTCTTCTTGGGCATGAGCTCTCGCCTCTTCCTGCGCCGTGGCGCGTCGTTGTTCTTCCTGACGGGCTACGCGCTCGCCGATTACCTCGGCCAGACGGTCGCCGCTTTCCCGTTTCGCAGATGCAGCGGCGACCTCAGTCCGCTCCACCGATTGGCCGTGCTGGTAGACGCCCCAGTACGAAGCCAGCAGCGCCAGCAGCACTGCCAATCTGATGGCCCAGGACTTCATGCCAGCGCCCTCCGCACACCCTCGTCGATGATTGCCGGCGCGTACGGGTTGCTGCCGTTCTCGTGGATGATGATGCTGACCACCATTCCGCGCAGCGTGGCCGAGTCCTTGATGTTGATCGGGTCAGCGGTCCGCACGCCGATGCGTTTCGCCACGGCAGCGGCATAGGCTTGGGTGTCGTTCTCGGTGCTCGGCGCCCAGCGGTTGATGGTCTCCAGCACCGTGTCGATGCCCTTCCCACCCACGCCGGGCAAGCCATCCTTGCCACGGTAGTTGATGAGCAGTTTGCCCAAGGCGCGGATGCCGTTCTCGGGGTGGTCGAAGCGGGCGAAACGGGGCTTGTCCACGCCCACCTCCAGTCCAAGCTGGCCCTGCCAGGCGTTGCGGGGGTTGAAATCAATGTTGCCAGGGTTGTTGTTGCGAACTCCGCGCGGTGTAGACATGGTTTCTCCAGTGACGTAAAAGCCCGCGCTTGGCGAGCTGTATGACTTCCGGGCACAAAAAAACCGCTCGAGGCGGCTTGTGATGCTGCAGATGGTGTTACGCCGAAATACCGAGGCGAGTCGCCCGCTTACGCATCGCTTCAGCAACCAACGCCATCTCTGCATCGGTCAACGCCACCGAATAGATGGCGACAGCCGAGATATCCACTTCTCCACCGAAGGTCGAAGAAGCACCGCCGATACGGATTACGGAGTCGCTGAGGATTCGGCGAGTAGTTGCGGAGCTGAGAGCGCTGGTGTTTCGCGTGAGGTTGAACGCCTGGGTCAGACTGGCACCAGCGCGAACGGCACGGAGCCCCCAGCTGGTTGGAACTTCACCTGCTAAGTTTGCCGCGCCGGAAGTGGGCGAGCCGGTCGAACCGAGTCGGCCGGCATTACCAGTGACCGAGTCACCCGTGCCGTGGAACAGCGATACTCCGTAGCCGGCGCCTGGCACGGTTGGGTCAACCGAGTTACCGGTGAAACCACCAGCATAAAACGGCGAATCAGGTCCGCCGCCTGGGGCTGTCGGTGGCGTGCTAACAGCCTTGCCGATCACCATGATGGTCAGTTCGGTAGAGTCAGGGATCTGGGTCTTCAGGAAATTGACCAGCCCCTTGAAACGCCCGTGGGATGCGAATGCCACCGGCGCGCCAACGACCTCTGCGTCCGGTTTGTTGATGGCGCGGTTCCTGGAGAAACGGCTGGCGTCGGTGTCGAATGTGAACCAACCTTCCAGGCCGCGGGTGACGGGTGGAATTACTTTTGAGTTCCACGGTGCAACGGTGTCTTTGGCGATCAGCTTGATACCCATGAGTGTTCCTCGATTCAGATCAGATTGAGTGCGGCGGCGGCGATGTATGGCGCCAGCGCTTGGAAAGTTGCGATACGGGAGGCCTGCCACGGGTGGACAGAGTCCGACCAGTCGACGGCATAGAAACCGTCCTCGCCGGCGGCACCGGCAGTCGAGAACGAATAGCCCGCGTCGGGATTCGTCAACGCCCAAAGCGGCGCAAGCAGGGTTTTCGCATCGGCTCGATCAGCGATCGACTTCTGCATGGCGCGGATCAGCGGCAGGTAATGGCTCGTCCAAAGCACATTTCTGTCCGCGCTGACTGCGGTACCGGGTACGAATCGAATGATCTTCGCGTTCGGCCAGGCTGCCCTGATCTGGTCGTGCATGATCGTGTCGTTACTCAGGACGTGGCTGTAAATCGTTGCGGCGGTCCGGTCACGAACATCATTGGTGCCCAGGCCCTGCAGTACAATGTCAGGTGTTGCCAGGCCAAACCTCGACTGATAGAACGCCGGGTCGAACACGTAGCCGTTCCGGACAATCGAGGACGGGTCACTGCCAGTTGCAGCACGCGCAAACGGGTTGCGGTCACGCTGGTCAGTTTTGGACATCTCCAGGTAGGCCTGCTCCTGCCCCGGCGCCAGGATGATCGCTCGATCGGTAATGGCATTCGTGTAGTCGCCGGTCTCCCACCCTTCTCGCGCCTCGCCAAGTTCGCCCGTGATGTCGCCGGCATTGCTGGCCACCGCCGACCCCCTCATGGTGCCGATGAATTGGGGAGTCAGGCCCGAAGCCTGCAGGTATTGCTTCAGGTAATAGCCACCCTGGCGGTTGCAAATCGAGTCGCCGATGATCAAGATCTTCGGGCTCAGCGGGACAGTCTGCACGGGCACATTCTTCAGCGTGAGCGGCATGAACCGCCGGGTACTTGGCGATTCGATATCTCGCAAATTGAGAACGGCGCCAGCGCCGTACTTTTGACCGTTGATGGTCAGCACATCGCCCTTCTCGCTCGCCGACGTAGCGGTGCTGGCTACGCTCGCCGCCACCGAGGGCGCATCTTGCCGGCGCGGCAGCATGTTCTGGACGTACAGCATCTGGTCGTAGAGGTCCGAAGTAACGATCAGAGGCGAGAACATCAGACCCAGGTTAAAGGGCGGAATGCGCGCGGCCTGTTCTTGTGCGCCTGGTTGCGGCAGCACACCACCCTCGGCGTCCGTGGAGAACGTGCCCGGCATGTCAGTGCGCTCGCCCTCAAACTCGCCGCCCACGATGATCCGGGTGTCGTCGACGTAAAGGATCACGCTTCCGTCATCAGTCACGATGCTGGTCGGAGCGCTTTCGTTGTTTATCTCGAAAGCGGTGGTCGTGAGGCGTTTGCTGGTCAGCGAGAGGTGGCTGCCCCCGCCCTCGTCATCGACAACGTCGAGAATTCGCGTCTCCGGGGCAGTGACCGACTGCGACTGAACCAGCTGGCTGATGTTTCTCAGCGCCGTCATGTTTGGGTACTCGTCCATGAAGGTCGCCGTGCCGCCATCGTTTCGGTACAGGGTGACGTAGCCGTCAACAGCTGCCGAGGCAACGCTGAAGTAACCCTGGTTAGGCGTCCCGGCCAAGCCTAGCGCAATAGTCGTATAGATCAGCGCCCCACTCATTTGCGTCGAGAGGTCGGCCAGCACTTTGGCATTGGTGGGACGCTGTACCCCGCCACCGACATCCACCATCTTGATCTCTTCCGACAGGAACAGCTCGTTAGCCGTGTCGATCGTTTGCGTCAAGCGTGCGAGATCTTCTGCTCCGCTCATGTTTACTCCAGGCGAAAAAAAGCCCACCGAGGTGGGCAGGAAATTAGGTGGCCGTGGCTCCCGGCCAGGACTTCGTGTACCAGCGCTGCAGCAATGAGCGCAGTTGGGCGGTCATGGTGGTGATCGGCATGCCGGCGAGCAGCGAAGTAAACTCTGCCTCGTCAACGATGGGCAGCTCGTACAATTCCAACTCGGCCGTGTAGCGCCAGAGATTGACGCCAACCAGCTCAGGCACCACCGGTGTATCCGTAAACCGAGCCCGGCTAGGCTGAAGTCCCAGTGGGGTTTTTAGCGGACACAGGAACCAGTCAGCCCACTTGATACCCCACTTTCGCCACCCGTCGAACAGCTTTGCTTGGGCAGCCGTGAACATCCAGGAAACATTGACGAGGGTCGGAACCGTCCGGTAACGCCGGCGCTGCATCGCTCTGCCGGTCACCAGCGGTGTGCGTACGATAGGGCTCGCCGGCGAAAAGCCGTACCCCTCACGCAACGGCAGCGGAAGGTCGTCAGGTATCGAAAGCATCAGGCCTTTCCTCAGGTCGGTGCAAAGTTGTCGTCGTCGGCGTACACCCGCACGTCGTAGTTCACCGCCTCGACATCGGCGGTGAAGTCTTCCGGGGTAATGGATTCGATCAGGATCGGGTAGCACCACCTGGTGGTCGTTCCGAACAGCAGGTGTGGCGGCTCGATGCCCCAGGACAGATCCGGCTCGAAATCCAGCCCAGGCACAGTGAGCCGCGTTTCATCCACCCTGGTTGCCCGCCATGGCCCACTGAGCGTGCCGTCCGGGCGGCGCAGGCCAACAACGTGGCTTGCCCCCTCAACCCAGGTAAGCGGCTCGGAGCTCTCCAACAGCGTCTTGCCATTGCCTTCTTGGAAATCAACCAGAATGGCACTCTGCCCATAGCCCGGAATGTCATCTGCGGCGGCGCAATAGCTCTTATACCGGCTGTTCATCGCGGCGAGCTCCGTGGAGAAGCTGTAGCCATGCCGCTGGTACTTGTAGCGTCGCCTTTGCCGCATGCCGATGCGCCAGGCCCGGTCACGATTGATCACGCCCTGCAAGGTGACCTTCTCGGTTTTTGCGCCCACATCTCCAGGCAGGCGGCACTTCACGGTCTCTTTCTGCCAAGTGTCTTCGTCCACGTACTCAACATCCACCCCGTCATAGTCATCGGGGCGCACGGTGGTGAACTTGCGGGTGAGACTGGTGACCATGCTCTGCGGGGTGTACATGTGCTCGAACACAGAACGAGCATCATCCCGCACTGGCCGGATCAAACCCCTGTCTATGGTCAGCTCAGCAAAGCCAGCCATCAGCGCCGTGTTGAGCGCCTCAAGAACGGTCTCCTGCGTCGACACCTCTAGATCGAACTTGTCACCGCGAGCCTTCCAGATGGCATCGAGGCGATCCAGTTCGACCAGATCAAGATCAGCATCTGTGTAGCCGATAGTTCGGGCCACATGAGCCACCCACGGCACGATGTCCCTCGTAGGTGTCTCAACCGCCCAGGCACCACCACTGCGGACGGGTAGAACCCGCGTCGGCCGGACCGAGACCATGGTCTGGGATTGGGCCGAAAGCCGGTTGCTGCCCTTGATGTAGACGACCATGACGGTCACATCCTGGTACCGGCGAGGAGCGCGCTCGATGCGACCTCGCAGGCCGAACCACTGCACCCGATCCTGTTTGTTTGAGCTCGTCGACTCTTCGCCAATGCGGCGCACTCGAACCTCAGGCCGGATAGCCGTTGGCAGCGAGATCTTTCGGGTGTAACCCATCTGATCGGGCGAAGTGGCTGTGTATGTGGAGGTCACAGACGTCCAGGCTCCAGCCGTGGTGATGTCGCGGTACTGAATCTCGACATGCACACTGACCTGGCGCTTATTGCCGTTCTTCTCGGTATAACGGATCAGGCCCTGCGGGAAGAAGAAATCGAGCTCAAGGCGGCGCGTCACCTCGCCTTCCGGGACGGCTGCGATCGG
>Ga0160449_1001303_pt1 | contig 12378 bp, 4 predicted proteins | sample HID1975I_E1MG_FD_108216 | JGI IMG/M metagenome (GOLD analysis project Ga0160449, IMG submission 108216) | Enriched soil microbial communities from UW Madison campus, WI, USA - HID1975I_E1 MG | ecosystem: Environmental > Terrestrial > Soil > Unclassified | place: USA: Madison, Wisconsin...
ATTTGGCGCAAGTCCGCAGCCGCCGCATTCACCATCCACGCCTGCTGTATCAGAAGGTGTAAGTATGCCCATCTTGAAATACTCGGCAAGAAGCACATCTCTGAATGGTATTTTATTTTTTGCAAGATCAGTGAATTCAGGACTGTTAGCGAAATGGCCCGGATTATTCAATTCAACCAATCTCATCTGTTCTATCGTGCCATATTGCTTTTGTACAAACTCTTCGACCGAGAAGCCTTCTGCCCCCACACCTACAGAATAAGTGCCCTGCGTAAACTTATCGAGTAGTAAGGTAACGCTGTACTGTTCGCCTGCTTTCAGGTCTCTCGTGTAGAATGGGATCAATTTAAATTCACCTAACTGCGCAAAGTTGTTAAATGTAAGCGTATCACCATACGGATTCATATCCTGTCGGGTTTTTACATTTCCTTCTGTCGACAGCTTGACCAAATTTGAGGAAGCCGGTATTACTACCTGCGATTGTACAAACGGAATATCAACATTACCCGTGTTTCTGAATGTGATAGTATAAAATGCATTGCGACCTATACGTAACACCTCCGGCGCAGCTACATAGTAATCTATCATGTAACCTGTTGACTTTTGAATTGTCAATCCGTCTGCAAGTGTAGCTTCACCGTTACCTGGATTCACTGCTACAACATCATATGTATCAAGTGGAGTTTCAGTCAAATCCCATATTACATTTGCCTGCATACTGTTCACTAATTCCATTCTTAACACTTTAACAGCAGAAACAACATTTGTTCCTTTCCGAAGCACAAACTGAACACCTTCACGAAAGCCTGCTCCTTCAATAGCAGTGCTGACCACACCCTGTCCAACTGTCTTAGGCGTAACAGATGTAATAGAGAATGATAAGGCTCTGGCAAGCAAGGTAACTTCCTGCTGGCCGGGATCGTAGGTGGACGTAACGAGTAAATAATAATCGCCTGCTTTTGTATCCGGTGCAATAATGCGTTGGTTTGCCAATTGTGCCAGGTTTCCTTTTGCATCATAATCATTGCGGGTGGGTATCCGGTTATAAGCCAGGTAAAATTCATTGTGGGCGGCGTTTTTATTACCGGTAAGGTCAACCACCATATCCAGTCCTGCTCCGACTTGTATTCTATAATACCGGTTTGAGCTGCCTGGCAGTGAGGTTTTTGCAGGTATGTTCAAGAGCAGGTCATGAATGCCCACCGCCATTAGTGCTGTAGTTGACAGCGAATTATTGTTTACGTTTTCTTCTGGTATCGTATTTAAAACATTTGTGCGGCCTATGCCATAATAATTTCCGGGGAAAACAGATTCAACGGTATTGGTTATAGCAAAAGAACTGTCTTTACCTGGTTCAATCACGATGTTATTTTGAGCCGTTCCCAATAAAGCAGCCTGCAATGCATTGAATGTATTGTTCTTCGATAGGTACACAGCGTCATTAAGTCTGCCCACTGCAACTTTGGAACCTGCGTTTTTAATAGTGTAAGAAGCTGTGATAGTGTCGCCCAACCGGGTAGTATCAGGCAAGCTTATATTGCTTACTATCAGATCAGCCGGCTCAGCCACGCCGATTTCTGTTATAACCGAAGTGCTGTTATTATTTTCGTTTGTGCCTTCATATATTTCATTGCTTGCATCTGCTACTACCACGATATAATAATTACCTGAAAGATTAGGCGGAATATTGGCAACAATAGTATCGTGATATCCTGCTCCATTATTCAGTGATCCTTGTTTTGATTTAGAGCCGAGCAATACACTCCCGTTTCCTCGTGAAGGTGATGGACTTACATACACCGCATCGCTCCACGATTTGCCTTGATTAATAATACCAGGCCCCTGGTTACTCACGGCATAAGGGATTTTAACTTGTTGACCTGCAAGTAGTTTAGCAGGTACAACTACGCTGTTTGCTACGAGATCAGCGGAAGGTGTTAGCGTGATATTAATTTCGGCAAATATGAAATTATTGGCACGAATAGTATCAAAGGCTGTACCGCTGCCATCAACACCTAATATTATATAGAATTTACCTGAAAGACCATTAGGTATCGGCAACGCTATGTTCTGGGTATAAGATTCGTTGGGAGCAATCCCGGATTTGTACATAGAAGCAAGAAACTTATCATTTACATCAAGCACACTATCTGTTGACAGAAATACCTGGTCGTACCAATTTGTGGACGTTCCCCTGGCAGATAAATTTTGAATGCTAAATTGGACGTTTTTGGACTCACCTGAATTAACCTGTCCTGAGACCGTAAGAGATATGGCGCTTAGATCAACCGCATTCTTTTCCACAATCGGAGTCGTCGTTGACGGTGAGATCTCTATAACCGGTGGTTTGCCACTTGGAGCAATGGACGAGGCAAGGATATTATTTGCATCTGACTTTTCGAAAATATTATCACCATAATCCGTTAATACGAAGAACGTAATCGAATCCGGCGCGTTGGCTGGTACTGTCACCACAGCATTTCCTGCTCTTACCTCATTGATCGCTATGGGGCCACTATGGTTATAAGTTCCTATATTCTTAGCTGTTCCTGCATCAAATGTTTTTTGCGCTGACCAGAATACCCTATCACCGAAAGAGGTATTTCCGGTTGTTTTATCCCCTATATTCTTTATTGTCCAGTTAACAACAAAAGGTTTCGTTCTTGTCAGGGTATCAGGTAATGTAATACTGGATACAATCAAATCTGCCCTGTCGCCAACAACAATGTTGACAGGACTATTACTACGTTTTACATTATTGCTGTCTTTGTCGAATTCAAAGACGTTACCTAATGCATCAGTATAAACATATACATAATAGTTACCTGAAAGGTTTTTAGGTATGGTAAAGGTGGCATTTACACTGTACTCTTCTCCATTGCTCTGCGGATTACTTAATGAATGAGAATGAGTTTGACTTCCTAATAAGATGGCCAACGCATTAAAAGAGCTTTCTTTTGACAAATACACCCTGTCTGTCCACTGGCTTTCCCGCGGAGGATTCGCGCCGTCATTGGTAACAGTCCAGCCTATTTGCATGCTTTCATTTGCTATAGCTGTTGAAGGAGCTGTTACTGTAATCGGCACCAGGTCCGCAGGTGGAGTTAGTAGCACTTTTATGCTATCGCTTCTGTAATAATTGTTTTGTGTAAATGGCTCGAAGAAGCCTTTCATATTGGCTACTACGTAAATATAATAAGTACCATTATATTCATATGGGATCTTAACCCTCACTCCTTTGTTATACACGCTATCTACCCTTAATGAATCACCGGTAATACCACAAGGAGATTGATGTAACGTACCTAACTTTACAAACGCTTCTGTAAGCAACCGAGCTGTAGCAAAACTAAATTCCGGGTCTTTAGAGATATAGATATTGTCTTTCCAGTAATGCTCAGTAGCGTTTCCGGGATTACAATAAACGGTATTTGTCAACTCCCCTACAGCAGTGGATTGACCAATGTTACGTACCTGGTATTGCACCGTAATACTGTCACCGGAGAATACGTCGGTTGGTGTACCAAGAGATTCAACTGTTAAATCCGGAAGCGGCGGCAGAGTGAGAGTAACGGGTTTATAAATAAAATTATTCTGATCATCAGTTTCAGTAAACGAAATATGATGATGGCCCCTGGCTGTGGCGCACACCTCACCTGCCAGGTTCCAGCAATAGGCATCATTCGTATTCGTGATGATAAATATATAGAAGGTTCCTGTGATGCCCTGGGGTAATTGAACCTGTTTTGTCTGCAGATAAGACTGGCCAGCATTCAGGTAAGAAAGATTGTCGAATTCACCCAAAAGAATATCATCAGCCACCCTCAAGTCAAGATCCTGGGAAAGCCAGATATAATCTTTCCATTTCTTTTCCTTTGTTCCTCCTTCACCGATATTTTTGATTTCCCAGCTTACTGTTATTTTTCCATTAGCGGTGGCATTATCGGGCAATTCGTAATTGTTAACAATTAGATCAGGTAACGAACCAGTTGAAAAAGTTTGCACAGGCCCCTCGGTAGAGAAGCAGGTGTTTTTAGATACTACCTGCCAGTTATAAGCTTTGCCCAATTGAACTCCACTTGCCGGGTGGCTGATCACATCAATGTTTCCATAAGTTGGAGAAGAAGGTCTTACTTCTCCATTATTCCATATATACAAGTCGTAAAATGCCGCATTTGCCCCAGGCGCCCATGATAGCTGGACAGGAGGATCGAGGTTGAGCGTATTGTTTGCAGGAATTAAGTTCGTGACCATGGTCGGTTGTACAGCAGCATTTACATTGATAACGATGCTATCGCTGTAGCTGCAGCCACTACCATATGTTCCGTTCACATAATAGGTTGTTCCAGCTATTGGATGAACCCTTGCTGTATCCTTTATACTTCCATTATTCCAGTTATAAGTTAATGCACCCGTTACCGAAAGGGTAATAGTATCTCCTATGCAAAGTGAAGTGGCTGGTGCAGCCTTAATAATTGGCTTCGCAGATATCTTTACTTCAAATAAAGCAGATTGTGTATAACATCCGGCATCATTTGAATACCGTACAAAATAGCTGCCTTGTGTCACTGTTGTATAAGTAACAGATGAATCAAGTTTGATATCATCATTATTTACTCTTTTAAACCATTGTACTTTACCGGTAAGATTTGTCTTAAGTGATACAGTGTCTCCGCTGCAAACATCGTTCTTAATAGCAGTGATCACAGGAACCGTTAAGGCAGGGAATACAGTGACGTGAATGGAATCTACTGAAGAACAACCGTTGATATCGGTGATAGTAACACCATAGGTGATAGTAGCTCCTGGCGTTACCTGTATCAGGGCTGTTGTCGCACCTGTGCTCCAAATATAATTGACGCCCCCATAAGCACTCAGGTTGACTTGTGTGCCATTACATATTGACACGTCTGGCGAAGCTCCTTTCTGCGTAGGTATATAATGCGTAACAGTGGTAGTTAGTGTATCGTTAAGTTTAATTTCGTCAGCAGCAAGTGCAGCATAAATCCTAAACTGGTACGTTTGGTAAGCAGAAAGATCCACACTGGTTGTAAAGGTAAAATTTGCATTATCGCCAGGCTGAATGGTCCCTGTAAACTTCTGAGTAACTGTTGTGCCACCATCCTTAATATAGGAAACATCAAAATTGCCCGCAGCTTCTGTTCCTGCATTAAATAATCGAACTGTAACCACCGAGTTTTTACTTAATCCACAGCCATTTTCAGGGCTTACGAGTTGTGTTACCTGGATATCTTTAGCCACCGGTGCTTTTACCTGGAACGATTGAGAAGCACTTACGGCGTTATAATTTTGATTACCTGCCTGGGTTGCATGTATTGTTACCTGCCCAACACCGGTTAACGTAATAATGTTGCCACTGATCGAGGCGACGCCGGAAACAGGCGAGGTAACAATACTCAATGTAACAGGCAGGCCCGAAGAGGCAGAACCAGTTACGGTAAATGCCGGATCCCCGGCTGTTTTATCCGGGATTGCTTCCAGCGTTATGGTTTGGCCGATCTTCGTGATGGTGAGCGAATCTTTCGCCGTTCCGGTGTAATTGCTATTATTAATGGTGGCTATGACTTCATATTTTCCGGCATTAACAGGCGCAGTTCCGCTTCCATTATAAGTAAGTGACACCGGCAATCCAGCAGGATTAGTAGTAACATCCGGAGTTTTGGCAGTACCGGTATACGCCTGCTGCAAATTTGCAAGTACAACAGACGCTGCGGCTTTATCTACTTTAATATACGCGTATTGGGTGCTTTCATAATACTCACTATTACCTGCCTGGTAGGCTCCTACAGCAATGTTGCCTGCACCGGTAATAAACAGCGTATCTTCTTTAATGACTCCTGGTCCATATTGTACATTATACGTTATCGGCAGCGAAGATGTTGCTGTAGCTTTCAGCAAAATATAGCTGTCTCCAAAAGTAATAACAGGCTGGGCAGGGAAAGTAATAGTTTGTGTTTTTCTGAAGCTATAATTATAGCCTGCAGATTTCGGTCCTGCTGCACACGGCGTAGTATAACTTACCGTATACATACCGTAGTTGGCTCCCGGAAAGTAATAGTATCCGGTAGCACCCGGGATAGCAGTTCCATCCTTATACCATTGATAGGCTGCAACGGGTTCTGAGCCAGTCGTAGAAGAGGCATACAGGTAAGATCCGCTTTCTGTGATGGTTGGTGTCTGCGACGGAGTATTGCTATACACCCTCACCTGTAACGAATTTTCGTAACCATTACCACAGCCATTAAATGCTGTTACTTTCAGGCTATATACACCCGGTGTTGTCCAGGTAATTTGGGCAGACGACGGGCCACCTGCTGTATCCTGCAGGTTTCCTCCTCCCGATAGTTGCCCGGCATATTTGGCCCCCGGACCAGCCGAACCACTCAACAAATACCTCTCTGCATTGGTACATACCGCATTTTTACCACTAATAGAGAAGTACTGCTCCGGCTTTCTTGTAATAGTTATATTAGCACTGTTGGCTGCGCTGGTATCAAAAGGAGAACTGGCGATAATTCTTATACGATATCCAGTGCCGGCTGGCGTGTTTGCCGGTATTGTTGCCCTGATCGTATCCTTATTATTTCCGGTAAAGCTGCCAATATTTATAGGGTTGGAGAAACTGCCACTGCTGTTAGAAAGTTGCGCGGTAAACTGGTTATTAGAACCAAATACCGCAGTTACAGTAAATGGCACATTAACCGGTGAGCCTGCACATAAGCTGGTGTCCACGGTACCGATCGTTACCCGAACGGCTGTAGAAGGATCTATCTTGAAGCTGCCTATATTCGTTAAGCTCCACTTACCCTTCGCATCTTGTGCACGTACAAAGACTTTGTGATTGCCGATAGAAATGGATGTCATATCCAGTTCGAACGCAAGGTTGTTGATATCTGTTGAAGGAGTTATATTGACTTTCGTGCCCTTACCAAAGCCGGGATCGGTATCTATAAAGTATTCCAGGGCGATTATGTTAGATAGAGGTTCACCCGAAGTGAATTCTTCTTTATAAAAAGACTTCACATTGGTGTGGCCCCAGTTTCCGTTTTCATCTTTGAAACGGGTAAATAATCTATGGAAGCCGCCAGGAAGACCGGTTACATCTGCTGAATAGGTTACATTACTCAGATCCTTTCCTGTAGTAAGCGGTATGTTTATTCCGGCACCGAAGCCGGGATCCGAGTCAAGAAAATATTCTCCCTTTACGATGTTGGGTAACGTAGCTGAACCAATCTCTATACTTTCCTTATAAATTGTACGCTTATTGGTGAGCCCCCACTGATTATTAGCGTCTTTAAACCGTACAAAAAGGTGATGAAAACCGCTTGGTAAAGCTGCTATGTCAACTGCAAAAGTTACATTGTTAAGATTGGTGCCGGCAGTAAGGGGTATATTCTTCCCTGCTCCAAATCCCGGATCCGTGTCAATAAAATATTCACCTTTTACAATGTTTGGATTAGTGGTGGTCGAACCAGATAGATCCTGTTTAAAAAATGTTCTCACATTGGTAAGGCTCCAGTTATTGTTGGCATCTTTAAACCTTACATAAACATGATGAAAACCCGCAGTAATCGAAGTGATATTAAAAGCAAATGCAAGATTACTCAGATCAGTTCCGGGAGTCAGCGGTATGTTAGTTGCACTGCCGATGCCAGGGTCATTGTCAATAAAATATTCACCCTTAATTATATTTGGAAGAGAAGTCGCCGCTGCGCCAACAGCTTCTTTGTAATAAGTACGCATGTTTGTCACCGACCAGCCACCTTTTGTTACCGTGTTTTCACCTTCTTCTACCTGGTACGGATTTACGTATGCCCTCACAAACAATTTATGAAAACCGGTCGCCATCGAACCTACATTCACGGCAAAAGAGGCGGTTACATCTGTACCAGCGGTTACAGGCACGTTTATCCCGTTGCCAAATCCCGGATCATTGTCAATATAGTATTCTATCTTACTTACGTTCTGTGCTTTCGCAACTGCTGTATGTAAGAAGAAAAAAGCAATCAATACTTTGCAGTATGTAAAGATAGTCGGGTACAGTTTGGTCATAACATTCCGGATAAGGTGTACTAATAGCAACAATCCATCATTCAGCTTTTTCAATTCCTAAAAAACTCACTTGCGTGCATTTACACGCACTACAAATATTTGTACGATCAGCAGGCTTTTTATATATGCTTATGTATGAATAAAAAAGAGAAGGAAGATCATTGTGAACCCGGCAGCATTACTTCTATCAGGCTTTACTTGCGTCGCACTCTTGTACAGTTTCTCTTTATTCAGCAAAGCTTCACGTATCGGTAACATAACTCACTGCTTCATATCCATTAAAAAGCATAAGGAAAAAGCCGGCAGTTAAAGAATCAATCTCTAATTGCCAACCGACTTTACTTTTATGGTTACATCAATAGGGTCGCTGTTACTGCCAATTGGTTGATTTTCGAAGAAGTAGATAGCCGGAACGGGGGGTAACCCGGCAAGCATATAGGGGGTCTGGCCACTGAAAATTCCGGCATCTATGGGGTTACCGGCAGTACTGCCATAGCCGGCACCAATAGCAGGTGACCCCGTCTTAAGCTTCCATTGCCCATCTGAGGAAATGCCGGTTCCTGCCCCAACAAAAACTGAAGCCATAGCTACATTTTCTTTGTTGCCGTTGGTCGCACCAAACTGGGAAGCATTGGCGAGATTATTAGATACAAGGTTACCGTTGCCTTCAAAAAAACCGGCATACATAATATTGTTGGTGAAGCTGCTGTTATTAGCAGTTATTCTTCCCCTTCTGAATATATTGTTCTGAACAAGCGTAATAGCATTAGCATGCTGAACAAGAATCTGCCCTGTGGTAGTTTCACCGGTATAAGAAGGATATGAGAGAAAATTGTTGGTTATTAATATGCCGGTAGATGGATAGTTTATATCGATCCGCAGGCCATAGTTTTGCGTGATAATTATGTTATTAGCAGGAATATTTCCATTGTTTTCTGCATAATTAATACTGATGGTTCCGATACTATAGTCGGGTGTAGTTCCGCTGGGACTCGAAAACTTATTTCGTTTGATAACTATATTATGAGCATAAATGTTAATGCCACTTGCCTGAAAATCGAGTCCCATAATGACTGTTCCGGCAGAACCGTGGTTTAAGTAAATGTGGCCCGTTTTCGAACTTTGGGTAATGGCCTGGCTGTTAGGATTTTCATCTAAAAAATAGCCCGTGCCTATAATGGTGAGCTTCTTTGTACAAGTAAGGCCACCATAACTTGTAGGAGAAGCTTCGACATGTAAGGTGTCTCCATTAGATACACTGTCGTGGGCAGCCTGCAAAGTGGTGAAATTTGCGTTGGCCCCGGTATTGTTATTTACCCGCCATATTTTGGCATAAGAAGAAGAAGAAAAGATACTGATAGCTGCTATAATCAAATAGAATTTTCTCATAATTGCTTGTTTTAGGGAGACCAAAATAGAAACTTAAATTTGATTATGCAATACGTAAAGCAATAATATAAGCGCTAAAGTGGAATACTGTTGATTTTACGGAAGTTTTCCGGTGACTTATATCGTAAAAAAACAATATTTTAAGCCACTTTTTGTCGCAGACTATTTCGCTGCTGGCCGCCGCATATAGAGATTTTGTACAAGAGTGCGACGCAAGTAAAGCCTAATGGATAACATTCTGCCGGGTCCATAATACATATACCAATAATGCAGTACAATGTAAAGGGAATTGCTACACTGCATCTCTAACTTGTACACCATTTCTGCATTTTAACAATCCCATACCGGAACATCCGGACAATTTTGAATTTGTTCGATGAGACAAAGAAGATAGAAAAGAAAGAAATGCCGGATTTAAAGGCGCTTATCTTCGCAGCATTTCACATGAATTATCACACTGAAATTTAATTGGTGAAACAGGACATTCTGGAGCTTTTTAATAATTACCCGCAGTACGCCCTTCTGTTGAGCATCGGGGTAAATATACTGGTGGCAGTTGCAGGTGTGGTACCGAGCGTGTTTATTACTGCCGCCAACGTGCTGTTTTTTGGCTTTTGGCAAGGAACGGCCATTTCTTTTGCCGGTGAATCCATTGGAGCCCTTATCGCTTTTGTACTCTACCGGACGGGCTTTAAAAAGAGCCTGCAGGATAAAACCCAAAAATACGGCGTAGTAAAAAAGCTGTTGCAAGCCGAGGGTAAAGAAGCCTTCTATGCCATTATATCGCTACGCCTTATTCCATTTGTTCCATCCGGTATCATCACTTTTACAGCAGCTATCGGTAAGGTTAGCTTACTTACCTTTTTTGTTGCCAGTTCTTTAGGTAAAATACCTGCTTTACTCATTGAATCTTATGCTGCTTACCAGGTCACCACCTTCAGTTGGCAGGGTAAAATAATATTACTGATAGTCGGAATCTACATTCTTTACCGGCTTTTCAGGAGATGGAAATGAATTGATACACGCCTTATTTAGCCGCAGCAAATGAATGCCGGCAACATAAGACGTAAGCTTTATTTCAAATCCTAACTCTAAAGTTATTCGCTTCATTCATTTTATTATTTCCTTGTAAATTGCTGAATTTTCTTTCTCACATCATCTAACGAGGTCATTTTTATCAATAATATTGAAGATATGATTGTCTTTATCACTCATTTTAGTTCGCCACTTTTGAATTATTCTGTTAATGTGTTCGTTTCTGATGGTTGTTATGGTAATAGGATTGCCCCTTCGATGTTCTAAATCTGGCTACAAAAAAGATACTTTAGGTAAACAGCATTGAAATAGCAATAGCCATTGTTTTTGATTTATTCGTTTATTTGAACCCAAATACTAACTGGAATAAAAAGGTTACAATCGTTGCCCATAAGCAGTAAACAGGCAGGTAGAATGCAATCGCTTTTCCGACTCCGGCTATATCAGACTTCCTGGAAAGTACCCTGAAAAGTTGCGCAGTTACTAACAAAAGATTTATCAAAATCAGGAAATTGCCACCCAAAACGGCGATCCTGTTGGGTGTAACTCCCCATTCTGAGATCCGGAACAAAATGGCAGACAGCGCAATGCCATTAACCACTATGGTTACAGCAGACAACAGAAAGAGAACCCAGATTTCCGTGCGGCTTTTAGTTGTCTTAGACGTTTCGGCAACGGAAAAGAAAATGATAGCCATAACGCCAATTAATAACGCGTTAAAGATCAATAAAAACTCCCGGTCGTTGTAAGGGTCTTTACCCGAGTAAATGATCGCTATGAGATAAATTACCAGCATCGCTAATACCAGCGGACTGAATATTTTAGCAATGACCGGTGAAACTTTACCTACTAATTGAGGATTAGCCTGCGTTAGGTAGGTGCCTACGATTGGTGCAGCGGCGAGCCCAAAAACTCCGACGTATTCGAAATAAAATTTTTCAATCTTAAAGCCGATCAGTCCGAAAAGACCTATGGTTACACCCGTCATGATTGCTCCTGCTATCAGGATGAGGGTTGTCATAACTACCAGATCACCGTTGTACTTTAAGAAGCTAAGTCGCTTCTCATAGTTATTTCGCGTCTCACCAACAAAAGCAATACCTAATATCGCCCACAGAAATAAAAGCAAATGAATGCACGATAAAACTAAAGTATCGCTCTTCTTAACATTGGGAAGGCAATTGATAAAGATTATACCAACAAGTATTGCGGCCGCTATAAAAGCAATTTTACCGGGTGATAATTTATTCTTCCAGGCATAGTATGTCACCAGTGCCGGAAAGATGATAAAACCAATATTCCTGGGATAGAAAAAGTCTTCGTTTATAGATAAAAATGCCGGCAGCTTTGCGATAACACCTGCCAGCAGGGAAGCAATGATGACAAATAACAGGTCTGTAGTGGTACCCCTGGAAACTTCCTCCCTGGCGAAGTTTAGTCGTTCATTCCAGAAGCTAATCAGGTTATTGTCTTTAAGCTGGGGATGCAAAGCATTGAATGCCTGCTTAAAAGCTGGTTTGTCTGCCCGGTACAGCCTTTCAAGCTGCGCAGCATTGTCGAGATTTGATAGAATTTCCTCTTTCATAAAACAGTAAATAAAATTGAATGGTCTTTATTTTGCTAATGTCGAACCTTCATAGCTTTTACATCTGTAACATTCGTCTCGGCAAAAGCACTTTGTATTTCAAAGTTAATGGAAAGTACTTTGTATTTCAAAGTTTATTTAAAAAAATCTTCTTCCGGAAGATATAGTTCTACTTTAACAAATTCAGCTTTTTTTGATAGTCAGCAATTGTTTTACATGGCATCATCGTTGTGTCACTCACTTGTACTGATATATTTTCATGGCATCTTTTCCCGCCTTTTATTGCCTCTTCATCG
>Ga0160449_1001305_pt1 | contig 12358 bp, 10 predicted proteins | sample HID1975I_E1MG_FD_108216 | JGI IMG/M metagenome (GOLD analysis project Ga0160449, IMG submission 108216) | Enriched soil microbial communities from UW Madison campus, WI, USA - HID1975I_E1 MG | ecosystem: Environmental > Terrestrial > Soil > Unclassified | place: USA: Madison, Wisconsin...
AAGCACCGCGCTGGCTCGCGGCCGAAGAAGCATCCGGCGCCACCCGCGACAGTTTTCTTATCAAAGAATAAAACCTATTCTGTAGTAAGAAATAAATCGGCGCACCAAATTGGTGCGCCGATTTATTTTTGAATCTTGCCTTTGAGACTGCCTGCGCTTACCTCAGGGGGAACTCGATTTCACGTTCCGCCCCATTATTTCCCGGGAAATTGTCGAATATCGCGCGCACCAGATACGGCATGGTGCGCATGAAATCATCACCCTGGCTCAGTATGAAGGCGGTGGACCGATAAACCTCGGCGCCCCCACGCTGGGTATCCCGGATCTTCAGGCTGAGCGCGTTGCGTTGCACCGCCATGGGCACATCCACCCACTCCGGCCCCCAATAACCAAAACCTGGCCCCCATGGGCGCGCCCCATAAAAGCCTCCATAGCCGCCATAGCCGTAGCCACCGTAGAAGTAGGGATCGTAGGCCCGGCGCACCATGACCTGCGTCTGGCTCGTGCCGTAAGTGAAGGACACATCAAAGCGCCCTTTGGCACCCGGCTGCGCCTCAACCAAGCCGGTCGCGCCAATACCGGCGCGCACCATGTCCTGATAAGACTGGTATTCCAGATTATTGAGCTGGTTGGGGTCCGCGGCCACAAACTGATAAGTCTGCCCTTCCACGCCGGTGGGCCATTGCTGGAATGAGGTGACGCGCGCCGACACCGTAGGCGCGGCGCAACCCGTCAATGTCAGCGCCCCTGCCAAAGCCAATAATCCAGTCCAACGGCCCACACTGAACGATGACATTTGGAACATTTTTGCGACTCCTGTTGCGCACGACGGCGCCATCATACTGAGCTTTGACTGGGGTCACTGCAAAAAGTTTGCCGTAGCCCGCAAGCCCCAGACGACGCATCGCGCCCACCTACTACAATAGACCCCTCGTTCAACCAGGACTGCAACTCCATGCGCACCGACACGCCCATTACCGTTTATCGCAAGGATTACCAGCCCTACCCCTACGACATTCCCGAAGTCGCTCTGGCCTTCGATCTGGCGCCTGACGCCACCGATGTGCGCTGCACGATGCACGTGCAACGCAAGCCCGGCGCCAGCGCCGACGCGGCCTTGATCCTGGATGGAGAAGACCTGGAACTCGTGTCGGTAGGCGTCAATGGGGCCGCGCTCACGGCAGACAGCTATCACCTGTCCGAGCAGAACCTGGCCATTTACGGGCTGCCGGCCGATGCCACCGTCGAGATCATCAGCCGCTGCAAGCCGTCCGCCAATTCCACGCTGATGGGCCTGTACGTATCGGGCGGCAATTTCTTCACGCAATGCGAAGCCGAGGGTTTTCGCCGCATTACCTGGTTTGCCGACCGCCCTGACGTGATGTCACGGTACCGCGTCACGCTGCGCGCCCAGCCGCAATACCCGGTGTTGCTGTCCAACGGCAACCTCATGGCCTCGCGCCAACTGCCCGACGGCCGCAATGAAGTGGAATGGGAAGACCCGTTCCCCAAGCCCTGCTATCTGTTCGCGTTGGTGGCCGGCAATCTGACGCACCGTGAAACCACCGTCAAGACGGCCAGCGGCCGCGACGTGCTGCTTCAGGTTTATAGCGACCCAGGTTCCGAGACCAAGACCGAATGGGCGCTGGATTCGCTGGTCCGCGCCCTGCGCTGGGATGAAACCCGCTTTGGCCTGGAACTGGATCTGGACCGCTTCATGATCGTCGCCGTCCATGACTTCAACATGGGCGCGATGGAAAACAAGGGCTTGAACATCTTCAACGCCGCTTACGTGCTGGCCGACGCCGACAGCGCCACGGACGCCAATTACGAAGGCATCGAATCCGTGATCGGCCACGAATACTTCCACAACTGGACCGGCAACCGCGTCACTTGCCGCGACTGGTTCCAATTGAGCCTGAAGGAAGGTCTGACGGTATTCCGCGACCAGGAATTCAGCGCCGACATGATGGCGCACGACATGGATGCCGCCGCGGCGGCCAGCGCGCGCGCGGTCAAGCGTATCGACGACGTGGTGGCGCTGCGCGCCGCCCAGTTCCCCGAAGACGCCGGTCCCATGGCCCACCCCATCCGCCCCGAAAGCTACCAGGAAATCGGCAACTTCTACACGGCGACCGTGTATGAAAAAGGCGCCGAAGTCATCCGCATGCAGCACACGCTGCTGGGCGAGGAAGGCTTCCGCGCCGGCATGGACGAGTACTTCCGCCGCCACGACGGCCAGGCCGTCACCTGCGACGACTTCGTCGACGCCATGGAATCGGTCTATGTCCGCCAACACCCCGGCCGCGACTTGTCGGTGTTCCGCCGCTGGTATCGCCAGGCCGGCACGCCGCGAGTGGCCGTCAAGCTTGAACATGACGCCGCCACGCGCCGCTGCACGGTCACGTTGACCCAGGAATGCCTGCCGGTGGGCGTCGAGAGAAAAGCCGGCGCCGACTACGTCAAGGCGCCGTACCACATCCCGTTCGCGATCGGCCTGCTGGACCAGAATGGCCGCGCCCTGCCCCTGCGCCACGACGGCGCCGTCCAGGAAACCGCGTTGCTGGAACTGACCACGCCCAGCCAGCAATGGGTGTTTGAAGACATCGGCGAACGCCCCGTGCCGTCGTTGCTGCGCGATTTCTCGGCCCCCGTCATCGTCGACTACGACTGGACCGACGAAGAACTGGCGCTGCTGTCCGCGCACGACACCAACCCCTTCGCCCGCTGGGAAGCCGGCCAGGAATTGGCCACGCGCCAGATCCTGGCCTTGGCCGAAGCCCGCCAGGCGGGTCGTACCCTGCATGCCGACGCCGCCTTCATCAACGCCTGGCGCGCCCTGCTGACCGACCCGGCCATCGACGCCGCCTACCGCGCCCGCGCGCTGGCCCTGCCGTCGGAAAAGACGCTGGCCGAGCGCATGCACGCCGTGGACCCGCCCGCACTGGCCGTGGCCCGCGACTTCCTGCGTGCCGAACTGGGCCGCCAACTGGCCGCCGAGTTCCGCCTGGCTTTCGAACAGAACCAGACGCCGGGCGAATACAGCCCCGCGCCGGTGCCGGCCGGCATGCGCGCGCTGAAGAACCTGGCGCTGAGCCATTTGCTGGCAGCCGGCGAGCACGACGCCCAGCGCCTGGCGGAACAGCAATACGAACGCGCCGGCAACATGACCGACAGCATGGCCGCGCTGTCCGCCCTGATCAACTACGGCCAGGGCGACTTCCCGCAGGAAGCGCTGGCGGCGTTCTACGACAAGTGGCGCGACAACCCGCTGGTGGTCGACAAGTGGTTCGCCTTGCAGGCCGCCGCGCGCTCGACCACGGTGCATACCGCGCGCGAGCTCATGACGCACCCCGCGTTCACGCTGCGCAACCCCAACCGCGCCCGCGCGCTGATTTTCCAGTTCTGCCTGAACAACGCGCGCGGCATGCACCACCCGGACGGCTCGGGCTATGCATTCTGGGCCGAGCAGGTGTTGGCGCTGGACGCACTGAACCCCGAAATCGCGGCCCGACTGGCGCGCGCGCTGGACAACTGGTCGCGCTTCGTGCCAGCCCTGCGCGCCCCCATGCAGGCCGCCCTGCAACAGGTGCGCGCCCACGAGGGGCTGTCGCGCAACGTGCAGGAAATCGTATCCAAGGCTTTAGAATTCGCAGCATAGGAGACCCTCTTGAAACGTAAAACACTCACTCAATACCTGGTGGAGCAACAACGCTCCGCCCAAGCCCTGGCGCCGGAAGTGCGACTGCTGATCGAAGTGGTCGCGCGGGCCTGCAAGGCCATCAGCCATGCGGTCAGCAAGGGCGCCTTGGGCGGCGTCCTGGGCAGCCTGGAAAGCGAAAACGTCCAAGGCGAAGTGCAGAAGAAGCTGGACGTGCTGTCCAACGAAATCCTGCTTGAAGCCAACGAATGGGGCGGCCACCTGGCGGCCATGGCGTCGGAAGAAATGGAAACCATCCATTTGATTCCGAACCGCTACCCCAAGGGCGAATACCTGCTGTTGTTCGATCCCCTGGACGGCTCGTCCAACATCGACGTGAACGTCTCCATCGGCACCATCTTCTCGGTGCTGCAAGCGCCGCACAACGTGTCGGGCGCGCCGGTCTGCGAAGACGACTTCCTGCAACCTGGCAACAAGCAGGTCGTGGCCGGCTATGCCGTGTACGGCCCGCAGACCATGCTGGTGCTGACCATCGGCAACGGCGTGGTGGGCTTCACGCTGGACCGCGAGATGGGCTCCTGGGTACTGACGCACGAGAACATCCGCGTGCCCGAAGACACCAAGGAATTCGCCATCAACATGTCGAACATGCGTCACTGGGCTCCGCCCGTGAAGCGCTACATCGACGATTGCCTGGCCGGCACGACCGGCCCCCTGGGCAAGGACTACAACATGCGCTGGATCGCCTCGATGGTGGCCGACGTGCATCGCATCCTGACCCGCGGCGGCATCTTCATGTACCCCTGGGACGCCCGCGAACCCGGCAAGGCCGGCAAGCTGCGCCTGATGTATGAAGCCAACCCGATGAGCTTCCTGGTCGAACAGGCCGGCGGCGCGTCGATCAACGGCGTCCAGCGCATCATGGACATCCAGCCCGACAAGCTGCACCAGCGCGTCAGCGTGATCCTGGGCTCGAAGAACGAAGTCGAGCGCGTGGGCCGCTACCACGCCGAGGAAGCGGCGAAGGCGAAGTAAACCCTCGCCAGAAACGCAAAGCCCCTTGATTGCTCAAGGGGCTTTTTTCATTGCGGCTCGGGCGCAATGGCGGTCACTTGACCTCTTCGATGGACTTCACATCGTCCTTGTTGACTTTGACTTTCTTGCCGTCCTTGTCGTACTCATACATGCCGGCATCTTCATCGTAAGACGGCGTATCGGGCGTCACGGTCGAGCTCCCGTCCCGTTGCTGAATGACCGAGGGCGACGAGCATCCGGCCAGTACCCCAACTCCGGTCACCACCAGGGCCAACGTCATGGTCTTCAGGTTCATGGGCGTGTTCTCCAAGTGTGAATAGGTGAATTCACTGTATCGGGAACCTGGCCCCAATAAGGTGTCGGGTTGTGGCCAAATTGCGAAAGAACGTAATACCCGCATCCCACATTGCAAAAAACCCCTTGCAGATAGCTCCTGCAAGGGGTTTTTGCACTTACATAAACCGCAAGCGGTTACAGGTTCAGACCTTCGCGTTCGCCTCGATGAAGCGGCGCACGTCGGCCTGCGTGCAGTCCATGATTTCCACGCGCTGCGGCAGCGATTCCAGATTGGCCAGGTTGCCCGGCGGCGTTGCCGGACGGCCCAGGGCTTCTTCGATGGTCTCGGAGAACTTCGCCGGCAAGGCGGTTTCCAGCACCAGCATCGGCACGCCCGGCTCGACGAATTCGCGCGCCACCTTCACGCCGTCCGCCGTGTGCGGATCGACCAGCACGCCGGTCTCGTCGTACAGCGCGCGTATCGTCGCCAAGCGGGCCTCGTGCGAGCTTTGGCCCGACACGAACCCGTAGCGCGATTCAAACTGCGGCTTCAGGTCGGACAAGTCGAACGAGCCCTCTTGCGCCAGCGTCGCCCACAGGGCCTTCACCCGGGCGGCATCACGGCCCACCAGATCAAAGACGAAGCGTTCGAAATTCGATGCGCGCGAGATGTCCATGGACGGGCTGGACGTGGCGTAGGTCTGCTCGGCCGGACGCGGACGGTAAACGCCGGTGCGGAAGAATTCTTCCAGCACGTTGTTCTCGTTCGTGGCCAGCACCAGGCGGCGCACCGGCAAGCCCATGCTGCGCGCGATGTGGCCCGACAGGATGTTGCCGAAGTTGCCCGACGGCACGGCAAACGACACCTGTTGACCCGGCTTGTCGGTGGCGCGCAACCAACCGTGGAAGTAGTACACCACCTGGGCGGCAATGCGCGCCCAGTTGATGGAGTTGACCGCGCCCAAGCGGTACTTGGTCTTGAAGTCCAGGTCGCTGGCCAAGGCCTTGACGATGTCCTGGGCTTCATCGAACACGCCACGCACCGCGATGTTGTGGATGTTTTCGTCTTGCAGCGAATACATCTGCGCGCGCTGGAAGGTGCTCATGCGGCCATGGGGCGACAGCATGAACACCGCCACGCCCTGCTTGCCGCGCAAGGCGTATTCGGCTGCCGATCCGGTATCGCCGGACGTGGCGCCCACGATGTTCAACGTGGTGCCGCGCTTGGCCAGCACGTATTCGAAGACCTGGCCCAGGAACTGCATGGCCATGTCCTTGAACGCCAGCGTCGGGCCTTCGGACAGGCCCAGCAGCGTCAACCCGCCGTCCAACGGACGCAGCGGAACGATGTCTTCGCTGTTGAAGATCTCTTGCGTGTAGGCGGCGCGCGTCAGGCGGCGCAGGTCGTCGGCGGGAATGTCGGTGGCGAAGAGCGACAGCACTTCGAACGCCAGATCCGCGTACGACAAGCCGCGCCACGATTCCAGCGTTTGCTCGGACACTTGCGGCAGTTGCTCCGGCACGGCCAGGCCGCCGTCGGGCGCCAGGCCTTCCAGCAGGATGTCGGAAAACGGCTGGGCGACCATGCCGCCACGAGTCGAGACGTATTTCATGTCAGGTTCTCCACGCGCAAACGGGTGACCTTGGACCGCACGAACGGCATCGCCTCGATACGCTCGATGGCCTGATTGATGTTGCCTTCCACGGCCTCATGCGTCAGGAAGATGATGTCGGCGCCGCCGATATGCGAGGGCTGTTGAATCATCGAACCAATCGAAATGGAGCGGTCGGCCAGAATGCGGGCGATGTCCGCCAGCACGCCCGGCTGGTCGTCCACGCGCAGGCGCAGGTAGTACGAGGTGCTGACGAGTTCGATCGGCAGGATCGGCGTGTCCGACATGGCATCCGGCTGGAAGGCCAGGTGCGGCACGCGGTTGCCCGGGTCGGCGGTGTGCAGGCGCGTCACGTCGACCAGGTCCGCCACCACGGCCGATGCGGTGGGCTCTTCGCCCGCGCCCTGGCCGTAGTACAGCGTGGGGCCGACCGCGTCGCCCTTGACCAGCACGGCGTTCATCGCGCCTTCCACATTGGCCAGCAAACGCTCGGACGGCACCAGGGCCGGATGCACGCGCAGCTCGATGCCGTCGGGGCGACGCTTGGTCACGCCCAGCAGCTTGATGCGGTAGCCCAGGCGCTCGGCGTGTTCGATGTCTTCGGCGGCCAGTTGCGAAATGCCTTCGATGTAGGCGCGGTCGAACTGGACCGGCACGCCGAAAGCCAGCGAAGCCAGCAGCGTCAGCTTGTGCGCGGCGTCCACGCCTTCCACGTCGAACGTGGGATCGGCCTCGGCGTAGCCCAGGCGCTGGGCTTCGGCCAGCACGTCGGCGAAGGGCAAGCCGCGCGAGCGCATTTCGGACAGGATGAAGTTGGTGGTGCCGTTGATGATGCCGGCCACCCACTGGATGCGGTTGGCGGTCAGGCCTTCGCGGATCGCCTTGATGATGGGGATGCCACCGGCGACCGCGGCCTCGAACGTGACCATGACGCCGCGCTCGTAGGCGGCGGCGAAGATCTCGTTGCCGTGCTTGGCCAGCAGCGCCTTGTTGGCGGTGACGACATGCTTGCCGTTGGCGATGGCTTCCATCACCAGTTCCAGCGCCAGCGTATCGCCGCCAATCAATTCAACGACGATATCGATGTCGGGGTCGCGCACCAGCGCGTGCACATCGGTATCGACCAGGATCGAGTCGCCCACGCGAGCGCGCGCCTTGGCCACGTCGCGCACGGCGGCGCGGGTGACTTCGATGCGGCGGCCGGCGCGGCGGGCGATCTCTTCCGCGTTGCGCGACAGCACGGTCCACGTGCCGCCGCCAACCACGCCAAGACCAAGCAGGCCCACCTTCATGGGACGCATCGCGCCGCCCTCGGGGCCTTGCGCGACGGGTGAGCGTTCAGGGGTATTCATTTCAGCAATCCGTCCTTGCGGAACATATCTTTGATGCCGCGCACCGCTTGCCGGGTGCGCTGCTCGTTTTCGATAAGAGCGAAGCGTACGTAGTCGTCGCCATACTCGCCGAAGCCGATCCCGGGGGACACGGCCACTTTCGCATCCGACAGGACACGCTTGGCAAATTCCAAAGAGCCCATCGCCCGGTAGGGCTCGGGGATCTGCGCCCAGATATACATGGACGCCTTGGGAATTTCCACATTCCAACCTGCTTCATGCAGACCGCGCACGAGCACGTCGCGGCGGCTTTGGTATTGGGCCACGATCTCGCTCACGCAATCCTGCGGGCCGTCCAAGGCAGCGATGGACGCCACCTGGATCGGCGTGAACGTACCGTAGTCGTGATAGCTCTTGATGCGCGCCAGCGCGTTGACCAGCTCGCGGTTGCCGACCATGTAGCCGATGCGCCAGCCCGCCATGTTGTAGCTCTTGCTCATCGTGAAGAACTCGACGGCCACATCGCGCGCGCCAGGCACTTGCATGATGGACGGCGCCACGTAGCCGTCGAAGGTGATGTCGGCGTAGGCCAGGTCATGCACCACGAGGATGTCGTGTTCCTTGGCCAGCGCCACGACCCGTTCAAAGAACGACAGGTCCACGCACTGCGCGGTCGGGTTGCTGGGAAAGCCCAGCACCATCATCTTGGGCTTCGGGATGGATTCGCGCACCGCGCGTTCCAGCTCTTCGAAGAAATCGACACCGGGCGTCATGCGCACCGAGCGGATGTTGGCGCCGGCAATCACCGCGCCATAGATGTGGATCGGGTAGCTGGGGTTGGGCACCAGCACCGTGTCGCCGCGATCCAGCGTGGCCAGCATCAAGTGGGCCAGGCCTTCTTTGGAACCGATCGTGACGATGGCTTCGGAATCCGGATCGAACTCGACCGCGTAGCGGCGCTGATACCAGTCACAGATGGCCTTGCGCAGACGCGGGATGCCCTTGGACACCGAATAGCCGTGGGTGGTCGGGCGCGAGGTGGCCTCAACCATCTTGTCGACGATGTGCTTGGGCGTTGCGCCGTCCGGATTACCCATGGACATGTCGATGATGTCCTCGCCCCGCCGACGCGCCGCCATCTTGAGCTCGCCAGTAATGTTGAAAACGTACGGGGGCAAACGCTCGATGCGAGAGAACTTCCTCATGATGGGAATCCTTAGGGGCGGAAAGGGCGAAAAAACCAGGGCGCGGTCGCGCGAAGGGGAAAAGGGCTCAAAGCCGCGCCAGCACACGATTGCAGCGCAGCAAAACCCTGTAATCTAGCGCAACGAGGGCCATGCGGCAAATGGGGCAAAAACGGGTCCGTTTCCCCATTGAAAAGACAGGCTTTTTTTCGACTGTCCACACGCGCCAAAAACCACGTTGTTGCAAGGCAGGGAATCCGCTTATACCGCCAAGCAAAGAAGCCCCCAACACTGCAACCCATGGCGAGTCCGATGCGCTATCATCAAGCCCATAAAGCCGGAGTTTTTATTGAAGCTGCATACCGATCCTGCAACGGCCGCGCTGAACACCGTCACCGCCTACGGTGAGGGTTACATCGAGGTCAACCAAGTCCGTTTTTCTTCGTCGGTCGCATTTGGCCCCGAAGGCGAAGTTGCCGAATGGCCCGCCGCATCGCCGGCCGACATCACCTCTTCCCTGTTGCATCAGGCGGCCGGCTTGACCGAGCCCGTCCGCGACCCGATGGCTTTCCTGGATGAACCAGAAGCCAGCCCCAGCCGCCCGGCCAATGCGCCCGAAGTGCTGCTGGTGGGCACGGGCGCCCGGCAACAGTTCCTGCGTCCCGAAGTGTTGCGTCCCCTGTTGGCCATGGGAATCGGCGTCGAGATCATGGACACGCACGCCGCCTCTCGCACCTACAACATCCTGATGGCCGAGGGCCGGCGCGTGGTCGTCGCCCTTATCCCTCCCAACGGAGAATCACAGAAATGACGCCCAGCATCGGCAAGCCCGCCCCGCCATTCACCGCGGAAAGCACCATTGGTCCGATCAGCCTTGACCAATGCCAGGGCCGCGCCGTGATCCTGTATTTCTACCCCAAGGACAACACGCCTGGCTGCACCACCGAAAGCCAGGACTTCCGCGACCTGCACGCCGAATTCCTGGCGGCCAGCGCCGTGGTCATCGGTATCTCGCGCGACTCGCTGAAGTCGCATGAGAACTTCAAGGCCAAGTACGAACTTCCTTTCCCCCTCATCTCCGACGCCGACGAAACCGTGTGCAATCTGTTCGGCGTCATCAAGCAGAAGAATATGTACGGCAAGCAGGTGCGAGGCATTGAGCGCAGCACCTTTTTGATCGACGCCTATGGCGTGCTGGTGCAGGAGTGGCGCGGGGTGAAGGTCCCAGGCCACGCCAAGGAAGTCCTGCAGGCCGCAAAAAGCATCGGTTAGCCGTACTAGGAACAGCCGTCAGGCGCTATAGCTGGCCCACCCTGGAGAGTGACGCATATGCCGCTTCCGAAGTTGCCCACCCGTCCCGCAGCCATCCTGACCTTCCCCTCGGGCGAAACCGCCCGGGCGCAGGCCCGCACCACCAAGACTGCCGCTGCGCAGTCCAACGCCCAAGCCGTGCTTGCCGATGACGATGACGAGCTGCTCATGCAGCCTGAACTCGATGGCATGACGGCGCCGGCCCGCAAGGCGCAGATTCCCGCGCCTGCTCGCCAAGTGCCTCCGCCCGCCCCCGCACCCGCCGCCAGCACACCGGCGCGTCCGGCCAAGGCCGCAACCAGCCCGACCAAACGCGCCAAGCCGCGCGCCCAGAACGAACCGCGCAAGCTGTTCGTCCTGGACACGAACGTGCTGCTGCACGACCCCAGCTCGCTGTTCCGCTTTGAAGAGCACGACATCTTCCTGCCGATGATGACGCTGGAAGAGCTGGACCACCAAAAGAAAGGCATGTCGGAAGTGGCGCGCAATGCGCGCCAGGTCAGCCGCTCGCTGGACGCGCTGGTGCAAGACGCCACGCAACTGGACGAAGGGCTGGAGCTGGCCAAGCTGGGCAACAAGGATGCCACCGGCCGCCTGATGTTCCAGACGACCGCCATCCACAGCACGCTGCCGTCCGACCTGCCCATGGGCAAGGCCGACAACCAGATCCTGGGCGTCGTCCGCGCCCTGCAAGAAAAATACCCGCAGCGCGAAGTGGTGCTGGTGTCCAAGGACATCAACATGCGCCTGAAGGCGCGTGCGCTGGGCATGGCCGCGGAAGACTACTTCAACGACCACGTCCTGGAAGACTCGGACCTGATGTATTCGGGCGTGATGCAGTTGCCCGAAGACTTCTGGAACAAGCACGGCAAGGACGTGGAATCGTGGCAGCAAGGCGGCACCACCTTCTACCGCATCCATGGCCCGCTGTGCTCGCAGTTCGTCGTCAACCAGTTCGTTTACTTCGAAGGCCAGATGCCGCTCTACGCGCAAGTGCGCGAAGTCAGCGGCAAGATGGCGGTGCTGGCCACCCTGCGCGACTACACCCACGGCAAGAACAACGTCTGGGGCATCACGGCGCGCAACCGCGAACAGAACTTCGCCATGAACCTGCTGATGAACCCGGAATGCGACTTCGTGTCGCTGCTGGGCCAGGCGGGCACGGGCAAGACGCTGTTGGCGCTGGCGGCAGGCATTACGCAGGTGCTTGAGACCAAGCGCTACACCGAAATCATCATGACGCGCGTCACGGTGCCGGTTGGTGAAGACATCGGTTTCCTGCCCGGCACGGAAGAAGAAAAGATGCTGCCCTGGATGGGCGCGCTGGAAGACAACCTGGATGTGCTCAATATGGGCGAAGGCGAAGGCAACGGGGACTGGGGCCGCGCCGCCACCATGGACCTGATTCGTTCGCGTATCAAGGTCAAGTCGTTGAACTTCATGCGCGGCCGCACGTTCCTGAACAAGTACCTGATCATCGACGAAGCCCAGAACCTGACGCCCAAGCAGATGAAGACGCTGGTGACCCGCGCGGGCCCCGGCACCAAGGTGATCTGCCTGGGCAACGTTGCCCAGATCGACACGCCTTACCTGACCGAAGGCAGTTCGGGCCTGACGTTCGTCGTCGACCGCTTCAAGGGCTGGCCACATTCCGGCCACGTCACCTTGCAGCGCGGCGAACGTTCGCGCCTGGCCGACTATGCGGGGGATGTGCTGTAAGGCACTGTTCTCCTTCGCATAAAAAAAGCCCCTTGAATCGCTTCAAGGGGCTTTTTCTTGCCTGGTCACCCAGGCCGACGTTGTCTTACTTGTCGGCCGCGTTGGTGATGGCATTGCCGGCCCGGGACATATCGCGGCCCATGCCCGCCACGGTATTGCAACCGGCGAGCACGAATCCGAATACGACAAAGGCGGTCAGCACGATCTTGCCGCGCATGCTGTCAACTC
>Ga0160449_1001307_pt1 | contig 12355 bp, 11 predicted proteins | sample HID1975I_E1MG_FD_108216 | JGI IMG/M metagenome (GOLD analysis project Ga0160449, IMG submission 108216) | Enriched soil microbial communities from UW Madison campus, WI, USA - HID1975I_E1 MG | ecosystem: Environmental > Terrestrial > Soil > Unclassified | place: USA: Madison, Wisconsin...
GTTCGCCGGCACGCTGGGCGAACACGGCATTGCCCCGATTTTCCTGCTGGCTCCCACCTCCACCGAAGACCGCATCAAGGCCGTGGCGGACGTGGCGCGCGGCTATGTGTATTACGTGTCGCTCAAGGGCGTCACGGGCGCGGGCTCGCTGAACACCGACGATGTGGCTGAACGCGTTGCCGTCATCCGCCGCCATATCCGCGACATCCCGGTTGGCGTGGGCTTTGGCATCCGCGACGCCGAAAGCGCCCAACGCGTGGCGCGCGTGGCGGACGCGGTCGTCATCGGCAGCAAATTGATTGAAACCATGGAGCAGGCGGCGGCGAATGCCCCGGCTGACCAGAAAACCGACGCAGCAGTCACCGCCGCCGGCGGCTGGCTGCGCACCATCCGGCAAGCGCTGGATCAAGTCAAACGAGACGACGCGTCGGCCTGAGCGGCCCGGCGCGACCTCTAACGGGATGAAATAACAATGAGCTGGATCGAAAAACTCCTGCCTCCTCGCATCAATAAAACCAGCGACAGCGGCGCCCGCCGCGTTCCCGAAGGCCTTTGGGTGAAATGCCCGTCGTGCGAATCGGTGCTGTACAGCGAAGACTTGGCGGCCAATCTGCACGTGTGCCCCAAGTGCGACCATCACATGCGCATCGGCGCGCGCGCCCGCATTGATTCGCTGCTCGACATGGAAGGCCGCGTTGAAATCGGCCAGACCACGCGCTCGGTCGACACGCTGAAGTTCAAGGACACCCGCAAGTATCCCGAGCGCCTGCAAGAGGCCGTCAAGCAAACCGGTGAGTCCGACGCGCTGGTGGTCATGAGCGGTTCCATTCGCGGCGTGCCGGCCACCCTGGCTTGCTTCGAATTCGAGTTCATGGGCGGGTCCATGGGCTCGGTCGTGGGCGAACGCTTCGCGCGTGGCGCCCAGGCTGCCCTGGACAACAAAACGTCGTTCATCTGCGTGGCCGCCTCGGGTGGCGCGCGCATGCAGGAAAGCCTGCTGTCGCTGATGCAGATGGCCAAGACGAATGCCATGCTGACCCGCCTGTCGGCGGCCGGCTTGCCATTCATCAGCGTGCTGACCGACCCCACCATGGGTGGCGTGTCGGCCAGCTTTGCATTCATGGGCGATGTCGTCATTGCCGAGCCCAAGGCGCTGATCGGCTTTGCCGGCCCGCGCGTGATCGAGCAGACGGTGCGCGAGAAGCTGCCTGAAGGCTTCCAGCGTTCGGAGTTCCTGCTGCAGAAGGGCGCGATTGATATGGTGGTTGATCGCCGCCAACTGCGCGAGGAAATCGCGCGCTTGCTGGCCTTGCTGACGAATCAGCCGGCTGATGTCGTGACGGCCTGATCCGCCGCGCACGGGTCGTTGGCAAGCGTGCCAGCCCAATTGCAATAGAAAAAATGCCGTCGTCAGCGTAGCTTGCGACGGCATTTTCATTCAGCGGGGCGTGGGGTTTGTGACGGGGCTTACCGGATCCCGTTTCGATTGTGACTGCGCTTTTCGGAACAGTGTTTTCCACCACGATTATGTTGCCTTATTGCGACAAGGGCCAAGCCATCTGGCCCGTATTTTGATATGTTGCCGGTTAGTCCCAGATATCCACGGAGTTAGCTTCATGCTGTCGACCAAAAAGAAACTGCTCACACGCCTTGTCGGTTTGGCATTGGCTGGCGCGGCCACGATGGCCAGCGCCCAATCCTCGGAAGGCACCCAGGGTGGCGTGAGCCTGCATTACGGCATCGGTGACCATTACAAGCGCCTGACGTTGAATTACGAGACCCCGTCGGTCTGGACGTACCATTTCGGCGGCAATTGGGGCCGCCTGGATCTGACGCCTGAGATCGGCGCGTCGTACTGGCAGGCAGATGGCTCGCGTTCGCCGGGCCACGTATGGCAACTGAACGCGATCCCCATGTTCCGTTGGTGGACGGGCGAGCGCTTCTACCTTGAAGCCGGTATCGGCGCCACCTTGTTCTCCAGCACGCGCTTTGCCGACGAGAACATCAGCACTGCCTTCCAGTTTGGCGACCACGTCGGCTTGGGCTTTCTGGTGACCCCGAACAACCGGATCGGCCTGCGTTACTCGCACTTCTCCAACGCCAGCATCAAGCGGCCCAACCCCGGTCTGGACGTGGTGCAGTTGACCTACACGTATCAGTTCTGACCATTTTGCTTCTGCGCTGGGCAGAACGTGAAAAACCCTCGTCGCCGAGGGTTTTTTTTTGTCCTGCGTTTGCTGAAAGGCTTCGACAGGCTGCGGCAGGCAAAAAAAGACCGCCCGGTGTTAACGGGCGGTCTCTTGTCGCTTAGCGCTTAGTGGCGCACGGCCTAGTGGCGCACGGCTTAGTGGCGCGTTTCGACTTGAACCAAGGGTTCGTTCGACACGGCAGCAACCGGCTTGCGCTCGCGGCCCAGACGGGTCGGCGTGTGCGCCGCGGCGATGCGCAGCTGGGTTTGGGCGTGGCGGTCCGGATCGGTTTCCACCCACTTCAAACCAGCGGCGTTGACCACTTCGTGCAGGGCTTGCGCCTTGGCCGACGGAGTCGTTGCCGGCATCACGATGGCTTGGACATCGGCCGGTGCGGGAGCAACCGGAGCTGCCGCCGTCACCACGGGTTCTACGGCAGCGGCTTGCACAGGCTGTTCAGCGGGCGCTTGGACCGGCGCGGCAGGTTCCACGGCGACCGGCTGGGTCACTTGAGGAGCCGCTTGCACAGGCTGCGTTACCGGTTCGACGGCGGTTTGCACCGGCTCAGTCTTGGCGGCTTCGGACGGCGCTTCTGCCGGGCTGGTAACTGCCGCAGCCAAGGTTTCGGCCTGGGTTTGTGCGGGGGCTTCAACCTGGGCTTGAGTCGGGACCTGAATCGGGGCCTGAGCCGGGGCTTCAACCTTCACGGTTTCAACCGGCTTGGACTCGACGACCTGGGCTTCCGTCACCTTGGTTTCGACGACCTGCGTCGGTGCCACCGGGGCGGCGGGGGCGGTTTCCACGGCAGCGGCCGGAGCGGATTCTGCCGGGGCTGTCGACGCTGCGGGAACCGCGGCGTTGTCGGCTTGGTCGGCGGATTCATCATCCGAACCATCATCCAGTTGCTCGTCGCTACCGGCCAGGCCGGCTTCGTCCTGGCTGCGGCGGCCACGACGGCTGCGGCGGCGGCGGCGCTTGCGTTCCGGATCGGCAGCGCCTTCGGCGCCTTCACCCATGGGCATGCCGTCGGCGGTTTGCTCGGCGGCGTCAGCGGCTTCGGTCGAGGCGTCGGCGGCGGGCTTGGTGTCGGGCAGGGCGGTCGCGACGGACTGCGCCAGCGCGGCCACCATGCTTTCCTGTTCGCTCATCGGCGCGTCGGACTGGCCTTCTTCGCGGCGGTTGCGGCCACGGCCACGGCGGCGGTTGCGGCCGGCGCCGGCGTCGTCGCCATTGGCTTGGTCAGCCTGGTCGGGGCGGTTGGACGCCAGGGCGGCTTGCGCTACCTGGCCGTCGCGGTCGCCACGGGCTTCGTTGCGGTTGCCGCGATCGCCACGTTCGCCGCGCTCACCTTCACCGCGACGGTTGCCGCGAGCGTGGTGACGGCCGCCTTCGCTGCCTTCGGCGCCTTCGCCGCGCGATTCGCCACGGCGGTTGTTGCGGTTGCGGTCCGAACCATGGCGTTCGCCACGGCGTTCCTGGCCGTCATGGCCCGTGCGACCCTTGCCACGGCCGGAGGCGGTGCGCTTGGCGCTGTCTTCGGTGGTGGTGGGGGCCGGCTTGGCGGCTTCGGAGCCACCGGTCAGCCAGCCAACCAGGCGCTTGAACAAGCCACCCAGGCCACCGGCGGCGGCCGGAGCGGCAGGGGCGGCGACAGGAGCGGCGGGCGTCGAAACCGGAGCGGGCTGCGAGGGCGTAATGCCCTTGACCAGTGCTTCCGGACGAGCCTTGATTTCGCTTTCGCGCGGCTGCCAGGGAGCATCCGTGGCGGGCGCTTCAACCAGTTCGAAGCTGGTCTTCAGCTCTTCCAGGCGCGGATCATCGTGGCGCAGGCGCTCAATGTGGTGATGCGGCGTTTCCAGATGCTTGTTCGGGATCAGCATCAGGTTGACCTTCAGGCGGGCTTCCATCTTGGTGATGTCGGCGCGCTTTTCGTTCAGAAGGTAGGTGGCGACATCCACCGGCACCTGGGCATGAACTGCCGCGGTGTTTTCCTTCATGGCCTCTTCTTGCAGCAGGCGCAACACGTGCAGGGCGCTGGATTCGGCATCGCGGATCACGCCGGTGCCGTTGCAACGCGGGCAGGTGATGTGCGAGCCTTCGTTCAGGGCCGGACGCAGGCGCTGACGCGACAGTTCCATCAGGCCAAAGCGCGAAATCTTGCCCATTTGCACGCGGGCACGGTCGAAATGGAGGGCGTCACGCAGGCGCTGTTCAACGGCGCGCTGGTTCTTGCTGTCTTCCATGTCGATGAAGTCGATGACGATCAGGCCGCCCAAGTCGCGCAAGCGCAACTGGCGGGCCACTTCGTCGGCCGCTTCGGAGTTGGTGCGCAGCGCGGTTTCCTCGATGTCTGCGCCGCGCGTGGAGCGGGCGGAGTTCACGTCGACGGAAACCAGGGCTTCGGTGTGGTCGATCACGATGGCGCCGCCCGAGGGCAGTTGCACCGTGCGCGAATACGCCGTTTCAATCTGGTGTTCGATCTGGAAACGCGAGAACAGCGGGATGTCGTCACGGTAGCGTTTGACGCGCTGGACGTTGTCCGGCATCACCACGCTCATGAAGGCGGTGGCCTGGTCGGCGATCTCGTCGGTATCGATCAGGATCTCGCCGATTTCGGGCGAGAAGTAATCGCGGATGGCCCGGATGACCAGGCTGGATTCCAGATAGATCAGGATCGGCGCGGAGTTGTCGCGGGCGGCGCCGTCGATGGCGGTCCACAGTTGCATCAGGTAGGACAAGTCCCACTGGAGCTCTTCGACGTTGCGGCCGATGCCGGCGGTGCGAGCAATGATGCTCATGCCCTGGGGCAGATCAAGCTGCTCCATGGTGTCGCGCAGTTCCTGACGGTCTTCACCCTCGACGCGGCGCGAAACACCGCCGCCACGGGGGTTGTTGGGCATCAGGACCAGGTAGCGGCCAGCCAGCGAGATGAACGTGGTCAGGGCTGCGCCCTTGTTGCCGCGCTCTTCCTTTTCGACCTGAACGATCAGTTCCTGGCCTTCGCGCAGCGCATCCTGGATGCGGGCGCTACGGACATCGACGCCTTCCTTGAAGAAGCTGCGAGCAACTTCCTTGAAGGGCAGAAAGCCGTGACGGTCTTCACCGTAGTTGACGAAGCAAGCTTCCAGGCCGGGTTCGATCCGGGTAATGACACCTTTGTAGATGTTGCCTTTGCGTTGTTCGCGGCCGGCAGTCTCGATGTCGAGGTCGATGAGTTTTTGCCCATCAACGATAGCGACGCGTAATTCTTCCTGATGCGTCGCATTGAACAGCATGCGCTTCATGAGAGGGTTTCTCCGTTGTCATGACGCGCCGATATCGGCGCGTGACCTCGGGTCACTCGGGCTGCGGCTGAAGCGGGCAAGAAATGCGGACCGTACCTGGGCGGCGCCCAGGCGTATCCGCCGCGGGTCAGGCGGGCACGTCGTGCCGTGGGGCACGGGGTTCTGTCAGCAGGAGGGTCAGCTTCACTGAATGTGGTTTGACGGAAAAATTGCTGTGAACGGCAGTTGCGGTCGGATTGGTTGCCTACACGCAGCTGGTGCTTTAAATATGCGACGATTCTTGCAGTGCTTCAGAGCCGCTTGCGGCATGCAACGGACCTGCTGGGACAGCGGGCAAAGTGAATGCCACACCACTATCCGGCAGGGCGCGGTTGCGCCGGCGACCAAGAGACCCAGGGGTTGAATCAGCAGGCAGTACAATGGCGGCCCGCGCGCTCGACGGAGTTGCGTACTTGTTTGCATCTCTACGCCAGGCGGCTAGTTCAGCCCCTTAAGGCTGTCCCGATTATATGTCGCTTTCCGCAATGCGCAAAGAAACTTCCTCCCCCATATCCCCCTCTAAAGCCGCCCCCGCCGTCCGTATGGTGGAGGTCGATGGCGAACACGCCGGCCAGCGTCTGGACAACTTCCTGATGCGCTTGTGCAAGGGCGTTCCCAAAACGCATATCTACAAAGCCATCCGTGGCGGCGAAGTGCGCGTAAACAAGGGACGCATCTCGGTCGACTATCGCATCGTCGAAGGCGACATCGTCCGCATTCCTCCCTTGCGTTTGCCTGATCCGGGCAAGCCCCGCCCCGTGCCCGGCGCGGAATTTCCGATCGTGTTCGAAGACGATGCGCTGCTGGTCGTGGACAAGCCGGCTGGAGTCGCGGTGCACGGCGGCAGCGGCGTGTCCTTCGGGGTGATCGAACAACTGCGCGCGGCGCGGCCGGACGCCAAGTTTCTTGAGCTGGTGCATCGTCTGGACCGGGAAACGTCCGGGCTGCTCATGGTGGCCAAGAAGCGCAGCGCCTTGCTGGCCCTGCACGCCATGCTGCGCGAAGGCAAGGGCGACAAGCATTACCTGGCCCTGGTCGAAGGCGACTGGGTGAACGACCGTCAGCACATCAAGCTGGGCCTGTCCAAATGGACCACCCAGTCTGGTGAACGCCGCGTCAAGGTGGACCCCGACGGCCAGACCGCGCACACCATCATTACGCTGAAGCAGCGTTTCGGCAGTTACAGTCTGGTCGACGCGGAACTGCGCACGGGCCGCACCCATCAAATCCGGGTGCACTTGGCGGCTAGCGGGTTTCCCATCGTGGGCGACGATAAATACGGCCACGATGATGTGCGCGCCGAATTCTCGCGCATGGGCTTTGGTCGGATGTTCCTGCACGCACACCAACTGACCTTGGCCCATCCGGTAACCGGCGAGCCCATGACGCTTACCGCCGAGTTGCCCCCTGCCTGCCAAAAACTACTGAAACAACTGGAGTCGGTCTGATTATGTCGTCGTATTCGCTGGTTGTTTTTGACTGGGATGGCACCCTGATGGACTCCACGCACAGCATCGTGGCCGCCATCCAGGGCGCATGCCGCGACCTGGAACTGGCGGTGCCCTCGACGTCCGAGGCAAGCTGGGTGATTGGTCTGTCCCTGGAAAGCGCATTGCGCCGCGCCGTGCCGGAACTGACGCAGGCCATGATGCCGCGCTTCCTGGAACGCTATCGCACGCACTATCTGCTGCGCGACCCCGAGCTACGCCTGTTTGACGGCATCCCTGAGCTGCTGACCGAACTGGCCGGCCAGAACGTGCGCTTGGCCGTTGCCACCGGAAAAAGCCGGGTGGGCCTGACCCGCGCGCTGGCCGCAACGGGTCTGGGACCCTTGTTTGACGCAACCCGCACGGCCGATGAAACCTTCAGCAAGCCGCACCCCGCCATGTTGCATGAGCTGATGCAGGAATTGGATGTGGAGCCTGATCGCGTAGTGATGGTGGGCGACACCTCGCACGACCTGCAGATGGCGGTCAACGCGGGCGTGCATGGACTGGGGGTGACATATGGCGCCCATACCGTGAAGGAACTTGAGGGTTGCGCACCCCAGGCCGTGCTGGATAGCGTGCCGCTCGTGCGCGATTGGCTGTTGCCCCGCGTGTCGGCAAGCGCCTGATTGGTCAACGGTCGCGTTTGGCCAGATACATGGCCAGCCCCGGCCGGGAACGTCTGGCAGCGCGGCGAGTCAATCTGAACATGCCCACCCGCTGGCGTGCCGCCGCGGAATATCATGGGGCGGCGCAACGTCTATGCGTTGCGCAGGGTGCTGCCATGGCTGGCCGGCGCCGAACCGGAGACCACGATGTTGATACGTAAGCCCGACGATATTCTTCCGTCCGAAATCACCGACGAGGCGGTCTGGCGTTCGCGCCGCGAATTGATGCTGCGCGCCGGGCTGACGGCAGCAGCAGTGGGGCTGTCCGGCTGGGCATCCCGCAGTGCCTTCGCGCAGGACGCCGGGGTCTTGCCTGGCAAGTCGAACGCCGCGCTCAGTGTGATGGACAAGCAAACCTCGCTGGCTGACATCACCTCCTACAACAACTACTACGAATTCGGGCTCGACAAGGGCGATCCCGCTGCCCGCGCCGGCAAATTGCAGACCCGCCCCTGGAGCGTCAGCGTCGAAGGCGAAGTCGGCAAGCCGCGCACCTTCACCATGGAAGAGCTGCTCAAGCTGGCGCCGATGGAAGATCGCGTCTATCGCCTGCGCTGTGTCGAGGGCTGGTCCATGGTGATCCCGTGGGTGGGTTATTCGGTGTCGGAGCTGCTCAAGCAGGTCGAACCCACGGGCAATGCCAAGTACGTGGAGTTCGTGACCGCGGTGCAGCGCGAGAACATGCCCGGCGTGCGCGCCGGCGTCCTGGACTGGCCATACGTGGAAGCGTTGCGCATCGATGAGGCCATGAATCCGCTGGCCATGCTGGTGTTCGGCCTGTACGGCAAGGTCTTGCCCAACCAGAACGGCGCGCCCCTGCGGCTGGCCGTGCCGTGGAAATATGGCTTCAAGTCGGCCAAGTCCCTGGTGCAGATCCGCTTGGTGGAAAAAATGCCGACATCGTCCTGGGTCAAGGCGGCGCCCCAGGAATACGGCTTTTACGCCAACGTGAACCCCAATGTGCCCCATCCCCGCTGGAGCCAGGCCACCGAACGCCGCATTGGCGAAGACGGGCTCTTTACACCCAAGCGCAAAACCCTGATGTTCAACGGCTACGGCGAGCAGGTCGCCTCGCTCTACCAGGGCATGGACCTGAAAGCGAATTACTGACATCGATATGTCCGAGGCCTCTACCCAGCCTGCGGGCGCGCCGCCGCGCAAGGCACAGCTTTCCGCCAAGACCGTGGGCCGCTTCAAGCCCTTATTGTTCCTGCTAGGCCTTGCGCCGTTCGCGCGCTGGATCTGGCTGGGTCTGGACAATGGCCTGACGGCGAACCCGGTTGAGTTCCTGACCCGCTCGTCCGGCACATGGACCCTTGTATGCCTGCTGGTTACCCTGTCGATCACCCCATTGCGCCGCTTGACGGGGCAACCCGCGCTGGTGCGGGTGCGACGCATGTGCGGCCTGTTTGCCTTCTTCTACGGCGCCATGCATTTCATGGCCTGGGTGTGGTGGGACCGGGGGCTGGACCCCCAAGCCATGTTGCAGGACATAGTCGAACGTCCTTTCATCACGGTGGGGTTCGCGGCCTTTGTGCTGATGACGGCGCTGGCCGCCACGTCCACGCAATGGGCCATGCGCCGGCTTGGCAAGCGCTGGCAGCAGTTGCATCGAGCCATCTATGCCATCGGCCTGCTTGCGGTGCTGCACTTCTGGTGGCACAAGGCCGGCAAGAACGATTTCACCGAGCCTGTCTTGTATGCGGCCGTGCTGGCCTTGCTGCTGGGCTGGCGGATCGTGGCGTGGTGGCGCCGCAGGGGCTAGGGGCGCCTTCTACAGCATGGCCAGCATGATGGCGGCGGTTTCCGCATCCGGCTGGCCGTCGTGCAGGGCAGGCCGGTAGTGCATCTGGAACGCCGCCAGCGTGTTGATGGTGGCCCGATCAAGCACGCCGTCCTGCGGGCAGGCATAGCCCAGGCGCTGTAGTTGCTTCTGAAACCAGGCCACATCGGGCACGCCTTGCGTTTGCAGGCGCGCCTGGTGCTCGGCGGCCCCGGTCTCGTCGTACCAGCGCCCGATGCCCGCAGTGGCCAGTGCCTTCCAGGGGAACAGCGGCCCAGGATCCACCTTGCGCTGCGGCGCGATGTCGCTATGCCCCACCACGTTTTCGGGGGCGATGCCGTGGCGTTGAACAAGATCGCGCAACAGAATGGTCAGCGCGCGCACCTGGCGGTCGTTGTAGGCATGCCAGACGGGCTTGCCGTCAGCGCCTTCGGTCCAGCCCGGGTTGACGATTTCGATGCCGATCGACGTGCTGTTCATGGCGATGTTGCCGTACCAGGAACTGGCGCCGGCATGCCATGCGGCACGATTTTCATCCACCAGGCGGTAGGCGCGGCCGGAGTCGGCAATCAGGTAGTGCGAGCTGACCTTGCCGCGCGACAGCAGCTTGATCGACGTCGGGTCGTCGACGCTGGTGTAGTGCAGGACGATGCTGCGTACGCGGCTGGCCTGGCTGACGGCGGTGATTGAGGTGTCCAGGTCCAGCCCGGCCGGTCCGCGCGTGGCGCAGCCAGCCAGCACTGCCGTGGCCAGCAGGGTGGTGATAAGGCGTAGCATCGATCAGCGGGCCAGGTAGAGGAACAGCGTGGGTAGCTTGTCCAGTTGGGGCGCGGGCAGTTTTTTCCAGTCGGCGATGGTATGCGTGACCACCCATTCGTCCGCGGTGGTGACCGAGCGCGCCACGCACAGCTTGGTGTCGCCTTTCAGGCTGGCCAGCAGCGTGGCGAACATGGCGGCGTTGCGATAGGGCGTTTCGATCAGCAACTGGGTCTGGTTGTGCTTGGCGGAATGCTGCTCCCAGGCCTTCAGTTGCTTGGCGCGCTCGGCGGCATCCACCGGCGCGTAGCCATGGAAGGCGAAGCGCTGCCCGTCCAGCCCGCTGGCCATGAGGCCCAACAAGATGGACGAGGGGCCGACCCAAGGCCGGACCGCTATTCCCAGGCGATGGGCGGCGTCGACGACCTTGGCGCCCGGGTCGGCGACGGCCGGGCAGCCGGCCTCGGAAACCAGGCCGATCTCGGCGCCTTGCTTCACCGGCGCCAACCACGCATTGATCTGGCCGACGTCGATCTTGTCGGTCAGGGTGTGTATGGTGATTTCCTGCAGCGGGCGCGTAGTGCCGATCAGCTTGAGAAAAGCGCGCGCGGTCTTGGCGTTTTCGGCGATGTAGGTGTCCAGTCGACCGGCCAATGCGCGCACGTCGGCTGGCAGCCAGCGCTCGGGCGGGGCGTCGCCCAGGCCGACCGGGATCAGGTGCAGGGCGCCGCTCATGCTGGTGCGCCCGGGGCGTCCAGCGGGTCTAGCCCGAATTGCGTCAGCATGCGTGTCAGCGCGATCAGCGGCAGCCCGATAATGGCGGTCGGGTCATCGCTCTGGATGCTTTCCATGAGGGCGATGCCCAGGCTTTCCGCCTTGGCGCTGCCTGCGGTATCGTAAGGTTCTTCGGCGCGCAGATAGGCGTCGATGGCGGAGTCCGACAGTTGGCGGAAACGGCAGAGCGTAACGATGTCGGCTTTTTCCACCCGCTGGCCGTCTGTGACCGCCAGCGCGCTGTGAAATGCCACGGTTTGCCCTGACAGTGTGCGTAATTGCGCTTGGGCGCCGGAAAAATTCCCCGGTTTGCCGATTGGCTGGCCATCAATGGTGGCCACCTGATCCGACCCGATCACAATGCTGCCCGGGTGCTTGGCCGCCACGGCCATGGCCTTGGCAACCGATAGCCGCAGGGCCAGTGCTTCAGGCGTTTCCCCTGGGTGTGGCGTTTCGTCTACATCGGGGGAAATGGCGGTAAAGGGCAGGCGCAGGCGTGACAGCAATTCCTTGCGGTAACGCGAGCTGGACGCGAGGATCAGGCTAGGCTTTGAAGGCATTCGGTATTTGACGTTTAAGCGTAAGTCGCAGTATTATCTAACGTTTTGCGGGATTTTTGCAGCCAGAAGTGGAACGTAAGGCGGATGGCAAAGCAAAACGCTAAGGCGGAAAGCTAAAGCGAAAAGCTAAAGCAAAGTCCCGCGAATGCAAAGGATTGATCATCAAGCGCATCGATGCATTCGCATTTGCCCATAGTGGCAGGGAAGCGCAAGGCACCATACCTCTTGTGCGGTTTACGCGCGCGGTTGAAGGGTTACCTGAACAACCGCTGGGCGATGCCGGGCTTGTGACGTGGTCCGTGCGCGGCGAGATTGGTAAGTCGGGGCTGTTGCTTGGCCGGCCGCTTCTGCATGTTCATGTGCAAGCGAATCCGGTGCTGGTGTGCCAGCGGTGCAATGTACCGTTTGTATATCCGGTCGATAGCGAAGTCCTCTTGCAACTGGTTAAGTCTGAATCCGATCTTGATGATGGTTTTACCAACGGTGATGTCACCGACGGTTCTGCCGGCAGCGACGACGAAGACGAAGAAGGAAATGGTTTTGTGTCCAACCAACCTGAAAAGGTGGTGGGTTCGCATCACTTTGATCTGCTGGCCCAGATCGAAGATGAGCTCATTCTGAGCGTTCCGTATGTGCCCAAGCATGATGTATGCCCGGGCGCGCAGGCCAACGTCAGCGAAGTTCCTGAGGAACCCGCTGTCAAGCGTCCGTCGCCGTTTGCGGTGCTGGAACAACTGAAGCACAAAGATTGAGATCAACATCGGGCCGCATCGCGTACAATGCGCCCCGTTTCTAGGAGTCATCATGGCCGTTCA